>OLHK01000120.1_pt1 | contig 25727 bp, 16 predicted proteins | sample 1609371 | NCBI WGS metagenome assembly OLHK01 (sample SAMN05416779, study PRJEB24817) | seawater metagenome | isolation source: Sea water | place: Canada:Atlantic | collected 2013-11
CGGTGGGCTACCACGCCATCAACAAGATCGAACCCAAGCCCAAGGTACAGGTGGCTGTTCCCAGCAAACCCAAGCTGCCCAAGTACCAGGATATCTTCGGCCAGTGGCTGTGCGACATGGCCGAGCAGGACCCGCGCCTGGTGGGCATCACGCCCGCCATGTGTGAAGGCTCCGGCATGGTGGAATTCAGCCGCCGCTTCCCGGATCGCTACCATGATGTGGCCATTTGTGAGCAACACGCGGTCACTCTGGCCGGCGGCCTGGCCTGTGAGAATCAAAAACCGGTGGTGGCCATTTATTCCACCTTCCTGCAGCGCGGCTATGATCAGCTGATCCACGATGTAGCGCTGCAGGACCTGGACGTGACCTTCGGTCTGGACCGGGCCGGCCTGGTGGGCGAAGACGGCGCCACCCATGGGGGCGTGTTCGATCTTGCCTACCTGCGCACCGTCCCGAACATGATCATCGCGGCCCCTTCAGATGAAAACGAATGCCGCCAGCTGCTCTATTCAGCCTACCTGCACGAAGGGCCGGCAGCCGTGCGCTACCCGCGGGGCACCGGCACCGGTGCCACCATCGAAGAAACCATGACCGCACTGCCCATCGGCCAGGCCCGTACCCTGCGCAACGGCCAGCAAGTTGCCATCCTGGCCTTTGGGGCACTGGTACCGGCCGCGCTTGAAGCGGCCAACGCACTCAATGCCACCGTGCTGGACATGCGCTGGGTGAAACCCCTGGACCGGGACGCCATTCTCAAGGCCACCGCCGGGCACGCACTGCTGGTCACCGCAGAAGACCATCAGCAAATGGGGGGTGCCGGCTCCGCCGTGAATGAACTGTTGCACGCGGAAGGTCTGGTGGCGGATGTGCTCAACCTGGCGCTGCCGGATCACTTCATTCATCACGGCAAGCGGGACGTGTTACTGGCCGAAGCTGGGCTGGATGCTGACGGCATTGAACGCCAGATCCGCGAGCGCCTGAGCCGCCAGCAGACCCTGCGCGAAGCCCGGGAGCGCTAGCAAATCTCTCCAGGCACAACACAAAGGGGAGCGGTCATCGCTCCCCTTCGTCGTTTTTGGACTCCTTGACCAACCGCACCGGCGGCGGCGCCTCATACATCCGCCAGTCGTCCCGACCCCCTTGTTTGGCCAGATACAAGGCGCGATCCGCCGCTTCCAGCAAATCCCCCGCGCTGTGGCGGTCACCGGGTATCATCATCGCGGCCCCAACACTGACGGTCACCTCCTGCATCTCCGGATTGTCCGCATGGGGAATGGCCAGTGAACGCACCGACCGGCAGAGTCGGGAGGCCAGCTGCTGCGCTTCCACCTCATCGGTTTCCGGGTACAACAACACGAATTCCTCCCCGCCAAAGCGCGCCACCAGATCACCACCGCGGCGGCTGTAGCGGCGAAACTCCGCCGCCAGCTTTTGCAGGCAGAGATCCCCTTGCAGGTGCCCGTAATGGTCGTTGTAGGCCTTGAACCGGTCCACATCCACCAACATCACGGTCAGTGGCTGCCGGCTGCGTTTACAGCGGCGCCACTCCCTGTCGAAGGCCTCATCAAAAAAACGCCGGTTGGCCAGGCCCGTGAGACTGTCTTCCCGGCTCAACCGGTGCAGGCGCTCTGCCAGTGCCTGGGTACGACGTTGCTGGCGCAGTAGCTGGCGTTGGTTGAAAAAAAGCAGTCGGTCGCGTACTTCCGTGGAATAACACAAGAACATGCCCAGCAAGCTGATCCCGGTATAAGTACGGTGCAGCACCTGCCAGTCCAGCCCCTGACCCAGCTTTTCCGCGATCAGCGCGCCCACCAACCCGCCGCCCCAACCGGCCAGTGACGCCACGGTAAAGCGCAGGCCAACCATGGCGTAGACAATAACGAGGGCATAAATCACCGAGACATGGGCCAGCTGGACGGAACCGCTGTCGCGTATAAAACCGGGAATAGCCACGGATACCGCCACAGCGAGGAAGCTGCCGAGGCCGGCATAGAGAGGAAAATAACGGTCCAGTGCCCGCACCTGGGCAAGCAGACCGGCCACCAGCACGATGATCCCCACCCAGATATAGGTGGACAACCACCAGCCACGGACCTGCTCCGGCGCCAGCGCGTAAATGCCGCTAATCAACAGCATGTAGAGCAGCAGGATATAGAAGGCATTAACCCGGAAGCTTTCCACCGCTTCCTGGCACTGATACTCCCGGTATTCGCCCTCCAGGCGTCGCGGGAAGCGCAACCAGCGCACCCCGGGCACCACCACCCGTCGTGAACGCGGGTCCGTATTTGACATTGCAAATCCTTTGCGAATGAATCTTCCTGCAGGTTAAAAGTTAACCTTCAGAAGCGCCATCCCTTTGGCGCCAGCGGTAGTGACAAAACGATATCAGGTAAAGATGGCAGGAAATTGCCAGAGCAGTAATTGCACCACGGCCGCGGCATAGACCCCTGCCAGCAGGTCATCAACCATGATTCCCAGGCCTCCGGCCACCCGCCGATCCAGCCAGCCGATCGGCCAGGGCTTGATGATGTCGAACACCCGGAACGCCACAAAGCCGGCCAGCGCCCCCCAGGGAGTGATCGGCACTGCAATCATGGTAATCAGCAGGCCGGCGATCTCGTCCCAGACAATCCCCGGGTGGTCATGCACGTGCATATCGTCAGAGGTCTTGCCGCACAGATAGGGCCCTACGGCGATCACCGCAGCGGTCACCGCCAGATACCCCCACAAAGGCAGCTGGGCGCACAGCCACCAGATCGGCATGGCCGCCACCGTGCCAAAGGTGCCCGGCGCGATCGGTGCCAGCCCGGAGCCGAAGCCGAAGGCCAGGAAATGCACCGGGTTACGCATACTGGGGCGTTGAAATTCCATGTTATTCCTCGCGGGCTCTGTCTCGGCAATGGCTTTGAATTTTGTATGGTTTAGCGTGTGGCCATGCTGCCTGTTGCTTGCATGCGGCTCTTGTCAAAAGTGCTGCCAGCCGGCCACCGTCAGGGCGCCCACCGCCCCGTTTCTCTGACGCAAACGGATACCCGGCTGGGCGTCCACCTGCCCCAGGCAATAGCACCCTCGGGGAACCGGTTGCGCCGCCGGCAGGGTAAACAATAGCAGATAGTCATCGCCGCCCTGCAGCTGCAAGGCCCGCTGCTTATCAGCACTGCAACCGGCCAGCACGGGAGGATCCTCTGGCAGGGCCGCTTCATCAAGGCACGCTCCCAGCCCCCCCGATGCCTGCAGGATATGGCTCAGATCCGCCAGCACCCCATCGGAAATATCAATACAGGCGCTGGCCTGGCCGCGCAACGCCATGCCCAGCTCCCACTGCGGACGAGGGCGCCGGAAATGGCCGATGGCAGGCCCATGACGCTGGCCGGCCTGCCACTGCTCCAACCCCAGCAGCCCTGCCCCGGTGATGCCTCCCAGGCAAATCTGATCCCCCGCCCGGGCCCCGTCGCGCCGCAACGCCAGCCCCGGCGGCACGGAGCCGGTGGCCTGAATGGAGACCGCCAACGGGCCACGGGTAATATCGCCGCCGACCAGGCTGATTCCCGCCTGATCCGCCAGTTCAAACATTCCCCGGGAAAACTGAGCCAGCCAGTCTTCGTCCACCTCCGGCAGGGTCAGCGAAAGCAGGAACCAGAGCGGATTTGCGCCCATGGCGGCCAGGTCAGAGAGATTCACCGCCAGACAGCGGTACCCCACATCCGCCGGCGCCATATCTGCTGGAAAGTGACGGTCAACCAGGCTGGTATCCTGGGTCATCACCAGCTGTTGCCCGGCAGGGGGTACCAGCAAGGCACCATCATCCCCGGGGCCCAACACCACGGTGTCGCCCTGACGATGATGAAAATAACGCCGGATCAGGGAAAATTCGTCCAGAGGAGCCGTCTCTTGCGGCGGCGATTGGGAGAAATCGGCGGGATCAGTCATGACAGAAGCATAACGCGGCTTGCCGGCAGAACGCACGGCAAGCCAGCGCCATCAGTGGAGATCAGTCACGGGAGCGACGTTCCGAGGCTTCCGCGTAACGCAACTGGCGCGCCAGCTTGTCGAGCACCCCGTTGACGTATTTGAAGGAATCTTCCGCGCCAAACACCTTGGCCAGCTCGATGCCTTCGTTGATCACTACCCGGTAGGGGACATCCTGACGCTCTTTCAGCTCGAAAGCGCCGAGTCGCAGAATCGCTTTTTCCACCTGGGACAGCTCTTCCACCCGCCGATCCAGATACGGGGTAAGCAGCTCATCCAGGGTTTTCACCTGCCCCAGCACCCCATGCAGCAGATCATGAAAATACTCACGGTCCACCTTGGCGAAATCCTGGTTCGCCAGGAACTGGGCTTCGATGTCGCTCACTGCCGCACCGGCCAGCTGCCATTGGTACAGGGCCTGAAGAGTGAAACGCCGCGCCTTGCGACGGGCACTGGGGCTGGTTTGGCTCATAGTGTTCTCTACAAAATAAAGGCTGCCCTTTCCCTGTCTTTCCCCATACGGGGAGAAAACAACCTCCAGAAAACTCAGGAGGCGCCCCTTCTCTCGATAGTGAAAGAAGGGCTGGGGAGAAGGGCCGTATCCGGCGTCAGGCGTGCTACTGCAAGCCTGTTCTTACAAGGCTTTAAACAGCGATACCATTTCCAGTGCGCACAGGGCGGCTTCCGCCCCCTTGTTGCCGGCCTTGGTGCCGGAGCGTTCGATGGCTTGCTCGATGGTGTCCACGGTCAGCACGCCGAACGCCACCGGGGTACCAGTGCTGTTCTGAACCGAGGCAATACCTTTGGCCGCTTCACCGGCGACGAATTCGAAATGGGCGGTACCGCCACGGATTACCGCGCCCAATGCGATCACGGCATCGTAGCTGCGCTTCTCGATGACCTTTTTCACGGCCACCGGCATTTCCCAGGCACCGGGTACGCGGATGATTTCGATATCGTCACGGCTCACTCCGTGACGCACCAGCGCATCCACGGCACCGTCCAGCAAGGCTTCCACCACAAAGCTGTTAAAGCGCGCCACCACAATACCGTAACGGCCGCCCACGTTGCTCAGAGTACCTTCGAGAGTCTTGATGTTTTGCATGTGTCTTGTCCTGATCGCTGGTTGCGCCTGGCAAGGCAGGAGCGTCCAGTGGTTTCGATTTGCTGCCTGACGCCGGACGCCTAGAGCCCAACGCTGAAATCGGAAGCGTCAGGCCTAAGGCGTCGGGCATCCGGCGTCCTTAACTATCCGCGTCCACGTACTCGGTGATTTCCAGGTCGAAACCACTCAACGCGTTGAATTTCATGGGGGAGCTGAGCAAGCGCATTTTGCGCACGCCCAGCGCCTTCAGAATCTGGGAGCCGGTGCCAATATTGCGGTACGCACGGGACTCGCCCTTGGGCTTGCCTGCAGTGCCGCCGAAGAAGGCATCCAGGCGCTCGACGATATCGTTGGAGGCATAATCCTGACCCAGGATAATTACCACCCCGGCATCCGACTGGGAGACGGTTTCCAGCACCCGATGCATGTTCCAGCCGGTGCGGCCATTCATCTTGGCGCTCATCAGATCACGCAACGGGTCCACCTGGTGCACCCGTACCGTCACCTCTTCGTCTTCACTGATCTCGCCTTTCACCAGCGCCACATGAGTCAGCCCGTCCACGGTGTCGCGGAACGCCACCAGGCGAAAATCGCCGTACCAGGTATCCAGCTCGTGGTCAGACACCTGCTCGATGGTCTGTTCGTTCAGGGCGCGATACTGGATCAGGTCGGCGATGGTGCCGATCTTCAAGTCGTGCTCTGCAGCAAACACTTCCAGGTCTTCCCGGCGTGCCATGGAGCCATCTTCATTCATGACTTCGCAGATCACCCCGGACGGCTCGCAACCGGCCAGCGCCGCCAGATCGCAGGACGCTTCGGTGTGACCGGCACGGCGCAGCACGCCACCCGGCTCGGCCATCAGCGGAAAGATGTGCCCCGGCTGAACAATGTCATAGGCGCGAGCATTACGGGCCACGGCGGCCTGCACGGTGCGCGCACGGTCGGCGGCAGAGATCCCGGTGGTCACCCCTTCGCGAGCTTCGATGGATACCGTGAACTTGGTGCCAAAACCACTGCCATTGCTCTGCACCATCAACGGCAGATCCAGCAACTCACAGCGCTCGCGGGACATGGGCATGCAGATCAGACCACGGCCGTACTTGGCCATGAAGTTGATGGCTTCGCCAGTCACGTGCTCTGCCGCCATCACCAGGTCGCCTTCGTTCTCCCTGTCCTCATCGTCCATCAGGATAACCATCTTTCCCTGACGGATATCTTCGATCAGTTCTTCAATACTGTTGAGTTGCATAAAACCGCCTTCAGGCTGGCACGCAACACGCGACACGCCTGCATGATGCGTGTCTGCGTAATGCCTGCAGCGTTATTTCAAAAACCCGTTTTCCGCCAGGAACGCCATGGAAATCCCCTCGGAAGTGGGCTCGGCGGCCTTCTCTCCCAGGAGCAGGCGTTCCAGATAGCGGGCTATGATATCAACTTCCAGGTTCACTGGCGTCCCCACCTGCCATTGGCCGATGGTGGTTACCTCCTGGGTGTGCGGGATAATGTTCAGGGAAAACACCGCCCCGACCACACTGTTCACCGTCAGGCTGATGCCATCGACGGTGATTGAGCCCTTGTGGGCAATGTACTTGGCCAGCTCCGCCGGTGCCTCGATATCGATACGCACCGAACGGGCATCCTGCTTCATCTCGACAATCTTGCCCAGGCCATCCACATGACCGCTGACCAGGTGACCACCCAGGCGGGAGGACGGTGTCAGGGCTTTTTCCAGGTTTACCGTGCTGCCCACGCTGATTTGCGCCAGCGAGGTCAGCGACAGGGTTTCCCCGGACACATCCGCCTCAAAGGCGCTACCAGGTAACGCGGTGGCGGTAAGGCATACGCCGTTCACCGCAATGGAGTCGCCCAGCTGCACATCGGAAAAATCCAGCCCGTCGCTCTTGATCAGCAAGGTCACATCGCCGCCTTTCGGGGTCATGGCGGCCACCTTGCCCATGGATTCGATAATGCCGGTAAACATGAAAACCTCGTAATGTCTCACCGTAGGAGCGTCGCTGGCGGCGCGATTTCCTGCGTTGGTTATCGCGCCGCCAGCGCCGCTCCTACGGCAGGGTTGGCAAGGCAGGCACCAGCGTCAAACGCAGGTCATCGCCGATCTGGCGCACATCCTGCCAACGCAACGCCACCTTCTCGCTCATGCTGGCCAGCTGCGGCAGGCCCAGTAACGGTCGGGCGGACGAGCCCAACAGGGCCGGTGCCATATAGACGAGAATTTCGTCGAACAGGCCCTCACGGACAAAAGCACCGGCCAGCGTGGCGCCACATTCTACCAGTACTTCATTACATTCGCGCCGGTTCAATTCGATTAGCAACTGCTGCAGGTCGATCCCGGAGCCAGAGGCCGGCAAATGCATGACCTCAGCCCCGGCGGATTCCAGCGCATTCTGGCGCCCCGGATGCTGTTCTCCGGCCACCAGCAGGCAATGCCCCGGTGCACTGACCACCGGCACATCCGGGGGCGTACGCAGGGTTCTGTCCAGAATTACCCGCAACGGTTGGCGCACCCAGTCGCGGCCCGCCTGATTGCGGTCTCCCGGGCTACCGTGATAGTCCGCCAGGGTCCACTGCGCCGGCCGCACCGTATAGGAAGGCCGGTCCGCCAGCACCGTCCCCACCCCGGTGACCACCGCCGAACTGCGTGCCCGCAGGCGCTGCACATCTTCCCGCGCCGCCGGGCCGGTGATCCACTGGGACTCGCCACTGGCCATGGCCGTGCGGCCATCCACACTGGCAGCAATCTTGATACGAATATAAGGCCGCTGCCGGGTCATCCGGGCAATAAACCCCGGGTTCAGGTCCCGGGCCTGGGTTTCCAGCAATCCCGACGCCACCGCGATACCGGCATCCGCCAGCCGTTGCAGTCCCTGCCCCGCTACCTGCGGATTCGGGTCTTCCATGGCAACCACCACCCGCGCCACCCCGGCTTCCACCAGCGCATCAGCGCAAGGACCAGTCCGGCCGGTATGGGAGCAAGGCTCCAAGGTGACATAGGCCGTGGCTCCCTGAGCCCGATCGCCAGCCGCCGCCAGCGCATGGCGCTCGGCATGGGGCTCACCGGCCCGGGCATGGAAGCCCTCGCCCACCACCGCGCCATCACGCACCAACACACAGCCCACCCGCGGATTCGGGTCCGTGGTGTACAGGCCATGGCGCGCCAGTTGCAGCGCCCGGCTCATATGCTGATAGTCGGCGGCAGAAAAGCTCATGACTCTTTCGGCTCGTCCAACGTGTCTCCCAACTTGCCGCCGGCTTTTTTCAGGCGATCCACTTCAGCGGAAAACTCGGAGATATCCTGGAAACTGCGGTACACCGACGCAAAGCGCACATAGGCCACATCGTCCAGCTGTTGCAGTTCTTCCATCACGAACTCACCCAGCTCCCGGGCCGGCAACTCCCGTTCGCCGGTGGCACGCAGACGGTGGCAAATCCGGCTGATCGCGGCTTCCAGGTCTTCCATGCTCACCGGCCGCTTCTCCAGCGCCCGCAGCATGCCCGCGCGCAGCTTGGCCTCATCAAACGGCTGACGGGTGCCATCGGTTTTCACCAGGCGGGGCATCACCAGCTCTGCCGTTTCAAAGGTGGTAAAGCGCTCGGTACAGCTCAAGCACTCACGACGACGACGGATCTGCACCCCATCCGCAACCAGACGAGAGTCGATCACCTTGGTGTCCTGGGCGGAGCAAAACGGGCAGTACATGGAAACCCCAATTAATAGTTAATAATTAATAGTTAATAGTTAATAGCTAAAAACCATTAACTGCGTGTTTTGGTGGTTTTGATGATGGCAGTCAAAAGCCTGATCAACTCTTCCGCATCAGCCTGCAATGAAGCCCGGCTTCAGGGTTGAAGTAACCTGAGTCACACAGCAAATCTATCCAGTAGTCTGTCTCACTGGTTTCTTTCAACGCAATATGTAGCTTATGGACAAAGTCTGCTCTGCTTTCAGCATATTCCGCCTCCCTGATCAGGGCACCAATGGCCGTTCCACTGCGCAATAGCTGTTTGCTAAGTACATATTCCTTTCTTTCACTTTGCAGAAAACGGGAACTTTTCACCACCCGCAAAGCAAAAGCGCGGGATTTCTCCCGCGCGGCACTACCTTCAGCCATCCTTGGCCTCCAGTTATTAATTATTCATTATTAACTGTTAATTTTATCTCTCGTACACCGGCAACCGTGCACAGATTTCCTTCACCTTGCCTTTAACGCTTTCGATCACGGACTCGTCGCCCATGTTGTCGAGGATGTCGCAAATCCAGCCAGCCAATGCCTTGGCATCCGCTTCGTCAAAGCCACGGCGGGTGATGGATGGGGAGCCGATGCGCAGGCCGGAGGTTACGAACGGGGAACGCGGGTCGTTGGGCACGGCGTTCTTGTTCACGGTGATGTTGGCACGGCCCAGGGCAGCGTCGGCATCTTTACCGGTGATGTCCTGTTTGATCAGGCTGAGCAGGAACAGGTGGTTTTCGGTGCCGTTGGATACCACGTCGAAACCACGCTCGATGAATACGCCGGCCATGGCCTGGGCGTTCTTCACTACCTGCTGCTGGTAGCCCTTGAAATCCCCTTGCATGGCTTCCTTGAAGCAGATTGCCTTGGCGGCAATCACGTGCTCCAGCGGGCCACCCTGGCCACCGGGGAACACGGCAGAGTTGATCTTCTTCTGAATCTCTTCGTTGGCCTTGCCCATGATCAGGCCGCCACGGGGACCACCCAGAGTTTTGTGGGTCGTAGTGGTGGTGATGTCGGCAATACCCACCGGGCTGGGGTAGACGCCTGCGGCAACCAGACCGGCCACGTGGGCCATGTCTACCAGCAGGATCGCGCCCACTTCGTCGGCGATGTCACGGAAACGCTGCCAGTCCACAATCTGGGAGTAGGCAGAGAAGCCGGCCACGATCATTTTCGGCTTGTGCTCACGGGCCAGGGAAGCCACCTGCTCGTAATCGATCAGGCCGGTCTCGTTGTCCAGGCCGTACTGGATGGCATTGTAGGTCTTGCCGGAGAAGTTCGGCTTGGCGCCGTGGGTCAGGTGACCACCCGCGTCCAGGCTCATGCCCAGCACGGTGTCGCCCGCTTTCAGCATGGCCATGTAGACCGCGCCATTGGCCTGGGAACCGGAATGCGGCTGCACGTTGGCCCAGTCTGCGCCAAACAGCTCACAGGCGCGATCAATGGCCAGCTGCTCGACCACGTCCACATTCTCGCAACCGCCATAGTAACGCTTGCCCGGGTAGCCTTCGGCGTACTTGTTGGTCAGTACGGAGCCCTGGGCTTCCATGACCCTTGGCGAGGCATAGTTTTCAGAGGCAATCAGCTCGATGTGCTCTTCCTGGCGGACTTCCTCAGCCTTGATAGCGGCCTGGATTTCCGGGTCAAACTCGGCGATGGACATGGATTTCGGGAACATGGGCTACCTGTCAACGGGCTAAGAGTGGATTGGGGCGCGTATTCTAACCAAATCCGGGGATAAAGACACATGACACAGCCTCATAACACCATGCGAACCCTCTCAAGTTCGCCCTCTGCGCCCCGCCACTATTGCCACATCCGCAGGCCTGGCAACAAAACACATTAAGCGCAAAGTTGCATAATGACTATCAGCCTGCCGCCGTATCATTCCAGGCCACAACGATTTAGCGTCCGGCACAAGCATCCAGCAACACCGGCAATCACTGTGCTCGGTAAAACAAAACACGGTGATTGCTACTATCCGTCACCAACAGCCCACCTTCGGTAAATTGCACACCAGCAGGGCTTCTCAGTGTGCGCGCCGTTGGCGCTCCGTCATTGGCGCCGACCTGGTCGTCATCGTTATACCAGTCGTGATTGAAATCCCCCTGCCCGACAACCACGTCAGCGGGCGCAAAACTTGTCGTCGGAAAACGATTCCAGATCAGAACACGATGGTTTATTTGATCGGATATGGCGAGCTGGACGCCGTTGGAGTCAATTCCATCAGGCAGGTTGAAGGTTCGATTCGATGGCTCACTATCCTGGCTACCGTCTTGGTCATCATCATTTCTTTCATTGTGCATGAAGTCACCCTGACCCAGCACAAGATCGGCAGGCTGAAAATTAGCGGCCGGAAAACTATTCCAAATTAAAACACGGTTATTGTTTCGATCCGCTACCACCAACCGGTCACCATCGCTCCACACGCTTCTCGGGGCCTGCAACGTCCGCGCCGTCGGCGTAGCATCGGCAGTACCATCCTGATCATCATCATTTTCGTCGCAGTGGGTGAAGTCGCTTTGGCCGAGCACCAAATCAGCTCCCTGGCCATCTTGGGTTGGCAGGCTATTCCAAATCAAAATACGGCTATTGCCGGGATCTGTAACAATCAACTTGCCGTTATCGGTGATTTCAACGCCACCGGGTGCTCTCATCTTGTCCTGTGCGCAACCAAACTCACCAACGACCACATCCGGTTGTGCCGACCCACTGCTTGGCACACTGTTATAGAGTAGCACCCGGTAATTAAAGGGATCGGAAATCGCCATTTTTTCATTACCGATCGCCACACCATTAGGCCTTTTAAAATCATTGATCCCATTACCCTCAGCGCTTGATGTAAAATCAGCTTGGCCGAGCACAAAGTCTGCGTTCATATTGTTGATGCCGGGCAACGCATTAAAACCCAGAACACGGTTATTGGTGGAATCAACAACAAAAAACATCCCATCGGTAAGAACGCTATCCCCGGGCCGATTCAATGTATTCGCTTCTGGAGTGCCATTCTGGTTTTCTTCTGAGCCGACGAAATCCGCCTGGCCGATAACGAGATTGGCGCGTTGGAAAGTGTTGAGGTTGACAGTTTTCACCGGATTACCGTTGTTGCCTCCATTGCTGCCACCGCCGCAAGCGGCGAAAAGCACGCTTGAAACCATTATTACCGTGGCGCGCATTCCCGTACGCGCTATCTTATATGATGTTTTTTTTGAACCCTTTATTTGCGTCACGTCCATGACTGCCTCCTAATGACAATGCGTTTCTTTGCTGCCTATTCCCTTTAATTTTATGGGCCCGTTAAAACACATTTTCGTGGGCACCAATATCGTAACTGCCGTGCTGCGGCCTTGCGTTACCGCCGTAATCCACATCCGGAATCGGTGGACCGCCGGCCATCGGGCCCTGGCCGTTATCGATGCCGATGGCTGTGTCGTTCACTTCCAGTAATCCGTTGATAAATCCCGGGCTGCCGTTGATGTCGCTGCCGCCGGTTCGGCTGCCTCCGGCATCGCTTCCGTCCAAGACATAGCGCACATCAATATTGGCAAAAAGATTATTGTTAGCGTCGATGGAGAAATCTTCAGGCACCGATATCGCCTTAGTGAACTCATCTCCCACTCTGACATCGTCTCTATGCCACCCAGAAAAAATATTGTTGATCACTCGTACGGGTAACGCCTCATTCGGTGCGGTATCGCCATATCCGAGATCGAGGGTAATCCCAAGGATGATGCGATTTTTCCTACCCGTCTCTTCCGGATCATCCGAATCAGGAGTTACCCGGATAGTATTATTGATAATGTCCAGATCGGTGAATAAGTAGGGGGCAGTGATTCTGATTGGTGCGTGCAATGGCCTGGAACTCGCACTGGAGTTGCTTAGCCCATCAAACACATTATTACGAACTAGCGCTTTGACGGCATCGATCACATCGCCCGTGCGGACATTGCGGGGGGCATTCAACGAGAAAACTTTACCGCCGTCTTCGTCCGTCAAATCGACAAAATTTTTCTCGACGGTAATGTCAAAGTCCGTGACGGCGAGACCTCCGCTTGACGTCACCAATTGATTACCACGCACAATCGCGGGGGCCGCGCTTGCGCCACCAGTGGATTCCTTACCCTGATTGACGATCTCTATGGTAGGCCGCGAGGTATTCTGATCGCCGGTGATCGTGAAGGTGTTATCGATCACCTGGGCGCCGGTTCCTTTTATGGATAGTTGATAATAGCGGCCGTCAGCGTCATCGCCGGCAGCCTCAACGAGGTTGTTTTCAAAAACGGCGTTGTCGCCCTCCCACTCGATTCTGCCGGCCGCACCGCTGAAGGTGGAGTTGCGGACGGAGATGTCGTCGCCCTCAGCGATAAGGGCGACTTTGCCGGCGTCCATATCCAGGCCATCGACCGTTGCGCCCGAGGCCAGATGCAAGGCATCCAAACTATCCGCTGAAGCGCCCGTCGATGCCCTGACCGTGACGTTTTCGATACCGACGCCTCGGGCCAGGCCGGCTCCCCCGCTGGCGTTATCGCCAACCAGGGTTAACGACTCCAGGCTAACCCTCTCGCCGACACTGTTGACAATCGGGCTGTCGTTTTCACTGACGAGAACGACGCCAGCCTGGCCACGCCCAGTGATCGTGAAGCTGGCTTGGGAGCCGTTGTTGATCGGAAACTGCTCGGCATAGCGCCCCGCGCAGACGTCAATGATGCCGCCGCTCTCTATGGCGTAGGCGGCGGCACGCACGGAGTGACCGTCCGCGCCCGGGCATTCGGCCAGATCATCGTCAACGGTGATTTCGCTGCCCGCTTCAACACGATCCAGGCGCAACCTATAACCACCCAGTTCGTTGCCTGGCTGGGCTTCCTCGGTATGCACGGCCAGCAGATACGTCTGCCCCTGGCTGTTGCCCCTAAGTTTTGCGCCGATGCTATCCAGAACAGGAAGGACACTGGCTCCATAACCAACCAAAACATCATGTTGTGAGGCGCTGGCGTAGTCCCAAGTAAGTTGTTCAAACCATGCATCATCTTCGTCCGGCGTAATCAGAAACACGGTGGCCGGTTGCACGCTGTCTGAGCCATCCGTCTCCAGCCGAACGAAGATGCCGTCGTCCCTGGCTGCTGTGAAGCCATAGAACTGATAATCGCCGTAAACCTGAAAATCGCCGGTTGCGGTGGCACGCCCGGCACTGTCGAATGCCAAGGGTTGCGGTAGCTCAATATTGGCTACCGCGGTCTTGTAGGGCGCGGGCAGCCCCGACCGGCTTGTCATTTTTAGTATATAGGTGCCATCGGCCGGGAGGTGACCGCGACCGTTGCCGCTTCCGGAAGAGGACTTCCTGAATACAGTGTTACCGTCCGTATCGGTAACACTGAATGTAAAGGAGCTGTCGGTGACGTTCGTGGTCGCGACCACTGAGTCGGCGGTGCCGTCAAACGTCCGCAACAGGGAGCTGCGCCCCCGGTCCAGCGTGCCTTCGATATTTTCATCAATATCGACACTGGACACGGCGCTGGCGGTAAGCCAGTAATCACCGGGGGCGCCGGACGTCGCTTCCGCCTCGATAAGATATTCGCCGTCCGCCGGCAGCTTGGCCACCAGTACGCCGTTTCGGCTGGAATTGAACAAACCCGAAGAAATGATGGTGTCCACGGTCTGCCCGGACGCGGTGGTCAGGTGAAGTTCGCCCCTTAGTGAGGATCCGCTCGGCGCCTGGCCCGCCTGTACACCAATGAACTGTCCGGCCTGCCCGGTGAAACGATAAAGGTCCGGCTCGTCAACCGCTCCGATAATGCTCTCCTTGTCGTAAGGCAAGGTGATGGCTTCGCCGTTACCGACTCCGGCATCCAGAACAATGGTGACGTTTTTGGTTTCGCCAATCGCGCCTCTAACCGTTGCCTGCCCTGTGATCGTGCCGTTGCGGGCCGCTGCGACAAGCTGGTAGTCGACGTCCGCCGCTGCCAGCACGGGGCTGCTGTTATCGCCACGAATATTCGTGAATGTGGAAGAGTACGGACCAGAGCCTGCGGTGCGAGCGATGATGGTACAGGTCTCGTCGTCTTCCAGTGCGGCCAACCCGCTGCCGGGGGCGATCTCGCAGTGAAGTATCAGCCGGTAGAGCGCGCGGAAGTCGTCGCAGTTGTACCAGGACAAGTGCCCAACGATCATCTCGAAACCGAGCCCGGTAGGCGAGTTGCTGTCTGCCACCACGGTGCCTGTGCCTTCCTGCACCCACTGGCCGGTCGTTTCGTCCAATGACCACAGCGGAATGTGATCGCCCGCAGTGACGGGGCTGCCGTCACTGTACTGATCAATGTAGACCGGCACCGTCAGCGTGGCTTGTTTACCGGGAGCCAACTGCAACCGCTCACCGCCCTGAGTGAGGTGATATTCCGCCACACCAAAAGATAGCAGCAGCCCGTTGTTACCGTTTTCATCGGCGGCCGCAAACGAGCCGGGGAAGGCATCCCGAGCGTCGGCATCGGAGACATCCACCGGCGTGAGCGAGACCTGAACATTGCCTGAAACCGGGTTACCACTGGTGTCCACCAGCGCGTCGGCAGGCAGCGTGATGGCGGTACCATCGGTGCCGGTTATGTTGCCGCCGTTTTCGGCATTGTTGAGCATCTGTGCGCTTTCGCGTTCGGTCATGGTCGCGGCGAACACGGCGGCATCACTGGCGCCGGCGGGGATAGTGGTGCGCACGAAGCGATCAGCGTAGCCGTTCTTGGTAAGCTTGAGCACGAATTCGACGCCAGTGGGCATGTTATCCAGCGAGATTTCGCCCTCTGCATCGCTGCTCGCATCCCGGTCACCGCCGACCAGGTCCTGGTCGTTAATCAGGCTGACCTGCACCCCTTCGATCAGATCCTGCTTGGTATCGACGATAAGGCCCTCAATGATGCCATCGTCCGCCACTGGCTGTGGTGCAGCGGCAATGGTCAGGCTCTGGCTGGCGGAGTCGCTGCTGTCATTTGCATCGGTCACGGTGAGCGTCACCGTATAGCTGTCACCGCTGTCGTAAACATGCGCAATCTGACCGTTGCGGCCAGCGTCACCATCGCCAAAATCCCAGTAATAAGTCAGGTCATCGCCGGTGGAGTCAGACGCGTCAAAGTGTTGCGACTGCCCAGCACGGGCCGGCCCACTGAACGTGAACGCTGCCTGTGGCCCAGGGGGCGTGATGGTCAGAGTCTGCGTGGTGGTATCGTCCTGATTCGCGCTGTCGGTAACGGTCAGCGTTACCGTGTAGTCATCGGCGCTGGCAAACGCATAGGTGGTTTGCGCGCCGGTGGCGGTATCACCGTTGCCAAAGTCCCAGGCGTAATTCAGGCCAACACCGGTTGAGCTGCTGGCGTTAAAGGCCAGATCGCTACCCGTGACCAGGTTTCCACTGACAGTGAAATCGGCCTCCGGGGGTGAAGGGGGCACGGTGTCTTGCGTAATCGTCAACGTCTGACTGGTGTTATCCGTGCGGTTGTCGTCGTCAGTGACGGTGAGCGTAACCGTATAGTCATCGGCATTCGTAAACGCGTGCGAGGCCTGCGCGCCGGTGGCCGTGCCGCCATCACCGAAAGCCCAGGCATAACTCAAGTTGGCACCGGTGGAGCTGCTCGCATTGAATGCCAGATTGCTGCCTGTCGTACGAGCGCCGCTAACAGTGAATGCAGCCTCGGGCGGTGCGGGAGGCACACTCACATCGGTAATCGTCAACGACTGGCTGGCGGCATCCGTGCGGTCGTCGCCATCAGTCACGGTCAGGGTGACCGTATAGCTGCCCTCATTAGTGAAGACGTGCGTGGTCTGCGCCCCCGTCGCGGTATCGCCATTGCCGAAATCCCAGGCGTAGGACAGCCCATCGCCGGTGGAGCCGGCCGCATCGAAAGACTGGATTTCATCAACGTGTAAGGAGCCACTCGTGGTAAAAATGGCCTCGGGGTCAGCGGAGAAAGCAAGTGCCCAGGCCGGGCTCACGCCATCGGTATCATCTGGGGGCGTAACGCTGTATTGATTTTCCAAGTGCGTGCGGGCGGTGGCGAGCAGATCGGGATGATCGATAACCGCCTGTTGCACCTGACCCAATGCGCCCTGCCCGGTGCCGTTGATCTGCCCGTCATTGGCAAAATCCGCGGCCATATCATCGATGTCTGCCTGATCCAGGTTGGCAGACAGCGTCGCCGCAGAAAACAGAATCAGGTTGGCGCTATCATCCTGGTGTTCGCTACTGCCGATGACCTGACGCAGGTTAAGCGAGTTCGGCGCCGCATCAATGCCAATGATGGCAGCCAACTCATCACGGGCCTGATCACGGGCCTCAGAAAAAGCCATACTCGCCGCCATAAGGTGCTGGGCACGAGCCGCGACAAAGTGGGTAAAAAGATTAACGTTGGTGTTCGCGTCCTCGGGTAGGCTTGCCGCGCCATGCAATTCAACGCTACCGGTAAAGGTACCGGTAATTTCACTGAAATAGGGGCCGCTAACCGCTAATTGTGTAGCGCCACGCCAATCGATGTCAGGCAGATCAAATGATCCATTATCACCGATAGTCGCCGTGGCAGCAGAACCATCAATGGAACCATCGGCAGCCAAGGCCACCGCACTAACATTACCGCCGGGCTGGAAAGGCCCTTTCTGGGCGACTCCCGATACCCCCGCCGCTTGGCCATTACCACCGCCACCACTGTTTGAATCGCTTGAGCTGGAACCATCATCAAAGTAGCACGCAGCGAGGGACAGCCCCAACATGGCGATAAGTACAATATTGCCGGCTTTCCTGATCCAAAAACCTAATTGGCATTGACCCGTACGATGATGAAACGCGCGATCGCAGACATCCATAAAACACCTTCATTCTTCCATGAGTCCGCTCAAGCAGCGGCAGAGGTTTGTCGTAGCATTTAGGTTAAAGAAAATTCCAGCGTTACTGCAGACCCCGAACGGGGGGAGCGCGCGGACAAAAGAACCCCCTCAAATGAGGGGGAAGGGAGAGATTTAAGGATGAACGGCTCGCAGAAAAATAAGCGATACCATGATGACAACAGGCACGGCGGTACGCTCACCGCCGGCCCATACCCCCCATTAAGCTTTTCATGTCCATGGGTTTGGCGGGCAACGTGAACGTGGATGCTGATGGCTCGGCACGGCGGATCGAGCCAACGCGGAACTGGTCGCCAATGCGTAACAGACCGCGATCCTTGCCTGGCAGGGCATTTTGAAACGCGCGCGTCGTATCCTCGCCAGCCATACCGGCAAGCATACCGATGTAGGCGCGAGTCATGGCTACCACCAGTGCATCATCGGTAAGCACGGCGTCGCCGGATTGGCGGCTGCCATCGCCATCCGTCCAGGTCATGTGATAAACACGGCCCTCGATACCGGCTACCGTTTCGGTGGCGCCGGTAGCGCTAACTGAATCGACACTGCCAAACGGATTTTTGTTACCGGCCTTCGTGCCCGTCCTGCCCATGGACTGCATCATCTTCATTATCACCGATAGCTCCATAACCTGGGCACCGCCACGGCTTTGGCTCACCGAATATACGTTGCCGTCGCGCATCAGGAGGTAGCTATCTTGCCCCTTCATGTCCATGCGCACGGCATCGTCGTCATCCCAAGTAACCGTGGCGGCATTCGCCTCCCTGCCCATGGGCTGGCCTGCGGCAGGCACCGGGACATGATCCATCACCAGTGAGGCCTTGCCGCCTGCAAAGGCGGCACACGGCAGGAGCAAAACCACCATTAGCACGCGCCTGACGCGAGGCCGATTAAATTGTAAGAGCCGCTGTTTCATACCGCTTTCCTTTCTTCAATCATTGCGTTCGCGCGCTTTGGAAAACTTGCCGTGGCTCGCCAGCCGCGCGCTGGCGGGCTGACGATCCAGATTACGCGATTATTTAGCAGAAAATCGATTTGTATAGATACGACCGCCGTCTTCCCATACGGTAATGGGGCTCCCGCCCCAGTGAGAAGCGATAACAGGCTGCGCTGCATCGCCGCCACCGCCGGACTCTATCCGTTTGGGTGAGTCCCAGGAATCCGTCACCGCCGCGTACCGGCTACTGAAAATATTTCTAGCGGTTCCTTCTGTTTTAGTCCAAACCAGCGTCGCATTTCCGTCATCATCAAAGGCGATATCGTTCAGCCCCGTTCCTGCGTAGTCACCGATTTTCTGGGCAACGCTCCATTCAGCCTCGTCAGACCGGTAGTGAGTGACATACATTTCACCCGCTTCGAACGCAACCATCGCATTACCTTGCAGGTCGACAGCAACGCTAGGAAATCTGCCTATACTATCGGCTCGCGCGCCCATGATCCGAGTGCTACTACTCCAGGCACCACTATCCACATCGTAACGGCTGACATACAAGCGGCTGTAAAAATCATCCGCATGGCGCCACCAGGCCGCAAAAGCATTCCCTTGCCTATCAAAGACAATTCTTGGGTCCATAGCCTCACCCTTTACGCTATGCGTCTCGATCGTCGTGCTGATCCAATCGTAGGTGTCCGCATCGTAACGGGTGGCGTAAACCCGGTTCTCCGCCTCAATGGTGGGTTCCTCGTTATTGGTCCAGAGCAGCATCGCATTACCGCTATTGTGAACAGCGAAGTCCGAGAAAGTGGCGCGACCACGCTCAACATCCAGCACGGGACCGGATACGGGGCCCATCCAATCCCCGTTGGGCACCCAATAGTTGTTGGTCGCCAGGACAGGATCGCCTGAACCCTCCTCAAGCCACACCGCTCTGGCGCCGCTGCCATTACCACTAAACTTCACTTGCAGAAAAGTGCGGTCATTAACCGGGTCACTCCCACTGATTTTCTCAACAGTGCTCCAGCCACTTTCATTCGCTGCGGATCCGGCCACCCAGGCCCGAGCGTATACGGCATCATCCTGGACCCACACCACGATTGCGTTACCGGAAAGGTCCATAGCGATACGTGGTTTACTGACACTGCTTGTCTCATCGCTATTCAGCGGTAATGTTTGCGGTGCCCAATCGCCATCCTCCGCATTATAGTAGCGACCAATCAGGTTGAAGTTTCCTGTCAGACTGTCCTCTTTTAGCCACACAGCCCAACCATTATCATCGTAATCAACAGCAATATCGGGTTGCTTGGCAGTGGCGGTGCCTCTATCAATTAAGCCGGCCTGCTCCCACTCGCCGTCCCGGGTGACGAAACGCCAGGAAAACGCCTCGCTCAATGGGTTGCCACTGTTGTCGGCAAAATCCGAGGTCATTGTCACCGTATACTCGGAAAGAATATCCAGTGGCTCATCAGGCTGAATGTTCACGCTGCTCGTGGTATCAACGTTAGCGCTAACGGGCACATTGGTTGGCCTTACGCCATTGTTTTTTGTGATCTGAACATTGTCGACACTGCTTGCCAGAAGGTCTCGATTGAAACCTGCCGTGAGCGTAGCATCCGGTTCGACGCTGGATGCACCATCGTTCGGCGTAACGCCGGTTACCGAGAACCCCGAAGGTGAATTTTCCTTACCGCCACCGCCGTCGCTACCGCCTCCACCGCCTCCACAGGCCACAAGCGAGGTCGCTAGCAATAACGCCGTCATGCCGGCCGAACAATGACGCAGCGCCCCCATTGAAGCGCTTTCTTCCTTGAAATTCAGATTATCCTGTCCCTTCATGATGATTCCTTTTTCTCTCTTCCGTCCTGCCGAATATTTCCTGGCCGACAAAAAACCAGAGAAACAAGACGCATGATGGTTAAATAGTTAGAAGACGGTTCTATCAATCTCGTATCAGTATTGCAGGAACAAATACTTGCCATTTCGAGCTTTATTCCAGCTCGGCCGGGCAACTAATGGCACGCCCATAGCCACTAGCGTAAAGCGAATTTCGGCGCTATCTCAGACCGTGATTGAGGGTTTTTCAACACACCCTCACCCCTCGAACGAGGGGGCTGGCTTGCCTTGCTAGCGCAGAGTAGGCTGGAAGAATCGATGACATTGGGGGAATTGACGTGAAAATGGGGTTGATCCTGGAGGATCACGATGGCGCGCAACGCTGGCTGCGTCAGGTATTAATGGAAGTATTTCCCAACATGACAGTCAGCACTGCCACGGGCCTGTCTGCGGCAAACGAGAAACTCGAGCATTTACATGCTGCAGGTATAACACTGGATCTGGCATTGGTTGACCTGAGCCTACCGGACGGTACCGGCATCGACTTTATCCGCAATTTACGCCGTCAAGAACCCGACTGCTTGAGTGTCGTCATCACCATTCACGATGACGATCGGCATGTATTTCGGGCATTGCGGGCCGGGGCGGCAGGCTACCTTCTTAAACAGCAATCGCAGCAGGAACTGGCTGGCCGCCTTAGCGGCATTGTGAATGGCGAGCCGCCATTGTCCCCAGCGATTGCTCACCGTGTGCTGGCAACGTTCTCTCAAAGCCAGGAAGAGCAATGTGACCCGATGACCCCCAGGGAAGAAGAGGTTCTGAGGTTGATCGCAAAGGGATTCACACTTTCCAAAGTCGCGGAGACACTGAGTGTCAGCCGACACACCATTGCCGGCCACGTAAAGAACATATACCGCAAGCTGGAAATTTCATCTCGTGCAGAAGCTACTCAGCAAGCGATCCGGCTAGGTATGATTTAACAGCTGGTTAAATCGGTAACGGTACCTTTATTTCAAGCTGGCTTCCCTTCGGGTGCCTACGTCGCCAAGCCGCCTTGCCACCCAAATCACCCGTGCGGGTATGAATTGTCCGGGTACCATGTCCGGGGACCCACTCGGAAGGGTCAGAGGCGTTGCCGTTGTCCGCGATGGCAATGTGGATAATGTTTCGCTCAACTCGCCATTGCACATCGACACTATCTGCACCCGCATGCCGTATCACGTTGGTAATCGCCTCGCGCAGCGTGCGCATAAGATTGGCTACCCCTCGGGCTGACACGACCGTCTTGCCGGGCACCCCCTCCGTTTGCCACAGCAACGAGAACCCAGCCTCGTCAAGGCGAGTTCGAGCCTCACCTTCACAACTGGTTATCAAATGCCCAAGCTCAATAGAATCTCCGGACGTGGCATCGACCAGGCCGCGTAAATCATCAATGGCAGCCAGTGCGATATCACGACAGTGCGGGGAGTCAGAGGCATAAACCAGATCCAGCAGGCGCGCCCCCAAATCATCATGAAGGTCACGCATTATACGGCGCCGTTCTGCCTCAGCCCCGACTTCCCGGGCACCGATTCCTTGCAAGGCCTTATGTGTAAGGTCATGAAGCAAACGAATCAGGCGCAAATCTTGTGGTGCAAAGAGCCGCCCACCTCCGGCGGGAAACTCCAGCATTTGCGGCATGTCATCAACACCGAATGCAGGCACCAGCATGCGCACTCCATCAGTCGAAATGGCCGCCTCCGTCACGGGCTCCTTCATGGACTTTAGCTGTAACGGCTTGAAAGTATGATCGAGCAACGTGGGCCAGGTAACGATAATTTGCCGCTCGGTCTTTGCCGAAAAAAGGGTGTCGACCAACTCTCGTAACGCATCGTCCTGGGAAGCGCCAAAGCGTTGACTCACTTTTTGCCAAAGAAGCTGCCGCATGGGGAAATACAACCAGCCAGATAACGCCAATGAAACGGCGAGCGCCGAGTTCCCCGCCATATTAACAAAGAAAACCAATACCAAATCGAAAGCCACAACCGTAAGGCCCGCGGCAAACCAAAGCCATGTTTTGAACCACCATCGCTCAACGTCAAAGAGCCGATAACGCAGCAGACCCGCAGCCAACCCCAGATAGACCATCAGGAAACCACCATAACCAATCGCCACGGGGACGATCGGGTTAAAACCAAAAACAGGCGGAATGGTTACCAAACCGATCAACATGACCGTCCCGGAAAAAATCGCCAGCAAACACCACTTCAAAGCGGCCCGATCCATGGGGTAATGGCGGCTCGCGTACCACTGAAATCCCGCAAAGGTCAGCCCGATCAAATAGCTAATAAAAATCGGCAAATAAACCGTTTCACTCGCCCCGTCACCGGCCCTGAACAGGATTAGTATCCAGAGTACCCAGCACAATATTGCGGCACCATATAGCAGTACCGGAACAACCATCAAGGGCTTAACCAACCGCCGCGGATACACCCAAAACAGCGAGACAAGAGACGCACAAATAGTCAGTGACCCGGCATGATTAACCGCAGACAGGTATTGAAACAGCAAACCATTAATCACCAGTTCACGGCTGGTATATATGCTCAGTGGCAGCCCGACCAACAACACCCCGAAACCAGACAGCGCAAAAAATCGGGCCGCCAGCTGATTTGGCCTGACCACCCAGATACCCATAGCAATAAAAAAGGAAATTAGCGTATACCCGGTCTGTACTGCGAAGGTTCCCAGCAAAGAGTTGAACGGCGCTGTCCCGTTAAGCAAGGGGATGCTCTCTCCCTGCAACGTCATCAGCACCGGGGCCGTGTCGGCGTCAATGATTGCTGAAAGCGCTGTCTGCTCTTGAATAAAGCGCGCTAATTCAACATTGGGCAATGTATCCGGCTCGTCTGTCAGCAACACAGGGGTCAACGCTACAGAACGCCCGTTCGCATCACTTAATGACACCACCACCTGACCAGCCGCAATATTGTTCCGATTCGGGGAAGACACATCGACACTGGCAACCACCAGACTGCTCCCGTCCGAGGCAGGTTGAAAGTTGATGCCAAACCAGGGCAATTGGAGGGTGGCGTAGCCGGCAATAATAAAGCAGAAAATCGCAACGATTCCGCTACTCAGTAATACGCCGCGAGGGGCAACACCTCGCACTTTTGCTCCTTCAGCGATCCCTTCCCCGTAAAAGAAAAGCATTACACGCTCCACAAATCATTATTATGAAAAGGCCACTTCCAGTGACTAGGCACTTATTTTTAATACTGATGATGACCCCTTGCCCAGGTCAGGCCAGAGAGACCGTGGCGGTGCGCCCTTGCCGCCATAGAAACAACCTACCACCCCAAAATCCCCGGCGCAGCCTTAGAGGCGATGACCTTATAACCCACATCAAACCACCAACAAGCCGCCACAGCCTTTCAAAAGGCCGCTCTTTCCGTTAGCTTAGGCGCCAATCAAAGAACCCTCTGCCGGGGCCTGCAGCCAGCCTGCACCGCGCGCCCCGCACATTAATACAGACTGCGGTCGGAGTTTATGAGCCAGTACATCTTCACCATGGACAAGGTGGGCAAGGTTGTCCCGCCCAAGAAACACATTCTGAAGAACATCTCCCTGTCGTTCTTTCCTGGCGCCAAGATCGGCGTACTGGGCCTGAACGGCTCCGGTAAATCCACACTGCTGCGCATCATGGCCGGCGTGGACAAGGACTATCTGGGTGAAGCACGGCCGCAGCCGGGCACCAACATCGGTTACCTGCCCCAGGAGCCGGAGCTGGACCCGGAAAAGAATGTCCGCGAGATCGTCGAAGAAGCCGTGGCGGATATCCGTAACGCCCAGCAGCGCCTGGAAGAAGTCTACGAAGCCTACGCGGCGGAAGACGCGGATTTCGACAAGCTGGCCGCCGAACAGGCCAAGCTGGAAGACATCATCGAAGCCAGCGATGCGCACAACCTTGAGCGCAAACTGGAAATCGCCGCCGACGCCCTGCGCCTGCCGCCCTGGGAAGCCAGCGTAAAAACCCTGTCCGGTGGTGAGCGTCGCCGGGTCGCCCTGTGCCGGCTGGTGATGAGCGCCCCGGACATGCTGCTGCTGGATGAGCCTACCAACCACCTGGACGCAGAGTCCGTGGCCTGGCTGGAGCGCTTCCTGCACGAATTCCCCGGCACCGTGGTGGCGGTAACCCACGATCGCTACTTCCTGGATAATTCCTGTGAGTGGATCCTGGAACTGGATCGCGGCGAAGGCATTCCCTGGCAGGGCAACTATTCCTCCTGGCTGGAGCAGAAAGAACAGCGTCTGGAACAGGAAGCGAAGAGCGAGTCAGCCCACCGCAAAACGGTGGAAAAAGAACTGGAATGGGTACGCCAGAACCCGAAAGGCCGCCGCGCCAAGAACAAGGCCCGTGTGTCTGCGTTCGAAGAGCTGGCCAGCCAGGAATTCCAGAAACGCAACGAAACCCAGGAACTGTACATCCCGCCGGGTGAGCGCCTGGGCGAGCAGGTTTTCGAAATCAAGAATGTGGCCAAGCAATTCGACCACAAGCTGCTCTACGAAGATCTGGATTTCCAGATCCCCCGTGGTGCTATCGTCGGCATCATCGGCCCCAACGGTGCCGGTAAAACCACCCTGTTCCGCATGCTGGCCGGCCAGGAAACGCCGGACAGCGGTGAAATCGTCACCGGCGACACCGTACAGATGGCCTACGTGGACCAGAGCCGTGAAGACCTGGACAGCAACAAGACGGTCTGGGAAGAAGTGTCCGACGGCAACGACATTCTGCGCATCGGCAACTATGAAGTCCCCAGCCGCGCCTATCTGGGCCGGTTCAACTTCAAGGGTGGTGATCAGCAGAAACGTGTCGGCGACCTGTCCGGCGGTGAACGCAACCGTTTGCACCTGGCCAAGCTGCTCAAGCAGGGCGCCAACGTACTGCTGCTCGATGAGCCCACCAACGATCTGGACGTGGAAACCCTGCGCGCACTGGAAGAGGCCCTGCTGGCGTTCCCCGGCTGCGCCATCGTGATTTCGCACGATCGCTGGTTCCTGGACCGCGTCGCCACCCACATTCTCTCTTTCGAGGGCGATGCCCGGGTAGAATGGTTCGAAGGTTCCTACACCGAGTATGAAGAATACAAACGCAAGCAGCTGGGCGATGCAGCCCTGCAGCCCAAGCGCATGAAGTACAAGCGAATCGAAGTCTGATTCGCACAGGATAATGCCGGCACAGGAAAGGCGTGCCGGCACGGGGACGCAACAGGGACGA
>OLHK01000126.1_pt1 | contig 24206 bp, 11 predicted proteins | sample 1609371 | NCBI WGS metagenome assembly OLHK01 (sample SAMN05416779, study PRJEB24817) | seawater metagenome | isolation source: Sea water | place: Canada:Atlantic | collected 2013-11
AGCGTCAGATGTGTATAAGAGACAGGTTCAAGGGTTTGGTGTTAACTATTCGGTGCCTTTTGCCCATGCACATAGAACAGCCAATCGTTTGGGTGTAGATATAAAAGCTGCAATTGATAACGATGTTTACCATTTTACAAGATTAGGTTTCGACTTGTACCGTCTCCATGTTTGGGACACTCAAATTTCTGATGAAAAGGGAAATCTAATAGATAACGAATACTTAGATGCCTTTGATTATTTACTTTTCAAATTAAAAAAGCACAATATAAATTATGTTGTAACTCCAATAGCTTTTTGGGGAAATGGTTGGCCAGAGCCAGATACAGAATCACCAGGTTTTTCACATAAATACGGTAAGGCAAATAGCTTAACAAACCCAGAAGCGATAAAAGCGCAAGAAACTTATTTGTATCAATTTTTAAATCATATCAATCCATATACAAAAGTAGCTTACAAGTCCGATCCAAGCTTAATTGCATTTGAGGTAAGTAACGAGCCACACCATAAAGGGACCGCTAAAGAAGTAAAATCATTTGTAAAAAAGATGATAACTTCTATGAAAAAAACAGGCACCAAAAAACCTATTTTTTATAATATGAGCCATGCTGTTCATTTTATAGATGCTTATTTTGAAGGTGGAGCAGACGGAGGAACATTTCAATGGTACCCAACAGGTTTAGGATACCAAAGAGAACTTTCGGGTAATTTACTAACAAATGTAGAGGACTACAATATGCCTTTTGAGAATCTTTTTAAAAAGCATAATGGAGCAAAATTGGTTTATGAATTTGATGCTGCAGATGTTGGTAAATCTTACATATATCCTGCTATGGCCAGAAGTTTTAGAGAAGCAGGCATACAAATAGCAACTCATTTTGCATACGATCCTACGTATATGGCAGATGTAAATACGGAGTATAATACCCATTATATGAACTTGCTTTATACTCCTCAAAAAGCATTAAGTTTAAAGATATCTGGTGAGGTTTTTAGAGAAATTCCTATGTATTCTGATTTTGGAAAATATCCTGAGAGCACCTCATTTGGAGATTTTAAAGTGAATTACGAAAATGATTTAGCGGAATACAATACAGAAAAAAAGTTCTTTTATACAAACACCACCAATTCAAAACCAAAAGATGAAACTAAACTTGAAGAAATTGCAGGTTTCGGAAACTCAGAACTTGTAATGTACGATGGATTAGGAGCTTATTTTTTAGACAAGATAGATGCTCACAATTGGCGTTTAGAAGTTTTGCCAGATGCTGTTTGGGTAGATAATCCGTTTGGTAGAAATAGCCCAAATAAAACAGTAGGTGTTATAAAAAGTAGAGCACACAAAATGCGTATTAATTTGAAGGATTTAGGGTCTAATTTTACTATTGTAGGTATCAACAATGGGAACGAAAAATCAATGACCACTAGCACAAGTTCATTTGAGATCTCACCTGGTACTTACATGGTATATGAACAAGGTTCTAAATCTAATTGGAAACCTACAGATGTTTTTAAAACTAATAAGTTGAATAACTTCTTTGCTCCTAAATCCAAGCTTGATAAACCTTGGTTAAAGCATAAAGCTCCTAATGAAGTTACAGAGAATTTAGCATTAACATTAAAAGTACAATACATTGCTCCACAATCACCAAAAGAGATTAGAATACTAGGTTATGTAGGTTCTGAACGCATTAACTTAAAAATGGAACAAAAAAAAGCCTATAACTATGAAGTAGAAATACCAAAAAACAAATTGAAAAACGGTTATCTTAATTACAATATAGTTGTGGAATATAAGAATGAAGGTTTTATAACATATCCATCAAATAAAAGCGGAAAACCAAATGATTGGGATTTCTATGATAGAACAATGTATAAGGTTGCAGTTGTAAAACCCTCAAACCCTATTGAGTTATTTGATGCAGATACAGATACTGAACTATTAGTAGGATCTTGGAGAAGAGGTAATAAACTTGTACCAACAGTATATAATGAAGCTGAATACCAAATTAGACTAGAGAAATTGTTTGTTGAAGATGTAGAAAATCTTAATGCAGATCCAATTTATGATTACTCTATAAAACACTTTGTAATTAATAAAATAAAGAATCGCAAAAAGGATTTAAAATCGAAAAAAAAGATTGTTATAAAAGCAAGATCGTTGTTAGGTGAACCTCTTAAAATTCAAGTTGCATTAGTAATGAAAAATGGTGCTTCATGTGGTGGCATTATTAGTCTAGAACCAGAAGAATTAAAGAATTATAATTTGAATTTAAGTGACTTAAAAGAAGTTAAAACAGTAACGTTACCAAGACCTTATCCATCCTTTTTACCTTATTACTTTCAACACAATAATAAAGAAGCTTTTGATATTACAAAGATTGAAAGTTTACAATTATCTATAGGGCCAAAATTAAATGAGACACAATTAGAATCTCCAATAGCCTTAGGAATTGTATCTGTAAGGCTAGAATAAAAAAAGAGCTTTTCAACAGAAAAGCTCTTTTTGTGCTCATTTAAAAAAATCAATTTCAGAGCTTGACTAACTTGGTTGTTTTAATTTGGTTACTAGTGTTTTCTACTTTAACGATATACATTCCTGTATTTAAACCAGAAATGTCAAAACTATCGGTTCTATTAAAATCACCTTTAAAAGACTTTACTAACTTCCCTGTTAAATCATAAATATCAATAGTAGAAACATTGGTGTTTATGCTAAAAGATGTAGTAGTTGGATTAGGGTAAATTGAAAACCCTAACAACGCTTCTTCACCTACACTTAGTGCATCAGCTTGTTTGTTTCCTAAAATTCTAAACTGGCCAGCAGGAATAGAAAGTGAGGTTGTTGAGCTGCTCACAGTAGTGTTTCCTGAAGGATCCATTAAATCGTACCAAGTAGAGGTTACACCAGCAGGGAAATTTGTGTTTACAGTTTGTGAGGTAACATCAAAATTTGCAAGAATAATTACATTTCTTAATTCTGATGTTGGTATTGTAGTATCAAAAACATCAATTCTCGGAGTAAAACTTCCGGAAGTAATCGAGTACTCACCTTCAAAAACAGGTTCACTAATTTTTAGTGCATTCAACCTTGCCCAATCCTCATAAATTTGACCTCTAAGCGCATCTGTTAACCAATTGTTTGCCCACTGTGGTTGTGGTTTAGTATCTAACTTACAATCACCATCAGTACCTCCAGGCTCATTAACAACTCCATTGTTACATGTGAATATAGAATTATCCATTCCTAACTCTCCAAAATGCCAAATCATTTTTGGTCCAGGAACCATAACAGAAACTGCTGCCAAAGCGGACATTCTTGATAAGGCTGTATTTAATTCTCTAACGTTGTGAGCAGGATTAGTGTTATTTCCAAATTGTAAATTCTTATACATTAGGCGTTCTTCATCATGACTTTCAGGATAACCCATTACTCTTGGACCATTAAAACCAGAATGATTATTATGACCAATTCTGTCAATATTTTTATTTCCGCTTTGGCCCATTGTTAATTCATTATAAGGTGAAGTCATAATTCCCCACATCATAATTCCTTTACCTTCATCTAAACGATAATTGGCCCATTCCTTTTCTTCATTATCAGATCCTAAATGCTCAAAAATAACGTAGTGATCTGGGTCTAAAGACCAAGAATAATCCGCATAAGATTTTAGGATATCTACACGATCTTGTCTATATCCATTTGTACAACCATCATTATTTACACATCCTTGTGTAAATCCTTTAGTCAAATCCCAACGGAATCCATCGATATTAAACTCTTCAATCCAATGTTTAATAACGCGCTTTACATAATTATTAGTTATTGGGTTTGTTGTGTCATTTGTACTTGCATTAGGATCGTTAGGTTCTTCTGCTGTATGGCTAAAGTCAGAGCCCACATTGTAACTATGCTGTGCTATTTGATTAAAATATGGGTTTTCACTACTAGGTTCTCCCCAACCATCACCATCAGGATCGTCCATCCACATACGCACCATTGGATTTCTACCAAAAGCATGATTTAAGGCAATGTCCAAAATAACAGCAATCCCATTTTGGTGACAAACATCTACAAGCTCTTTAAATTTGTCTTCAGTGCCATAAAATTTATCTAAAGCCATGTGGAAAGATGTATTATAGCCCCAACTTTCGTTACCCTCAAATTCCATTACAGGCATTAGTTCAATTGCGTTTATATTTAAATCTTTTAAGTAATCGATTTTATCTATTACATCTTGAAAATTTCTATCTGCATCAAAGTCTCTTATTAAAAGTTCATAAACTATTAGATCTTCCTTTTTAGGTTTTTCAAAATTAGTTACCTGCCAATCATATTCGGATTGTCCTGTTTGTAAAACCGTAACTTCTCGTTCTTGCCCAATTGGGTAAGAAGGCAAATTAGGGTAAGTGGAAGCGGGAATATATGGATCATCAAAAGGGGATAACACTAATGTTGAGTATGGGTCCGCAGTTTTAACCAATTTAGGTGAATTGGCAACAGGTGTTGTGTCACCAACCCAATATTGATAGGTTTCAATTTGCCCAGAAGTTAATCCTGATAATTCTATCCAAAATTTCCCAGTTACATTATCCTGTTTCATGGCGTATGCACTTGTTGGTTCCCAATTGTTAAAACTACCAACTACATAAACAAATTCTTTTTTAGGAGCATTCAATACTAAAGTAGCTTTTGTCGCATCTCCAGAATTATAGTTTATACCATCCTCCATTCCTAATGGTATATCTTCTACACTGGTATTATTAACTATAATAGAAAAGTTTTTTGTGACAGTAGATGAACCTTGAGTAATTACTAACTCACAAAATTGATTGTCTGTTAGGTTAGAAAATAAATAACCATTATAAAAAGTAGTATTGTTTTGAGTATGTACACTAGCTCCATTAGCGAATAACTCATAATTGGCAGGACCATTGGTGTTTTGAGCTAAAATTTGAGTGTTAGCACCATTATTTACCACGATAATTCCATTTGAGCTTGGAGAAGGATTTATCATAGTAACCTGCAAAGCTCCAACATTAAAGATAAAGTTTGAACAAGCAGAAGCTTTAAGTTCTTGTGTCCCGTCTGCATTTCTAAAAACCATTCCCATTTTAGAGACATTGCTTTCTTCAGCACTACTTAAGCTAAAATAAGTGTTTGGAGTAAAAGTAATACTCCAAGTTCCATTACCGTTATCGGTCATTTCCCCTATACCATCGTCTTGTCCCCAATTACCAACAACAGCAATTCCGTATTCATCACTATCATCACCAACACCTAAGTGAGCGTAAACTTTTGTTGGGTTATTAAGTCCATTACAATCTGTAGCAGTACTATTTATATCTACTGTTATTGTAACAGACTGATCAATTAATATAGGACTTGGGTTAATAGTAACTTGTGATATTGCTACTAAAGGAAGTAGCAGTAATAATTTTAATAATATTTTTTTCATAGTTTTTTTAAAAGGTAAAAAGGCTATGAAAATTCATAGCCTTTTATTAATAATATAATTATGTTATTCTATAGCTATGAATATATAGCCACCATCTAAGTCATTAAACCATATATCATAAGTTCCTGATGTGACCGGAATGTCTGCACCTTCTTGTACACCAAAACCACTGATTTCGGTATCGCTACCCCAATTTACGGCCCAATCATTATCTGATCTAAATTTCATAGCTCCATCATTTAATTCTACGCCATTTATATACCATATATGAGGATCAAAAGATGATTGAATCATATCAGTATCTGCATCCCATCCTCCTGGTGTTGAATCTCCAATTATTCCAATTGTAGTATAGGAAGTTGCACTGGAAGCATCATATTCATCTAAAGTGTATGTCATATTTTCAGCATCTAATGTGAACTCGTAATACCCGTCTGCAGCTATAGCAAAAGCAGAAGGATCACTTCCTGTGCCATCATTTACACCTACTTCTCCTGCATTTGCTCCAACTCCCCATTGTGGTTGCCATTGCCCTAAGACTTCTAAGAGTTTAAACCCTTCAGGATTAGTTGCGTCTGGGGAAAAATAGCCACGATATGTATACATATTTTCATTGTCAGCGTGTCTAAATAAAGGATTATTGTTGTTATTGTTATCCCAACCAGGAGCGGTTGCATCACCAACTAGATATAAGTTTCTTAGCATAGGGATTTCTTCTTCTCCACCTTCAGATTCTGGTAATACTAAAGTTAATTCTTGTATTGGCGAAATTTGTTCTATTGAAGAATCGGTACCTACAGAAGCGCGTAATCTAAAGTATACACTACCAGTGTTTGGTATATCTGTTGTGGTATCATCATTATCTAAGCCTGCTTCATCTGCAAACTCAAGCATATCTCCTATGGTGATAGCATATTCATTTTCGCTTGTGCTACCCACTAACTCCATATCAGTAAAATCACCAGTTATGGATTTTTGTAACTCATAATTGATATTGGTTTCAACATCAAAATCAGCATCATCCCAAGTAAAACGTTCTCCTAAATTTCCAGAGGCAGAAGGTGTTAAAACGTATTCTTCTAGAAAAGAATTTGAAAAAGTAAATTCACCATTAGGTTGAGCTATGTAAGTTAAGCTATCATCACTTTCACATGCATTAAAGCAAACCATACTTATAAGCAATAATGCTATAAATTTCATTGTTTTCATTGTTTTTGATTTTTTATTAATATCCTTCATTTTGAGTTAAATTAGGGTTAGTTGATAACGTGTTACTTGGTATAGGAAAAACATTTCTATAAGCACCTACGGCTGTCCCATTTGGCTGGTTGCCTTTAAAAGGCCATAAATAATTACTGGTTGTAAAATAGTTGTATCTCACTAAATCTGTCCGCCTTTGGCATTCCCAGTATAATTCTCTCGACCTTTCATCTAGAATGAAATCTAAATCTAAATCTCCAGATGAAATATTTCCAGAAGGCCCACCATAAGCTCTTGTTCTTAATTCATTAATTTTAGCAGCTGCAGTGCCTAAATCTCCGCCACCACCTCGTAATGAAGCTTCGGCATAGTTTAAATAAATTTCTGCTAGACGTATTAAAGGCAAATCAGTATCAACTCTATTATCTTGACCTGTACCGCTTCCAGGATTACCGTTGATATCGATATTTTTAAATTTAGTAATAGCGTATCCCTGATCAAAAGGAGGAATACTTTCTATTTCTAAACTCTGTCCATCAGTATAGAACATAGCTCTCATATCTCCAGACGGAAGCACTTCCGTAATTTCATAGGTTAGGTTATCTAAATCAAAAGTTATTAGATATGTACCGGCTGTTATAGCGATATTTTCCCCTGCTTGTTCTAACGATCCGTCAGCTCCAGTATCACCATAATTATTTCCCCAATCTTCATTGAATCTAAATTTCATAAAACCATCAGTTAATTCAGCATATAACGAAAACTGATTTGTTGAGGTTTCGTACATTTCCATGTCTGGACTGTCCCATCCATTTTCAGTTGCATCACCAACTAATCCCCAATCAGATAAAGTACCGCCCAAACCACTATTTAACGAAGGGATGTCTATCTCACTAGTTTCAAATTTTTCAACTAAACTTTTTGTAGTTCTTATGCCACCCCAACCTCCATCAACTCCAAAATCTGTAGGATCCATACTGCCTCCAACAGATGCGTGGACTAAAAATGTAGTTCCACCATAGGTTTGTGATTGGATACCATCAAAGTTTAATGCAAAAATAAATTCATTTTGAGCACCATTGGTATTATTGTCTGCTAAAAATAATTCATCATAAGCTGTTCCATTACCATTGCCGTCATTCATATTTATTATGTATGAGGAATTCATTACGTTGTTTGAATAGGTAACACAATCTGTATAGTGAGGTATGCCAGTCCATACTTCAGCATTTAAATAAAGTTTAGATAGTAAAGCCCATGCTGCCACATTATCTACTCGTCCATATTCATTTGAATTAAGCAATAAGTCTTGGATTTCTAATAATTCAGATTCAATGAAATCAAATACTTCTTCTTTAGTGTTTTGTGTAGGCAAAGTGGTTGCTACTTCAGTTTGAATAGGAACAGCACCAAATAAATCTAATAAATTATAGTAGGCAAATGCTCTTAAAAATCGTGCTTCTGCAATAAAATTTTGGACATCTTCATTATCGCTCAAAACTTGAGCATTGTCAATAAATGAATTACAAAATGAAACTTCTTGTCCTAAACGATTGTACATAGAATTAGTAAAATCATTATTAGGCGTCCAATACATACCATGTAAATCTGGAACACCAGCGTCTCCCCAACCTAAAACAGCGTGGTCTGTGGTTAATTCGCTTAAGTAGAACATTGTACGAGTGTATTGAGAAAAACCTTCATCAATATCATCTGGGTCTAAATCTGGATTCCCAGCAGGACCATCTTGACCAGTTAATGCAAAGCCAGCATAAAGTTTAGCTAAAGCACTTTTAGCTTCATCTGAATTGGCATATACATTTTCTTCAGTAAAACTATCAGGATCAATAGGTGATTGATCTAAATCATCGTGACATGAAGTAACAATGATGGAAAGCGTTACAATAAAAATTAATTTTTCAATTTTATTTTTCATAATCTGTTTTTTTTAAAAATCTATATTTAAACCTAAAACAAAAGACTGTGGTCTTGGATAAAAACCATTGTCTATTCCTCCATTTATTTCTGGGTCTATACCATCATAATCTGTTATTGTTGCTACATTTTGCATAGAACCATAAATTCTTAATGTTGTATCCTTAATTGCATTATCAAAAGTATAACCTAAAGTTATATTGTCAATTTTGAAGAATGAAGCTTCTTGAATAAAATAATTACTATACAAATTACTGTCATTAGAATCTACAAAACCTGTATTTAAGTAATCTGAATGGATATTTGATAAGAAATTGTTGTCAGAAGGAACAATATTTTCTAAATACGAATTACCAGAAGCCACATTGTTGTATGCATAATTCCCAATACTAGCTCTGGTTACAACGGATAAATCCCATTTTTTATAGCTTAAATTTGTGTTTAATCCCATTAAGACATCTGCATAAGGATCTTTATAAATAAACTTATCGTCATCGTTAATAATATTATCACCATTTCTATCTACAAAGGCTCCTTCAATTGGTTTTCCGTTTGTATCATATACTTGCTGATAAACTAAAAAGCTGTAAGGAGACTCTCCTTCTAAATGGGTTTGAATATTATTACCAACACCTCCAGAAATGCCACCAACAAATTGCTGGTCTGGAAGGTTTGTTACCTTATTATCGTTAAATGCAACATTATAACTTATAGACCATTCTAAATCATCAGTTTTAACAGGAATAACATTGATTGCGAGCTCAACTCCCTTGTTTTCCATATCACCAATATTAGTATCTATTCTATTTGTAAAGTTTGTGAATGGATCTACTGTAGATTGCGCAATTAAATCTGTAGTTTTTCTTAGATAAGCATTAATAGAACCTGATACTCTACTATTTAATATACTATAATCTAACCCAACGTTGAGCGTACTGCTTATTTCCCACCGTAGATCCTCGCTTATTCCAGATGGACGATAAGTTGGGAAATATGCAGGTGTACCATCTGTATTATAACCAAATTGATAGCTAGCAAAAGAATTACTACCCGTATAACGTGTTAAAAATAAATAGTTACCCAAACCATTAGTATTACCGACTTCTCCATAACCAACACGTAGTTTAAGTTCGTTTAAAAAGCCATCAGTATTAATAAAATTTTCTTTATGGATATTCCATGCAATAGCAGCAGAAGGAAAATAACCCCAACGATTTTCTGGGTTTAGTTTAGAAGATGCATCAGCCCTTAATGTAGCTGTTAAAAGATACTTTCCTTTATAATCATAATTCAATCGGCCGAAATAAGAAAGTAATACACTTTTCGACTTGTCAATAAATTCAAAATTAATACCTGCATTAGGATCTGCAATGGCTTCTTCCTCTATCTGGCTATCATAGCTATAGCCATCAAACTCAAAAGATTGATATGAATATCCTGCAACTAAACTTATATTATGATTATCGTTAATAGATTTATTGTAGGTTAAATATCCATCAAATAATTTATCTGTTCTTTCTTGAGAATATTTATTTAAAGAACCATTCCAATCAGTATCAGATGTTGGAAAAAGAATTGATGTGGCTGTTCTCCCGTTGCTATTTGATTTATCAATCCCTACATTAACTGTAGCTGTTAAATCTGGAAAGAAATGTAGCTTATAATCCAATTTAACATTTCCTATGATACGTCTAACTTCCGCTGTGTCATCTACTAAATTTAATTGAGCTACAGGATTTATCGCAGCTAAACTATTATGATTTCCTGTTTGAGGGTTAACCCAATCAAAATAGCCGCCATAGGGAGACGTTGCATCAAATACAGATTGTGTAGGGTCATATACAGAGGCAGCACCTATAGCTCCTCTATTTGCAAAAAAGTTTTCAGTATAACTCCCTCTAGCATTTAATTCTATTTTTAAATGGTCATCTAATAATGAAGGAGTAAGTCCTATAGAAGCAGTTGTTCTTTTAAAATTATCACGTTTTAAAATACCATCATGGTCAGAGTAACCCAAAGATGCTCTCATAGGTACACCAAAAGCACTTCCTAGAGCACTAAAAGAGTGGTCTTGTCCAAAAGCAGATGTGTAAATTTCATCTTGCCAGTCTGTATTAGCGTTCCCTAGCAATGCTAAGGTATTTGCATTAGCTTGGGGATTTGTAGGAACAACATTTCTAAATTCATCAGCTGTTAGTACGTCCACCCTATCTTGTGAAGTATGGATTGTTGTTGAAGACGTAAGGTTAAATTTAAATTCACTGTCTTTTCCTTTTTTGGTCGTAATTAAAATAACACCATTTCCACCTCTAGATCCGTATATTGCTGTTGCTGAAGCATCTTTTAAGACGACTAAGCTTTCTATATCATTAGGGTTAATAAGGTTTAATGGGTTTCTAGAACCACCAACATTATCGTTGTTTAACGGAAAGCCATCAACAACGATTAAAGGAGATCTATTAAGTGTTAATGAACCAACACCTCTAATTAAAATTTCTTGACCATCACCTGGTGCTCCACTTCCTGAAGTTACAGATACTCCAGCTATCTTACCTGTAATTAGCTGTTGTGCAGAAACAACAGGACCTTTATTAAAATCTTCTTCTTTCAAAAGGTCTGCCGCACCTGTTAAGTCTTCTTTTTTAACACTACCATAACCAATAAGAACAATTTCATCAAGTTGCGCAGCATCTTCCACCAAAACAATATTCAGAGGGTTTTGGCCATTAAATACTACCTCTTGAGTAGTGTAACCAAGATATGATATTACAATAGACTCTCCTTGGTTAACCTCTAAAGTATAGTTACCATCAAAATCAGTAGAAGTTCCTCTAGATGTTCCTTTAACAATAACATTTACGCCAGGCAAAGGCATGGCATTTGCTTTATCTGTAACGGTACCAGTTATGGTCGTTTGAGCCATAAGTGTTGCTGGCACTATAAAAAGACAGAATAACAAAGCATTTAAGAATGTTTTCATACAATATTTTTAAGTTAGTTGCTTAGTTTAATTGATTTATATTTTCACTTCTTGCGTTAAATCTATGTAAAATTAATGTGTTAGAAATGTTAAAAACCAATAGCAGTCTTACGCAAACGTTTTCGTGTTAAAAACTTTTTGCATAATATTAACTTTTAGTTCAAAATAGTGAAAAATTGAGGAATTATCAATCAATCTATACTCTAATTGTCAATATCAAAATCAAATCCTTACAATTTCTGTGTATCTTCGTGCTAATAGTTTGTGAAATGAGAATATAAATGAAAAGAAAAATTACGCTTAAGCAAATAGCAAGAGAACTAGACGTCTCTATTTCAACAGTTTCAAAAGCACTTAGAAACAGCCCTGAAATTAGTGAGGACACAAAACAAAAAGTCCAAGCATTTGCAAAGTTATACAATTATAGGCCAAATAACATTGCCCTAAGTCTTAAAAACAGAAAGACAAATACTATTGGAATTATCATCCCAGAAATAGTGCACCATTTCTTTTCTAAAGTTATTAGAGGTGTTGAATTAGTGGCCAATAAAAGAGGTTATAATGTTATCATAGGCTTATCAAACGAATCATTTTCTAAAGAAGTGATTAATATGGAAATGCTTGCTAACGGAAGTATTGACGGGTTTATTCTTTCTATTTCAAAAGAAACACTTCAACAACAAGATTACCATCACTTCATTGAAACTATGAGCCAAGGTATGCCAATCGTTATGTTTGATAGGGTGGTTTCTGACATTAAGTGCGATAAGGTTATTGTAGATGATTTCAAAGGAGCCAAAAATGCAGTAGAAAAATTAATTAAAAACAACTGTAAATCTGTGGCATTAATAACTACAAAAGATTATGTGAGCGTTGGTAAACTCAGAACCCAAGGATATCTTGAAGCATTACAAGATCATAAAATTACGCCTCAAGCCGAATTAATTCTTAAAATTGATGATACCATGGATTACGAAGTGCATCTAGACAAGTTAGAAGCCGAGATAGAGCAACTTTTTAAATCTAACCAAAGTATTGACGGTATTTTTGCGGTAAATGAACTTTACGCGTTATCAGCTATGAAAGTAGCTAGTAAGTTAGGGTTACGAATTCCAGATGACATACAGGTTATTGGTTTTACAGATGGTGTATTGTCCAAACATTCAACACCTAGTTTAACTACAGTAAGCCAGCATGCACAACACATGGGTGAGAGGGCAGCAGATCTCTTAATTGATAAGTTAGAAAAAGAATTTGAAACCGAAGAGGAGGAGTTCCAAACTGTTGTTATTGCTACTGAACTAGTGGAGCGAGAATCTACCAAATAGAAATTTAACATTGCCAATCTAAAATCTTTTATATCTTTACGGCTTAAATCAAGACTTATATTTTCACTTCTACAAATAAGTTTTGATGAGCTAAGCTTATCAGAATAGTATTAACTAAACATACTATTGATGAAAAAGCGCATTCTAGGATTTTGGGAAATCTGGAACATGAGTTTCGGTTTTCTGGGAATCCAATTTGGTTTTGCTTTACAAGGAGGCTTTATGTCTCGAATATTTCAAACACTTGGTGCAGGAAAAGAGGAAATTCCATTATTGTGGATTGCCGCTCCGTTAACTGGCCTATTGGTTCAGCCAATTGTAGGTTATATGAGTGACCGAACATGGAGTCCAAAATGGGGACGACGACGGCCATACTTTTTAATTGGCGCGATTTTAAGTTCCTTAGCACTATTCTTTGTACCCTATTCCCCAGTATTATGGATTGCAGCAGGCTTTCTTTGGATTCTCGATGCATCCATAAACATTTCTATGGAGCCTTTTAGGGCATTGGTTGCGGACAAGTTGCCAGAATCACAACGTACTTACGGTTTTGTAATGCAGACCTTAATCATTGGTATTGGCACGTGGGTGGCAAGTAATTTACCATGGTTAGTCTCACAAATGGGTGTTAGTGATTCTGCAGATTTGGGTGTTGTGCCAGACTCTGTAAAGATTGCATTCGCCATTGGCGCGTTTGTATTTTTGCTGAGTATTATTTATACGGTTTTTACAACTACTGAATATCCTCCAGAGGATATGGAAGAATTTGAACGCGAGAAAAAAGCGAAAAATAGTTTTGTTTCAGATATTGTAAACAATATTGGCAATATGCCAAAAACAATGAAAAAATTGGGGGTCATCCAGTTTTTTAGCTGGTTTGCTTTTTTTACTATGTGGAGTTTGGCAAATCCTGCGCTGACAGAACATGTTTACAAAACACCAGCTCCAATTGAGTCTAACTATGATATGAATAATATCCTAGACAAAGAGGCTTTTGATACAGAAAACACCGCTTTCCAAAAATCTTCAAATTCAGTTGGCTCTGCTATGGGAGTTTATGGATTGTCTTCAATGGCTTTTGCATTGCTGTTGGTGTTATACACTTCAAAACGAAATATCAATAGAAAGTATGTACATATGTTTTCTCTAATATTAGGAGGAGTAGGTTTCTTGTTCATGAATATGGCTACTCCAGTACAACTCAAATATTGCTTCATATTAATAGGTATTTCATGGGGAAGTATTCTATCCATGCCTTATGCTATGCTTTCAAGCTCAGTAGATCCCAAAAAAATGGGAATGTTTATGGGTATTTTCAATATGTTCATTGTAATTCCTCAAATTATTGCTGCTTTGGGTGGTATTAATTTCGTTTCAAGTTTAATAGGTGAAGAAGCTATTAATGCCATGACTATTGCTGGTATTAGCTTGCTAATTGCTGGCTTGAGCAATTTCTTAATTACAGACAAAGCAGCCATTTCTTATCAACCAACAGAATAAATTATAATGAATAAAAAAGGATTCATATTCGATTTGGATGGTGTTATCGTTGACACCGCAAAATATCATTTTTTAGCGTGGCAAAAATTGGCCAAAACGCTCGAGATAAATTTTACAGAAGAAGAAAACGAACAACTTAAAGGAGTAAGCCGAGTGCGCTCGTTAGAAAAAATATTGGCTTGGGGAAATAAAACTATTCCTGAAACAAAATTCATGGAGTTGATGGGTAAAAAAAATGACGATTATTTAAGTCATATTTCCAAAATGACTAAATCAGAAATTCTGCCAGATGTCCCAAAAATTCTTAACTATTTAATAGAAAAACAACAACCCATAGCTTTAGGCTCAGCTAGCAAAAATGCCAGACACATTTTAGAACGTGTAGATTTAAAAAAGAATTTTGATGCTATCGTAGATGGCAATGATGTGAGCAAAGCAAAACCAGATCCCGAAGTATTTTTAAACGCTGCTAAGTTGTTAAACATAGATCCAGAAAACTGCATTGTTTTTGAAGACTCAGTAGCTGGTGTTGAAGCGGCCAATGTGGCTCGTATGGTATCAATCGGTATAGGTAGCAAATCAGTATTAGGTCATGCAGATTATGTGTTCAACGATTTTACGGAAATTTCAGAAGGCTTTTTAAATACACTAATCAATAATTGAAATAAAAAATAAGATGGTTATAAACCATTAAAATAAAATATAAAACATGAATCTAGATTATATCATACCAAACAATTGGTCAATCATAGAAGAAGGTTTCGATCCGCAACAAGTTAAAGCCTCAGAGAGTATTTTTAGCATAGGCAATGGAGCTATGGGACAACGTGCCAATTTTGAGGAGAAATACTCTGGTCCAACATTTCAGGGCAGTTATATTGCAGGTGTTTACTATCCTGATAAAACGCGAGTTGGTTGGTGGAAAAACGGCTACCCTGAGTTTTTTGCCAAAGTACTTAATGCGCCAAATTGGATAGGCATAAATGTTCTTGTAAACAATGAAGAGCTCGATTTGTTTACGTGTAAAAGCGTGAAAAATTTTCAACGTGAGTTAAACATGAAAGAAGGTTGGCTATCCCGAAGTTTTGTGGCCACGCTTCAAAATGATATAGAAGTTGAAGTAAAATCAACCCGATTCTTAAGTTTAGAATTAGATGAAGTCGGAGCCATAAATTTCAACATTAAACCTTTAAATTCAGATGCTGAAATAACCTTTCAACCCTATTTAGATTCTGGCATTACAAACGAAGACACCAATTGGGACGATAAGTTTTGGAACACTTTGAATGTGAGCCACGAGAACAATCAGGCATTCATCGAGGCAAAAACCATGAAAACAGATTTCAGTACTTGTACGTTTATGGAGTCGCAAGTATTTATTAATGATAAGTCGGTTTTAATAGAACCCAATATTGAGGCAGATTCCAATTACGCCTCATTCAGTTACAAGCATCAAGTTAGGCAAAATGAAACTTACACCATTCATAAATTTGGTGGTTATACGGTTGATAGAAACCATGATAAAGATGAATTGGTTTCTGCAGCAAAATCGGTTTTGGAAAAGGTGACTAAAATGGGCTTTTCAAGCTTGTTAAGAATCCAGAAAGAAGCTTGGGCTAAAATCTGGGATATGGCAGACATTACCATTAAAGGTGATGTAAAGGCACAACAAGGTATCAGGTTTAATATCTTTCATTTAAACCAAACCTATTTAGGTACAGATGCAAGGTTAAATATTGGTCCAAAAGGATTTACAGGTGAAAAATACGGAGGCAGTACTTATTGGGACACAGAAGCTTACTGCATTCCTTTTTATATGGCAACCAAAGACCAGAGCGTTGCTAGAAACTTGTTGACGTATCGCTATGAGCATTTAGATAAAGCCATAGAAAATGCGGAAAAATTAGGTTTTAAAAACGGAGCTGCATTATATCCTATGGTAACCATGAATGGTGAGGAAAGCCATAACGAATGGGAAATTACTTTTGAAGAAATTCATAGAAACGGAGCAATTGCATTTGCCATTTTTAACTATTACAGATATACAGGAGACTATAGTTATATTCCTGAAAAAGGACTGGAAGTACTTATTGGTATTGCAAGGTTTTGGCACCAACGCGCCTCATTTTCCACAGATAAAAACAAATATGTAATTCTAGGAGTAACAGGTCCAAACGAATACGAAAATAACGTAAATAACAATTGGTACACTAACTATATTGCACAATGGTGTATTAAGTATGCTGCAGAAAACATAGAGAAAGTTGAAGCTGAATACAGTACGGATTACACACGTATAATGAATAAAGCAAAACTCTCTAAAGCTGAAATTGAAGAGTGGTTAGACGTTGCTGAAAACATGTATTTTCCTTATTCTGAAAAACATCAAATCTACCTTCAACAAGATGGGTTTTTAGATAAAGAATTAATAACTGTTGAAGATTTACCAAAATCGCTACGACCAATTAACCAAAAATGGAGTTGGGACAGAATCTTACGTTCTCCATATATAAAACAGGCAGATACGCTTCAAGGATTTTACTTTTTTGAAGATGATTTTACACCTGAAGAATTAGAACGGCATTTCGATTTTTATGAACCATTTACAGTTCATGAAAGCTCATTGTCACCATGTGTACACAGTATTCAAGCTGCAAAGTTAGACAGGATGGACCAAGCTTATACCTTCTATTTAAGAACCTCAAGATTAGATATAGACGATTATAATCATGAAGTTCATGAAGGTTTGCACATCACCTCAATGGCTGGCACATGGATGAGTATCGTTGAAGGTTTTGGTGGTATGCGCGTAAAAAACGATAAGCTGACTTTTCAGCCAAAAATCCCAAAACAATGGGAAGCCTATTCTTTTAAAGTCAATTTTAGAAACCATACCGTAAAAGTAAACGTTTGTCAAGACCAAACTTATTTTGAAATGGAAGGTGACTCAGAACTTCAGATTTTAGTTAATGATAAACCAATAACAATTTCACCTAATAATATGGTTCAAGTTTAATTAAGTATGTGTAATCAAGATGTAAAATATATAAATATGAGAAATTTAGCAAAGAGTCTTTTTGTAAGTCTTTTAATTTTAATTACATCTTGTGAGGACAAAAAACCATCCGAAGTTGAAAGCTCTGCATCAAATAAAAAAGTTGTATTGTCTAATGATATTCAAAAAATTGAACCACCACATTGGTGGATTGGTTTCAAAAATCAAGAATTACAACTGTTGGTTAAGCATCCAAATATTGGTAGTACAACTCCAGAAATAGATCACAATGGTATAACTTTAAAAAAGTACCATAAAGCAGATAGTCCCAATTATTTGTTTTTGGATTTAAATATCTCTGAAAATGCTGAAGCAGGTAAATTCAACATTCATTTCAAACAAGAAAATGAAAGTGAATTGATTCAAACCTATGAGTTAAAATCTCGAAAAAAAGCTGCTGAAGACTATATTGGTTTCAACAGCTCAGATGTCATCTACCTCATTACACCAGATCGTTTTGCTAATGGAAGCCCTTCTAACGACATTATTTTAAATCCTGTTGAAGATAACAGAGAAGCAAGCACAGAAGTTGCTTCCTTATTAGAAAGTTCTGTAAACAGAGATCAAGATTATGCTAGGCATGGAGGAGATATAAATGGAATTACAAACCATTTAGATTATATAGAAGACATGGGTTTTACGGCAATTTGGCCAGGTCCATTGCTAATTAATGATATGCCTAGATCATCATATCATGGTTATGCTATTACTGATTATTACAAGGTTGACCCACGTTTTGGGACTACAGAAGAATATATAGATTTAGCAAATAAAGCTGAACAAAGAGGTATAAAACTCATTATGGATCAGGTAGCTAATCACTGTGGTTTGCAACATTGGTGGATGAAGGATTTACCATTTAAAGATTGGGTAAATTACCAAGAACACTATGAGGCTAATAAGGATAATTGGAACTGGAAAACCACTAAAACATCCAATCACAGACGTACTACAAACCAAGATCCTTATGCAGCAAATATAGATTACGAGGAAATGGCAAATGGCTGGTTTGTTTCGGATATGCCAGATCTAAACCAACGCAACCCTTTTATGGCCAAGTATCTAATTCAAAATAGTATTTGGTGGGTAGAAACTTTAGGACTTGGAGGTATTAGGCAAGATACTTACCCTTATCCTGATAAGGACTTTATGAATGATTGGGCTGGTGCAATAATGGAGGAATATCCAAACTTCAACATTGTAGGAGAAGAATGGAGTACAAATCCGCTACTTGTTGCGTATTGGCAAAAAGGAAAAGAAAATAAAGATGGATATAAATCTAATTTAAGATCCACAATGGATTTCCCAATGCAAAAACAAATTGTTGAGGCGTTAAACGAGAATGAATCTTGGGATCAAGGTTTGGTTAAAGTCTATGAAGGACTTTCCAACGATTTCATTTATCCAACTCCAAAGGATATTATGGTATTTCCAGATAACCATGATATGAGCCGGATTTTTACACAGCTAAAAGGAAATATAACTAATACCAAAATGGCATTAAGCTATTTGCTAATGTTGCCAAGGATTCCACAGATTTACTATGGCACTGAAATTTTAATGAATGATTTTGAAAAGCCAGGAGACCATGGTTTAATACGTACCGATTTTCCTGGTGGCTGGGAAGGAGATGCAACAAATGCTTTTACAGGTGAAGGATTAACTTCTCAGCAAAAAGACATGCAGGCTTATCTGAAAAAAGTATTGAATTTCAGAAAAAACAGTAAAGCCGTACACAACGGTAAAACCATTCATTTTGCACCTCAAGATGGAGTTTATGTTTTAGCACGAAAAGGTGGAAACGAAACTGTTATTCATATTTTAAATAAAAATGAAAGTGCATACGAATTGGATTTAGAACGTTTTGAAGAACTCGGATTAAAAGATAAAAAACTAAGTAACATTATATCTGGTGAAACTGTAATTTGGGATGAAAAGATGGTGTTGAGTAACAAAGGAAGTCTAATCTTAACTACAAAACCGCTATGATAAAATATGCTACCATAACCGTAATTATTTTACTTTCAGTATTTAGTTTTTCACCTTTTAAACTTGAAAAAGATATAAAGTTTAAGATGCTGGAAAATGCTGTATTGGCAAGCGGAACACTACATCGCATAGATAGTTTTCCTTCAGAATTTATTGCACCAAGACCTGTTGATGTTTGGTTGCCAGAAAACTATTCAAAAGAGAAAAAATACAGCGTACTCTATATGCACGATGGTCAGAATTTATTCGACTCCACAACCACATGGAACAAACAAGAATGGAAAGTAGATGATTGGGCAACCAAATTAGTGTCTAAAGGTAAAATCGAAGATTTAATTGTCGTAGGTGTTCATAATATTCCACAAATCCGTTGGCAAGATTTATTCCCAGAAAAGGCCATGGATTACATGGATAAAGCCACAGTAAAAGTATTGATGGAGCAAGCCAAAAACAATAATTTAAACACCAACTTAAAAGGGGACGAATACCTCAAGTTTTTAGTTAAAGAATTAAAACCGGAAATAGATAAACAGTTTTCAGTTTACAAAGATGCAGAACATACTTTTGTTGCTGGCTCTAGCATGGGAGGTTTAATGTCAATGTACGCAGTTTCCGAATATCCACAGGTTTTTGGTGGTGCAGCTTGTCTCTCTACGCATTGGGTGGGAGCGATGCCAATGCCAAACAATCCGTATCCAAAAGCAATTTTTGATTATATGAAAACCAATTTACCTAAAGCAGGTAAACACAAATTATATTTTGATTATGGCAACAAAACCTTAGACCAGCATTATCCAAAATATGCACCAAGAGTTGATGAGGTGCTAAAGGAGAGAGGTTATATAAATAAAGATTCAAAGAATTTATATTTTGAAGGTACAGATCACTCTGAAGAGTCTTGGAATAAACGTTTAGACAAGCCCTTAATATTTTTATTGGGCAAAGATTAGATTAATAGCAGCTAAGACCTTGCGAGTTCTTTTGGAATTTGTGAGGTCTTTTTTAAAATTAAAACATGAGGAACTTCATTTTAGTTATATCATTATTAGTGGTATGTGGAACAATAAACGCACAAAACGATGATAGAGAATACCGTGGAGAAAGTAAAACTGATTCTGGACTGGAAGTACAAGTAAGTGATGGTACATATTTTATTAAATATTATACAGATAATATAGTTGAAACAACATTCCTTCCAACTGGAGAAACGGTTCTAAATAGTTCCCATGCTGTAGTACTTAAGCCAAAAACAATCAATTTTAAAGTACTAAAAAGTAAAACAAGTATCACTTTAGAAAGCCAAGGGCTTAATGTGATTATTCAAAAAAAACCATTTCAAATTTTATATCAATATAAAGATGAAAACCTCATTTCCGAAAAAGAAGGGTATGCAAAAAAGGATAGCTTAGAAACCATTCAATTCAACCTCACCGAAGAAGAAGTTTTATATGGAGGTGGAGCAAGAGCATTGGGTATGAATCGTCGTGGCAATAGATTGCAACTATACAACAGAGCGCATTACGGTTACGAAACCCATAGTGAATTGATGAATTACACCATGCCAATTGTGCTGTCTTCCAAAAAATACATGATTCATTTTGATAACGCACCAATCGGTTTTTTAGACCTAGACAGTAAAGCAGACAATACCTTGAAATATGAAACTATTTCTGGTCATAAAACCTATCAAGTAATTGTAGGTGATTCTTGGTATGATATTGTTGATAATTATACAGATTTAACAGGAAAACAACCCATGTTGCCACGTTGGGCATTGGGAAATTTTTCAAGCAGATTCGGTTATCATTCACAAGAAGAGGTTGAAAACACAATAGCTAAATTTAAAGAAGAAGAAATTCCTGTAGATGCGATTATTCTCGATTTGTATTGGTTCGGAAAAGACATAAAAGGTACGATGGGAAATCTTGAAGTTTACAGAGATTCTTTTCCAGATTTTGAAGGCATGGTAAAAAGGCTGAATGATAAAGGTGTAAAAACTATAACCATTACTGAACCATTTGTACTGACCAATTCAAAAAAATGGAATGAAGCCGTTGCAAAAAATGTTTTGGCAAAAGATTCCATTGGCAATCCTGCCAAATACAATTTCTATTTTGGCAATACAGGCATCATCGATATTTACAAACCCGAAGGAGAGCAGTGGTTATGGAACATTTACAAAGATTTGGCAAATAAAGGAGTTGCAGGTATTTGGGGAGATTTAGGTGAGCCAGAAGTGCATCCAACTTGGGTGCAACACCACACAGGCAGCGCAGACGAAGTTCACAATATTTATGGTCACGATTGGGCACGGTTAATTTACGAAGGCTACCAACGTAATTTCCCAAACACAAGACCATTTGTATTAATGCGTGCAGGCTATTCCGGCTCTCAACGTTATGGAATGATTCCATGGTCTGGAGATGTGAATAGAACTTGGGGAGGCTTACAAAGTCAACCCAAAATCGCATTACAGATGGGAATGCAAGGCTTGGCATATATGCATAGTGATTTGGGAGGATTCGCAGGTGCAAACCTAGATGACGAACTCTATGTACGTTGGTTACAATACGGAGTTTTTAATCCCATTTTTAGACCACACGCTCAAGAAGATGTACCAAGTGAACCTGTTTTTAGAAGTAAAAAGGCTAAAGCTTTGGCAAAAGAAGCTATAGAGTTGCGATATAAATTGTTACCATATAACTACAATTTGGTACATGAAAATAACGAGTTTGGTAAACCTTTAATGCGACCTTTATTTTTTGAAGAGCCAGATAATTCTAAACTATTCAATTATTCTAAAACCTATTTATGGGGAAATGATATTTTAGTGTCGCCAGTTTTGGAAGCAGGTAAAAAAGAACAGAAAGTTTACTTTCCGAAAAATTCAAATTGGTTCCATTTTTATACAGATGAAAAATTTGAAGGAGGACAAATAAAAACCGTTCAATTAAATGAAAGAAACATCCCAACTTTTGTACGTAGTGGTGCTTTTATTCCCATGGCAAAACCGATGCAGAATACTTCGGAATATGATGCTAACACGTTGGAATTGCATTATTATTTTGATGACAGTGTTTCAGAAAGCAAAAGTAGTTTTTACAACGACGACGGTAAAACTAGAAATGCACTTGAAAAGGATGAATTTCATTTATTCAGTTCTCAGCTAAAAGGTAAAAATCTCACTATCAATTTTGAAGCTGAAACCTATTCAAAACTACTTTCAAACCATAAAAAGGTTGAATTGATTATTCATAATATTTCAAGTAAACCAAAAAAGGTTGTTTTAAATAAATCCCAAACGGAAAGCACATACAAACCGGAAACAAATATTTTAAAAATCCCAGTGAATTGGGATGTCAAATATTTATATCAATTAAAAATAAAACTCAAAAAATAATCAACAATGAAAAAATCAATCCTGTTCATTTTCACTTTGGCACTTTTCGTGGCCTGTAAAAATGAGAATAAAGAAACCACAGAGATTAAGTCAGAAGCTGAAAAAGAAATCGCATCAATTTCAAGTTCCGATTTGGAAACCGCAGTGATTTACGAAGCTAATATTCGTCAATATTCACCAGAAGGTACGTTTACAGAATTCACTAAAGACATTCCACAACTAAGAGATTTAGGTGTAAAGGTTATTTGGCTAATGCCTGTTTTTCCTATTTCAGAAACCAAACGAAAAGCAACAGGTGGAGCTGATAGCAAGTTTGCTTCAGACTTTCCAGAAGACGAGCAGGAAAAATATTTAGGAAGTTATTATGCAGTAACAGATTTTACCAAAATCAATCCAGAATTCGGAACCAAAGAAGATTTCAGGAAATTAGTGGAAACAGCTCATAAAAATGATATTTATGTCATCTTGGATTGGGTGCCAAATCACACAGGTTGGGATCACGAGTGGTTAAAAACCAATCCTGAATACTATACCCAAAATGAAGCGGGAGAAGTGGTGCATCCCAAAGATACAGATTGGACAGATGTTGCAGATCTCAATTACGATAATCAAGAGATGCGAAAACAAATGATTGAAGATATGAGCTATTGGCTTACGGAAGAAGGTGTTGATGGTTTTAGATGTGATGTGGCAGGTTCTGTACCACTAGATTTTTGGGAACAAGCTATACCGCAATTGCGAAGTAAAAAAGACATATTTATGCTCGCTGAAGCTTGGGAGCCAGAATTATTGGACGGTAATTTGTTTGATATGGCATATGGTTGGGATGGTCACCATTTAATGAATGGCTTAGCAAAAGGCGAGAAAAATTTGGAAGACTATGAGGCTTACACACAAAAGGTTTCAGAAGATTATGATAAAGATGATATTCTAATGAATTTTGTGACCAACCACGATGAAAATTCTTGGAACGGAACTATAGAAGAACGTATGGGAGATGCTTCAAAATTAATGACTGCATTGAGTTTTATGATTAAAGGTATGCCGCTCATATATTCTGGCCAAGAATACGATTTAGACCATAGATTGTTGTTTTTTGAAAAGGACTCGTTTCCACATAACAAAGGAGAAAGTTGGAAATTACTTCAAAAATTAGGGGAACTCAAAAACACCAATCCAGCCTTAAATGGTGGAAAAAATGCAGCAAACTATAAAAGACTGGATTCAGAAAAAGACATTTTAAAAATAGAACGTTCCAAAAATGGTGAAACGGTATTATTCATTGGAAATTTTTCAGATACAGAAAATAAAACCTGTCTCTTATACACATCTCCGAGCCCACGAGACAGGCAGAAATCTC
>OLHK01000132.1_pt1 | contig 23347 bp, 21 predicted proteins | sample 1609371 | NCBI WGS metagenome assembly OLHK01 (sample SAMN05416779, study PRJEB24817) | seawater metagenome | isolation source: Sea water | place: Canada:Atlantic | collected 2013-11
CTCTATTCGTCGGCAGCGTCAGATGTGTATAAGAGACAGATCTTGGAGTTCGGGTTCGCGTTCACGAAACCACTGCCAAACTGTTCCCCCTCGGTGATGCGGATCAGCCAGGCATCGTATTCCGCTTCCTTGATGCCCTTGGCCAACAGTTCCTCGAACATGATCGTGGCCTTCACGCCATTCGGGGTCGCCAGTGAGTAGACCTGGAACGGGTGCTCCCCTACCGGCAATTCTTTCTCGTGAGTGGGGCCGGCAATCGGACGATTGATCTGCGAGAAGGCTCCGCCGCTCTCGGCATCCCATTTCCAGACTCTCGGTGGCGTGTAGGTGTCATCGGTCATTCATTCTTCCTCAGTTTAGTGGATCTATTGGTAACAAGGCCTCACGCGGCCAGTTCCTGGCGCATCATGTTCAGCAGGCCGCCTTCTATAACCATACGGACCTGACGCTCGCTGAGTTCATGCGTCAGTTCATAACGTTCGCCGTTCCGGGTATTTTTCGCAACAATCCTGTCCCCGGCTTTTAATGCTTCAACCAGTCCCTCAAGCAATAGTTCATCGCCCTGCTCAATGCTGTCGAAGTTCTCCGGAGTGACAAAGCTCAAAGGCAACACACCAAAACTGGACAGATTCTGCCAGTGTATGCGCGAATAACTCTTGGCAATCACTGCCCGCACGCCCAGATAACGGGGCGCCAGCGCCGCATGTTCACGGCTTGACCCCTGGCCGTAATTGTCACCGCCAACGATCAGAGACCCGGTGTCCTGATACTCTTTTGCCCGTTCCGGATAGGTTGGGTCCAGCCGGGTATAAGTAAACTCGCTGATGGCCGGAATGTTACTGCGAAACGGCAGTATCCGGGAGCCGGCAGGCAGGATGTCGTCGGTGGAAACATCGTCACCAACCTTGAGCAGAACCGGCGCCTTCAACGAGTCAGGCAGCGCCTCAAACGTCGGCAGGGTGCTGATGTTCGGCCCCTTCTCAACCACCGTTAATTCCGGGTGCTTCGCCGGCGGGCGGATATTGCGATCGTCCACATAAAAGGTGCTGCGCTCGTCGAACACAGGATAGTCCATGTCCAGATCACGAGGGTCTGTAATCACGCCGGTCAGTGCGGACGCCGTGGCTGTTTCGGGGCTGCAGAGACAGACCTTGTCTTCATGGGTCCCCGAACGACCTGCAAAGTTCCGCGGAACGGTGCGCAGGCTGATCTGATCCGTTGCCGGTGCCTGCCCCATGCCAATGCAGCCATTGCAGCCGGTCTGATGCAGGCGCGCCCCAGCGCTGAGCAGATCGGTAAGATGGCCCAGTTCTACCAGGTTTTCCAGAACCTGACGCGAGGTGGGGTTTATATCGAAAGATACTCCTTCGCGAACCTGACGGCCCTTCACCATCATCGCAGGAACTGCGAAATCCCTCAGGCCAGGATTCGCGGAGGACCCAATGTAGGCCTGGTAGATGGGCTCGCCAGCCACTTCCCGTACCGGGAACACCTTCCCAGGACTGCTGGGAAGTGCAATCAACGGCTCAAGCTTGCCCAGATCGATCTCGTCATGCAGATCATAGGTGGCGCCGCGGTCGGCTTCCAGCCTCTGGAAGTCATCTTCCCGCTGTTGCTGCCTGAGAAAATCCCGCACCGCATCGTCCGCCGGGAACACCGTAGCGGTGTGTCCCATCTCCTGCCCCATGTTCGCAATCACATGGCGATCCATCGCGGACAGCCCTTTCAGGCCCGGCCCGTAATACTCGATAATTTTCCCGGCACCGCCCTTCACCCCGTGGCGGCGAAGCATTTCCAGGATGACATCCTTGGCGCTGACCCAATCCGGCAATTTCCCGGTCAGCTTCACGCCCATGACCTTAGGCATGTTGAGATAGAACGGTTCTCCACACATGGCTATGGCCACAGCCAGACCGCCAGCCCCCATTGCCAGCATTCCCAGGGAACCGGCAGCGCAGGTATGGCTGTCGGAGCCAAGAAGGGTCTTGCCCGGTTTTCCAAAGCGTTCCATGTGCACCGGATGGCTGACGCCGGACCCGGCCGGGCTGAACCACAGGCCGAACCGCTCACAGGCACTACGCAGGAACAGGTGATCATCGGGGTTGCGGTTGTCAGTCTGCAGCAGGTTGTGGTCAACGTACTGCGCTGACAACTCGGTTTTGACCTGGCCGAGCCCCATGGCCTCCAGCTCGAGCATAACCAGTGTACCGGTTGCATCCTGGGTCAGCGTTTGATCGATCTTCAGCCCGATTTCCTCGCCGGCCTTCATCGTTCCCGACACCAGGTGTGACTCGATCAGCTTCGTGGCAACATTGCGCGGTTGATTCTTCGTCTGTTTCGTCATCGGATGACCTCCATGCGAGCCAGATTTCAGACCTTCATACCGTTAACTATAGATCCCGCTGGCCAACCCTGTCGTCAGGACTGGGGGAAACACAGCTCCTTGCTTCGGGACGTCAGGCTGCTCCACTTCGGTTTGCTGGTGTTGCGTACTTTTTTCAGATAGGTGTTCACGTCGCTGAAGTGCTTTTCCGTGGCACCCATCCCGGTTGCCTCGTCCCGGTGAACACCGGACATAAACATCAGTGCCTTATATTCATCGCCTCCTTCATCAAGTGTGCCGCTGAGCATCTTCAGATGTGAGGCGCAAAAAATGTGCAGGTTGCGCTTATCGTAATCAACCTCTTGGGCCCAGGCCCAACTGTTAAAGCTGAGCGCCACCAGAAAGACAGAAGTGCATAGGGTTGGCTTCATGAGGTTTTACTCCCGAAAACACCAAGCGTTGTTGGTGCGTGAATTGCGTGGTCGTCCCGGATGGATTGGGCGTGAACGGCAGCCCAGTTGGGACATGTCAGGAATCGGTGCAGCCCTGTTGACTGGAAAGGTTAACTCCACTCAACAAGGCTAACCAGGAGATCAGGCAAGTGTCTTGCGATTGCGGAATTTCAATGCGGCCAGTGGCAGCAGCAACAACGGCCAACCGGCAGCGCCACCGCCACCGTTCCCGCCACTGCCATTGCTACCGCTTGTGGCCACCTCTTGTTCCAGAACCTCCAGCTCATTTTCAGCCATGGTCATCAATGCTTCGATTTCATTCATCCGAATCTGTTGCGCCTGAAACAGCCCCTGATCCAGTTGCTCTTTGATCAACACATCGCTATCCGCAATCGCTCTGGCCACATGGACCAGTCGACGCTTGAGATCGTCGTTGCCCAAGCGCACTTCACCATCCCCAATTTCCGCACCTATACCCAGTGAAACTCCGCCGTTCAGGCCACCATTCATTGCCAGTACGTTTAACTGTAAAGGCTCACTATACGGTAAGCAATTTGATGGGTCCTCGGCAGGATCACCTTCGGGAATGGTTCCAATAATGGGTCTCGGGTTGGCAGGAGCACCAGAGCAGTCATAGTCAGGTGCACTTCCATCGCTGTATACCGGGTAATCCACAAGGCTCATCTGACTGATGTAAAGCCCGTTATCGCCTCCATTCGAAGACTGATTAGCGTCCAAGCGCCAGGATTGGCCGACTTCACCATCTATATACGTGCCGTCGAACGTTTGTCGAACCGGCCCGCCAGCCGTTGCTGTCGAATCGTACCAGCGTATACGGAGGTTGTTTTCCTTGAGTTTAAGAACGCCACTGGAGAAGTCCTCGCCATTAACACAATCCGTACCGATGCACAGATTGCCCTGCACGATCATATCATCCGCCGTGATTTGATCAGCATTAGACGCTGAAGCCGTGGCTGCACACACTACAAGAAGGCTGCATTTGAACAATTTCATGATTGATGGTTCCCAGCTGAGCAAGTGTTGTTAGTCAATCTGGGCCGCAACAGCCTCAAGTCGATCAACCAGGTCAGTCAGGCGGGATTCAAGGCCGGCCAGACGAGCATCCAGGGCAGCCACTTCATCAGACACCGGCGCCATCTCAGTCGTTTTGAATGTGTTGAACTGCGCCAGTGTTACCGCATCACTATCCTCCACAGCATCCGCGACAAACGTTACCCGGCGCTCGGTGCCCAAATCGCCGACCGAGATCGCATCCGCCACCACTTCCGCGCCTGCTCCCAAGGCTATGTCGCCCTCTGCAGAGATCACTACAGAATCAAGCTGGCTGGTTAAATTCCTGATAAAGAACGATGACGGCAAGGCCGAGCCACCGTCCGTGATGCCCAGCAACCAATCCTGTGTCGGGAAGCTCGCCGAAACGCTGGTGTCCTGCAGCAGGATCTGGGGCGTTGGTGAGTGCAGTCGGAGCGTGTCGAAACCAAAATCAGCATCGACCACACAATCCTCACCTGCACACAGACTTCCCTGCACGATCACATCATCCAGAACGACCTCATCGGCGTGACTCAAGACAGGTAACGACACCGCAAGTGTAGACGCCAAAACGAAGAACTTTCGCATTCCATAATCCCTATTTGATGATACGCAGCCAGTTGTGTGTGATTAGTCGCATTTCAAATTCAGGCGTCCGCCTCGCAACGAAGCCCCATCTAAAAATAGACAAACAACTGAAGCTTATGTCAGAAAATGAATAAATCAATAAAATGCAGTGCGACACGATAGATTTGTGGCGGCTCAAATAGAGCTAATATGATGTGGTTGCCTGTCGCGTTTTCCGGGCCAGGCCAAACCCGAACGGGAATCGGGACAATAATAAACAAGGGGAACGGCCATGAAACAAATTGTTCTCGTGTCTTCCATCGGTGTCCTCACTGTAGCGGCCGGTATTTCTTTTTGGCTGACCCAGGCGGACTCGTCTGTCGACACCGCAAAATCGATCAGCAACCCGCAAGCTGCCCAGGCACTGACTCAAGAGCCGCAATCGACCAGCCAAAATCAGAACAGCGGGCTTACGGCCGGGCAACAGGCTTTACTGGAAAACCCGGAAACGCAGGAACTGGCCAATCGGCTCGACTTTGAGGAAGAACTGCACACCTTTTTCGCCAACGCTGATGGCCTGTCCTCAGAGGAGCGCGCAGCGGAGGCGGCAATGCTGGAACAGCGTCTGGCCGAATACCAACGCAAGGGACAGGTCAGTGCAGCAGAGAGCCTGATGGTCCGCATTGCCATGACGAAACTCACCATCGAAGACGAAGCCGCGCAGAAACGGGCCTTGCAAGGCCTGATTGACCAGCAGAATGACGCTGCGCAAGCACGCAAAGAAGCATGGCTGGCCAAACCCAGGCCGGAGTTTGAAGCCTATAAGCAGCGGGAAAAACAGATCGTGAAAGAGGTAATGGCAATGGAGAAAGTGCCTGCGGGACTGACTCGCAACGAATACTTACGCCAGCGATTGCTGGAAGCCCGTGTGGCCGCCAACAAAAATGGCGATGCGCCACAATAACGCATCGCCACCCCTATTTGCTGGCTCCCCGATTCCGGAGAGCCTGTCTCCAATGTTCTACAGAAGCTGATCAAGTGCCCAATAGAGCGGATTGAACGGCTTGTTGTAGTCAGCCTGCTGATCGGTTTCAGAGGCCTGCATCACAGCACCGCTTCCGTTCAACACATTGGCCACAAAGTCATCCAGCTCCAGCTCGGCTTCCTGAATGTCCGAGTTGGCGAACTCGATGATTGTGGTGCAGTGGCTCTCGTTCACATCACGAAACCATGGCAGGTAATAGCCGAAATTATCCAGGTTGGACAAGGTGCCCTTCAGGCGCTCTGTATCCGTATACCAGCGTTCGTGGATCAACGCCTCTTTGGTAGCCTGATCCGGCGCATTCTCGATTTCCGGATAGAAACGCTCGTAAGAATAGGAGGAGTAATTCAGATCCTGCCAGAAATGCGTATGCCCCATCCGATCATTCGGTAGCTCCGCAGAAAGGGCCGTGTACAGTGAGCCGAGATCGTTCAGGTTCATCAGTGGAAGCCCGTCACTGAGGTATTCCAGCGGACCATTGGGCTGATCCAACCCCCAGGCATCACGGATAAACGACTGCAACAACACCGAAGGATAAGCTTCTGGATCCGCTCCGGAAGGCGCACTGAAGGCAGGTCCAGAGTCGTTGATCATGTACCCCCGGTTGGGCTCCATATCACGGCGGGTCGGATGATAGTTGGTCAAGCTGCCCAAGCCGCCGGCACTGCACCCTGTCGTTAGCAACTGCTTCGGCCGCTGCAGATTGTCCTTCACCCACGAAATGGCTGCACGGGTGTTACGAAGACCATTGTGATGCCAGACCAGAGGCTCCGCTTCACCCTCCGGATCTTCATACACAGCCACTTTGTCACCGGAGTAGACATCGCCTGTGCAGTACGGAATATAAACCATGTTCCAGTTCTGGGTCTTGACTGATGTCAGTGGATTCAGGCGCACCACAAACGGACTGACCAGGCTGGCACTGGGGTTCGCCAGGCTCATGTAGTCATCAGGAATACCGTCCGGGTTTCGAGCCCCTCGAATTCCCGTCTGGCCAGAGCAGCTCTCGTAATCCCAGCAAGCGCCGCCCCCTTCCAGGTAGATAATCGTATTACTGGTGTTCGGCACGCGGTTCACAAAGAACTTGTACTCAGAGCCGTTACCACAGACAGCGCCGGTTTCAGGCGCCAGGGGAATGGTTTGCCAGGCGTAATAGTTGCCCGGCGAAAAACCATCGTTGAAACCCGGCGGATTAGCCAGTAGCGGATAGTCACCCTGACGCTGGGCCGCCGTAACAGGGTTATCAGCTGCCGGTGGATTGACAAGATTCCCCAGCGTTCGCCAGAAACCGTAATCCCCCAGTTCGGCCATTGCCGGCCCTGTTGCACCCAATAGGGTGAGAACAGCTAGCAGTTGGTTCTTGATGCTGGTTTTCACAGGCATTCCTCCTTGATTGTTGTTATCGGGGCGCAGGCAATAATCAAACTCAACCCCTGAATCGAAACTAGACGTGACACTCTGTCATTTCAATAAATGCCCGTAGAACAATTTGTCCTAAAAAATGGTCGGTAATAGCGTTATTGGAAAACATAAAGGAAGTGAATGAATTGGAAAGAATTACCCGTCTTACTGTTTACTGGATGCTGGCCCAATCGGATTGAGAACACGCTCTTCACGATATAAAACGTAACAATTTGGCACTATTTAGAAACTAACTTTCTGAAATAAAATGGATATTTAGATCAGCAACCAACAGGCAGCGTTCAACATCAGGCGGCTGTAATTCACTTTTAACAGCGATTACATAAGGGAATATTTGATGCTGGAAAGCAGTTACAACGAGGTTTTGGTCGCCTGTTCTATTATCATTGCCGTTCTTGCATCCTATACGGCCCTGAATATGGCCAGCCGTGTCTCCAGCGCATCGGGCCGCTCTGCGGTTCTATGGCTGATTGGCGGTTCCATCGCCATGGGCTTTGGCATCTGGTCCATGCACTTTATCGGCATGCTCGCCTTTAGCCTTCCCATCGAACTAGGCTACGACGTCCCCCTCACCCTGCTGTCATTAGTCATCGCCATAGCGTGTTCTGCATTCGCCCTTTATCTGGTGTGTCAGGACACGCTGCCCTGGGGCCGGCTGCTATCGGGTGGTTTACTGATGGGCCTGGGTGTAGCCAGCATGCACTACATCGGTATGGAAGCATTGCTCATGCATCCGTACATTTTTTATGTACCCTGGCTGGTTGGACTATCCGTCGTTATCGCCATTGTCGCGTCCACAGCAGCACTCTGGCTGGCCTTTCGACTGCGGGAGGAGACCAAGCGCGCCACCTTCAGCCGCATCGGCGCGGCCCTGGTTATGGGGTGCGCCATTGTCGGCATGCACTATACGGGAATGGCTGCCTCCAAATTTCCGATCGATAGCTTCTGTGGCGCGGCCAACAGCGGGATCGATACAAAGTGGCTGGCTGTGCTGGTCATCATTGTCAGCCTTGCGGTGTTCGCCATTGCTCTAATTGTGTCAATGCTTGATGTACGCACCAGCCAACTGTCCAACTCACTCGATGACGCCAATAACGAACTCATCAAGCTCGCCCTGCAGGACAACCTGACCCGCATACCAAATCGTGTCCTGTTGGGTGATCGGCTGGAACAGGCGATACACCGGGCCGAGAGAAACAACAGTGAATTCGCCGTGCTGTTTCTGGACCTGGACGGCTTTAAAGCAATCAACGACATGCACGGGCACCATGTCGGAGATCTGTTGCTAAAGGACGTGGCGAACCGCCTGCTCGTCAACAAACGTGAAGGAGATACAGCCGCGAGGCTTGGGGGGGATGAGTTTGTTCTCTTACTGGAGCCAAGCTCGCCGGAAAGTTCCGCCGTATTTGCGCAACGATTAATTGATTCCATCGGGCAACCCTACGAGGCATCGAATACACCCCTTCACATTTCCACCAGCGTCGGCATCGCAATTTACCCCCAGGATGGTAAAACCGAACACGAGCTGATGGTGAATGCCGACGCAGCCATGTACCACGCCAAAAAGCAGGGTCGCAACGGCTACTGTTTTTTTGAGCACGGCATGAACGCCGATGTGCACCTACAGATGCAGATGCAGCAGAATCTGCGACATGCCGTCACCCGCAACGAACTGGTTCTGCATTATCAGCCCAAATTTATTGCACCAAACGGCCCCATGACTGGATTCGAAGCGCTGTTGCGGTGGCAAAGCCCGGATCATGGCTTCCTGCCACCAGATCGTTTCTTGCCATTGGCGGAAAGCTCGGGGCTGATCGTGCCCATTGGTAACTGGGTCATCGATGAGGCCTGCCGGCAACTGAAAGCCTGGCAAGACCAGGGCCATCATGACTGGAGCATGGCGATCAACCTCTCCGCAGTTCAACTGGAACACAGCAGCCTGGTGAACGTGGTTCGCGATGCATTGAAGAAACACTCCCTGACCCCGTCGCACCTGGTGCTGGAGATCACCGAAACGACGGCCATGCGTAATGCTGAGGCAAGCCTCAAAGTGCTGAACAAGCTGTCTGCGCTTGGTGTTTCCATTTCCATTGATGACTTTGGCACGGGCTATTCAAGCCTGCTCTACCTGAAACGTTTGCCTGCCAATGAGCTGAAGATCGACCGCGGCTTTATTACCGAACTGGCCCAGGACAACGATGATGAAGCCATCATTCAGGCAATCATTGCTCTGGGCAAAACACTGGGCATGAGGATTGTCGCAGAAGGTGTTGAAACAGCAGAACAACAAGAGCTATTGACCCAGCTTGGCTGCAATACCCTGCAAGGATATCTGTTGGCCAGGCCTGCCCCGCCCGAAGCGTTGCTTGAGAAGATTGCTCACATGACTAAACGTACAGAGTCGGCTCTGGTTAATTAGGTGAGCGAAGCTTCGTGACAACTACTGGCATCGCTGACAGAAGAATGCTGCTGCCAACTATGTTGAGCTATGAAAACGACGGTGCAGATCACGCACCTGTTCAGCAAGACCGGGAACCGGACCATCAACTGCCACGTTTGGAACGACTTCTCGGGTTGGTAACGCTCTTACGGGAGGCGCTGGAACTCCAATATCGGTAAGCCATGCCGCCAATTGCTCGGAGGAGCTCACGTACACGATACGCCCCAGCCCGACCCAGCCGTGGGCGGCGGCACACATTGGACAATGCTCACCAGAAGTATAGACCGTTGCTTCTGCTCTGGCCTCCGGGGTCATATTCGCTGCAGCCCACCGCGCAATTTCGAACTCAGGATGGCGGGTTCGATCACCTGAGGCAACGTGGTTGTGATCTTCGAAAAGAACCTGCCCGTCTGCTGCTACAAGCACAGAGCCAAATGGCTCGTCACCTAGCTCTAGAGCCTTAGTTGCAAGTTCTATGCACCGACGCAGGTGCTGGATATCTCCGTCGTTCACCATGATGTGCTCCTCGAATCCTGGGCCAATATCGACGTAGAAATGCAGATGTCGTCCGGCGGCCATCGGCCGCGTACTGATGCGGTTTATTATATTTTGCTGGCTTCGGCTTCAGGCTCGCGCCCACCGCGCAACACCAAATATAGCAGCGGACCGGCAGACACAAACACTGTTGTCAGAATAAAAAACGGGATGAGATAGCCCAATCCTTTGCCACGTCTTTTGCCATCCTGGTACATCCAGACACAGGCCAAAGCAGCGAGAATGTAGAGATCAATAACAACCTGGGCTGTGTCCGGGCTGGACATGAGCTGAACGCCAAAAGCTAAAAGCGACTGCTCTGCTCCGGCCATTACCCAAAAGGTAAAACCCATGAACAGACAGAGAATGATTAGGGGTAAAGTCGATACTCTCATGATCTTCCTTGATTGAGGTTGAAGAAATATAACGCCTTGGCTTTGCGGCGTACCGGAGCACCAGCATAGGTGCGTTCGACAACAGCCCCTGGCTAAGCTACTTCGAAGTCCAAGCGATGAATACCATCCAGATTGACTGTGCCGCGAGCCACCCATAGGTCGTACATATCTTGCATCGCCAACCAGCTCTCAGGTGTACGCCCGAGAACCTTGGAGAGCCGCAGAGACATTTCAGGGCTAATACCACTGTCCCCTTTGAGCAGCCGAGACAAAGTGGAAGGTGAAACACCCAAACTGGAAGCAAGCTGACGAGAGCTGATACCGAAAGGTTCCAGGTACACCTCCCGAATGAATTCGCCAGGATGCGGCGGATTATGCATATTCACTAGTGATAATCCTCATAATCAAGAATATAAGCGTTGCCGTCCTGAAATTCGAACGTCATGCGCCAATTTCCGTTAACCCGAATTGTCCACCGCCCTTTGTCTTTGCCCTTCAATGGATGAAGCCGAAAACCAGGGATGTCCATGTCTTCCACCGAAGTGGCAGTATCCAGAGCAGCCAACTGCATACGCAGTTTCTTGGCGTGGTCGGGCTGTATGCCGGACGTGCTACCGGTCGAATAGAACCGCTTCAGTCCTTTGTGACGGAACGATTTAATCATGAGGGGATGGTAGCATGATGCGCATCACGCAACAATGGAGCTTAACGCCCGGTTATGCCCTGTGCGCGATTTCGGATACAGCAGTCCACGGACGAATATTCTTCAGTTGATCCTCAAGGGCGTCTTCCGCAATCTCAGTGTCGTAGGCTGCCTGAGCTCGCAGCCAGTAGCCATTGGACAAACCAAAGAAGCGACAAAGTCGCAGGTCCGTGTCTGCGGTTATCGAACGCTTTCCCGCAATAATCTGGCCGATTCTCTGGGCAGGCACCCCAATCTCTTTAGCCAAGCGGTATTGAGAAATACCCATCGGCCCAAGGAACTCTTCTTTCAGTAACTCGCCTGGCGTTACAGCATCAATGTTGCGCATGAGTTACCTCCTAATGGTAATCAACAATTTCGACATCTGACATGTATTAACTGCAATGTTATGAAGTATCCAGCATGCTATATTCATGGGCTGCTAGATATAGTTAAACACCGGGTAGCCAGGAGGCAACCTGTAAGAGAAAGGAATTCTCACCATGAGCCAACTCATCACCGCCTGCGTAGGCGATACGCACGTTTGCCCGATCCCAGGGCACGGTTCTTCCCCCATCCTGCCAAACGGCAGCAGTATTCTCGTTGACGGCAAACCCGTTGCCCGAGTAGGCGATGCCACCGGCTGTGGTGCCATAATCACTCAGGGATACCCAATGGCATTTGCCGATGGCATGCCCGTGGCGTATCTCGGAAGCCCCACCAATCATGGCGGTTCGATTGTGAGTGGTAATCCCGGGGTAATTCTTGGCGTTGCCACCACCGCCGCGCCAGTTGTGGATTTTGCGGTAGCCGGTGCCCTGGATGACAAGGGCCAACTTACGCCAACGGCAAAAGAACTGCTGGACACAGACCCACAGGAATTCGTACGCCGGGCAGCCCAGAAAGGCGCATTAATCGACGAAGGACTGCCTGACAAATCATCGGATGAGTCGCCCGAAGACGAGGACCGCCCCAAAGTCCGGGTGGAAGCAGGTATCTTTTTTGATGGCACCGGCAACAACCGCAACAATACCCAAACTTACCAACGACAAATGGATGAATGCCTGACGGCCAATGCCGCCGGGGCTATGTCGGAAGAAGAGTGCAGTAGCGAGCTCTCGCAGATCATGGAGGGTAGTTATCTCAATGCTGAAACCAACGTTTCCAAACTTGAGAGCCTGTACCAACGCGGCAGAGTCCAAGCTGAAAGTGGTGAACCGGTGTACTTGCTGTCCACTTATGTTCCGGGAGTGGGTACAAAGTCCGGCGAGCCTGACGATGGCATGAGTCTGGGAACTGGACTTGGCGAGCAGGGAATTCTCAAAAAGATCGATCAGGGCAGCGGAGATCTGGCACAAGAGATCGGTACCATGGTTAAAGAACCGATAGATGAGTTGGTCCTTGATATATTTGGCTTCAGTCGGGGTGCGGCAACAGCCCGTCATTTTGTATGCCGGGAGGTTGATGACAACGGAGCACTGGCAAAAGCCTTCAAGCGAGAAGGCATCTCCTGGCCAAAGAAAGTCACAGTTCGTTTTCTGGGCCTGTTCGATACCGTCGCGGGGATTGCTGATCTGGGCAACCTCGACTTCTCAGCCCACGACGAAAGGGCTGGCCGTATCAACGTCAATCTGAGACCGGGTCAGGTACAGCGTGCGGTTCAGTTCGTGGCCCGTGATGAGCGCCGGCACAATTTTTCGTTGAACAGCCTAAGAGGTGAGGACGGCAACCTGCCCGAGCATTTCAGCGAATGGGTCTTGCCGGGGGTGCATTCCGATATTGGCGGGGGCTATCCGGATCGGTTTCAGGAACGTATCGAAGTTCGTCCACCTCTGGTAGTCACAGGTAGATATCGTCGCAACCCCGAGGCGAGCTTCGAATTCTCGCGCATGTTGCAGGAGCGTGCACTGGTAAAGAGCGAGGGATGGATCGGGCCCCTGAACCCACTTGCGACTTTGGAGATTGAACAGGAGAGGCCACCTGGCCTGCCCGGAGGTGACATTACTCTGCGCCTGTGGCTGAATCGTGAGGTCCGGGGAGAATATTCACGTATTCCTTTGTATCTGATGCACAAGTTGGCATTGGATGAGGGAGTACCGTTTGATGTCATTGACCCTAAAGATGCTGCCTATTCTTTGCCTGAGGAACTGATGCCCATTGCCAGAAATCTCGCCGCTCACGTATGGCAGGGCAACAAGTTGTTGCTGTCGCCCGAGTCCAGAGCGCTTTTGCGACAACGGTACATTCATCATTCCGATCATTACGTGAAAATGGGGCTGCTTTACCCGTTTCAGCCAGCCAAGAATGGCCGCCGTGCCATCCATCCGAATAAGGGACAGTGGGTAGATGGGGAATATCATGACTACTAATAGGGCGTTCAGCTTATGTATGCTTTTGCTCCTAGGGGGCTGTTCTGAACCAACAGAATCGGACGATTCCTGGAAAGAGAACAGGGGAATTGGGGTGGTAGCTCCGGAACACTACGATGTTTGGGTAGACAAGTTTTTCATCGAGTCCTTTTCCGAAGACATAGGCTGGCGGCGTCCTTTCGGAATCGTGTCCTGCTGCTGGAAACACCCCCCGTTTTCTAGAGCACAATGGCAGGCGACGCCTGAGCTATTTCTCATTCGCTGGTTCTCTTTTGCAGAGCAACAAGCCTACGAAGCTGTGATCAAACTGGAAAACCCTGCAGAGATTTCGGAGAAGATGAAAGAATCTGCGCCTTTTGAACGCTACGGGGAAATGGTTGATCGTCCCCGATATAACCTGGTACTCGGGCTGGCACCTGGTGGAACAGTGGTTATGTGGATCATGAATAGTGAAGAAAATGCGATTGAGGTTGGGCGATATCAGGCTAGGCGCTATGACCACAAAGAGGAAGGCGAGGACTACACCCGGCGCACCGAAACCTATCTTGAAAGACAAGGTGATTACCTGCGCCAGCAAGGGATTCAGTACGACGGCTGGTAGGCTTTCCCAAGGGTTATGCCGTTCTGTACTCGTAGTAGCCAGGGCTGCGATCCCATTATAGCCAACTAAAGTGGTCCCCAGAACAAGGGGCGGCGGGTAGGTGGGGGATACTATGACTACTAAGACGTTTGCGCTCAGCCTATGTATGCTTTTGCTCCTGGGGGCTGAACCAACAAAATCCGACGATTCCTGGAAAGAGAACAGGGGAATTGGGGTGGTAGTCCCGAACACTACGATGTCTGGGTGGACAAGTTTTTCATCGAGTCCTCTGCAGAAGATATAGGCTGGCGCCGCCCTTTCGGTGTCGTCTCTTGCTGCTGGCAAAACCCCCAGAAAAAGGCCAATTCTCGATTTTATATCGGTTGTGATAGTTTGCTGATGTGGTATTAGTTTACTTACCTTTAGTTTCTGCTTCAGTAATAAAAAACCGAACTAGCTCTAACGATTTATCCCTGATTATCCTGAACTCTGCCTCATTGGTAATGCTTTTACAGTGTACTATGCCATTAAGCTTTTGGTTGTCTGAGAGTACACTCTTTAAGCAAAGTTTAAGTGTTTTTCTATCCGGATCTGGAAATAAATTTGTGTTATCATTTAACCATTTAAGCGTCATCGTTAAATCGATTCCTTGAGCCTTTTTGTACTCATCACTATGATTTTTTCCCTTGCCCTCGCCTTTGGAGTAAAAATGGTCTTTTACCGCATTAAAGTTCCCTGTTTTGCTAGCATAGTGTCGAGAAGATCCTTCTAAAATGGCTCTATACAGCATAGATGCTGCATGTGGTGATTCGGTAAAGTTCATATTATGTGCCTCAACAATCATATTGTTTAAGTTTTGACTGTTAGAAGGCTGAGGAAAATCGTTTGGCAGTATAGTGTTAAGTTTATTGCTGTGGCTATCTGAGCTGATCAGTTTTTTAGTTGAGGATGAAGGAGGGTGGGATTTGGCTTCTCCATTGTTATGATTTCCCGTGACATTAGAGTTGCCATTAGTTTTTCTATTTTTATCATCTTCAGGATTTCTGTTTTGAGTGCTGTTTGAGTTTCTGGTAGTAAACTGAGATATGGGTTTTTTGGGGATTGCGGGTAAGCCTAGTTCCTCTCGAAACCGGCGTTTTCTCTCAGAGTCGGCCAAGCCGCGTATAGAAGGGTTATTCCAAGCCTTGATTATTTTTTTTGCCTTGGCGCGATAATCTTTAGCCAATGGTTCGATGTGTTTTCTTATGTGTAGAAAAAATGAACCGCTAGTTTGTAGTTCAGTCTTTGCTGTATTCCATGGCAATTGTGAGGGTGAGTCTGCAACCATTCTAACAATGCATGCAAATCCTGCATATTCATTATGCCATTGAGTTGTAAATCCATGCTTTTCTTCTGTACTATGAGCTACGATAACACGGTCATTGCAAATGAAATATATTCCAAACTCGTTGGATATTCTCGTGTTAACTGTTTGGTTGTGGCCTAGCTCGCCTTTAAATCTATAGTCGCCATGTACACCCGTTTTTATGTAGGTATTGACGCCATTTATATTTGGTATGGTAGTTGTCGAGACTGGCAATGGTTCTTCGTCGCGGATGTCAGGAAGGCTTGGAGTTATGCATAAGTTGGTTTGGTTGAGGTGATTGTTAATGACAGATATCTTTAGTCCTTTTTTTATGAAAATAGAGTATCGAATAGATATTTCTTTTATAAAATTATTGTACCACTCTTGATCCTTTAATTGATGTTCTATTCCGGCTCTTAAGGATTTCACTGTTAGGGTGGTGCCTAAATTTCCTGTTTTTTTGATTGGAATAGCATAGATAGCTTCGTCGCTATCATTTCCGAATGCTCTTACATTAAAGTTTATCTCGTATCGATTGTGCGAGTTCTCTGTTGTAACATTTATTTCTTCTCCTGCTTTCATTAGAGCACGCTTTAATCCGACCCCGTAGTTACCTATTCCAAATGGGTGATCAGATCTCCTGCCAATATATAGAGCTTCGTTCTTTAAGGCCTCTTTGTCAAAACCCATGCAGTTATCAGCTGCAGCGATGGCGTCCGTATCGAGGGTTAAAGTGATTTCGTATCCTGAATAATTACTGGGTAATCCAAATTCATCTTTTAAAGTCTTTTGTTTAGCATCATTAGTAATCTGATTTCGTGCTGCATCTATCGAGTTGTCAAAGAGGTCAAAAATAGCATCGGTCAACTGAATGTCTTCAGTCAATGTTGCGCTGAGGAAGTTAGGATCAATGCCCGTTTGAATTTTAAGTCGATTATTTTCGGTTGACTCATTGATCTCCGACATAAAATTTCCCTATGCTGATTTTTTAATTCTGGCCGCTAATGTAGCATGGTAGAGAACACCTAATATTCCTTCTGAAACAATGGGCGATACACTATTGCCAATCATTCGAAAGCTATGCCATTTAGTAGGATGGAACACAAACCAATCTGGAAACCCCTGAAGACGTGCGGCTTCCCTTACTGAAATGACCCGTCCCTTGGATGGATGGATTGGCCGAACGGATGAGAAACTACCTTTGTCTGACCCTGTGCCCGCTCTGAGTGTCGGGCATAACCCTTCCCAGTGTAATTTCTTAGCGCGACTTTTTACGTCTGTCTTACCTTGTGGAGTATTAAAAAAACGTTCGATAACCGCTTGATGGTGAACCGTATCGAAATGCCCGGATGACTTACCTAATAACAACTGCTTCTTTGCAAACGCATCACCTAGATCAGGGGCAGGCAATCGCCGCATTTTCTGAGCGTATTCGGAGATATTCTTTAGGCGTCGGTATCCGTTCCATCCGAGGTCCACTTTATCCTCAGATTGAGGTATTGGCTCTTTAAAGTCAGAAATCGCATCTCTAACTGAGGTGGTGATTTTAGGTGGTACGAAATCTATTAGATCAACGGGGCTTATTTTAAGTGGGTTGAATCCAACGACAATTACGCGCTTCCTCTTTGTTGGAGCGCCCCATTCTGAAGCATCGACAATTTGAGGTGGCAGTACCTCGAATTTTTCATCGATGATACTCATAGCGTCTTCAAGTTGAGGGCGATTTTTCTTGTCCAGTAGTCCTTCGACGTTTTCCATAACGAAGAATTTTGGATCAATCATGTTCACCTGTCTAAAGAACTCCTTCAGTAAAGTTCTTCTCGGATCTTTAGGATTGCACAACCCCATGCGACTATATCCCTGACAAGGTGGGCCACCTATAACTCCATCTATTTCTGTGTTAGCCAGAGCTAATTCCCAATCATCTTTTCTAATTAACGAAACATCTTGGGTAATAGTCCTAGTATTTGGGAAGTTCTTTTTATACGCGGATTGAAGGGTGGGGTCGATATCGACTGCAACTACTGTGTGAAATCCAGCTAGTTCAGCGCCTAGGCCAAAGCCGCCGCATCCCGAAAACAAATCAACTATTGTTGGTTTTTTGGACATAACGCATCTCATTGCCAGTTTGCTAGCATTTTGCCAACTCTCTGACAGAAAGTCGATCGCAAGAAATAGGCGGTGGCGAAAGTTGACTCTAGATCCTATGCCAGACCGATATGATCTGTCTAATCAATAACGTAGGGTTTTGCCACTATCCAGTTAAATCATCGATGATTTGTAGAAAAACTCATCCCTGTACCCCAGATGTTCGATGCGGATGCATGCGATAGCGCCGTTCGATTTTAAGGGTGTTTAGACGCAGCCTAGCCCATAAGTTCATACTCCTGAGGTGCTGCCCGGAGCTTCTCTAGGCTCGGCATGAAATCCGTGACCGCGTTTTCATCACCATCAACTTATTGCCGTAGGTTATACGCTAGAATAAGAAACGGCAAACCCCAGCACATAGCTGGGGTCCGAGGTAGGAACGGACTGGCAGAGGGGCGTTACTTCTTCAACCCCATCTCCTCAATCGAAATCTCCCGCATCTTGAACTTCTGGATCTTCCCGGTGACGGTCATCGGGAACTCATCCACGAACTTGTAGTTCCGGGGGATCTTGAAGTGGGCGATTTTGCCTTTGCAGAACTCCCGCAGTTCGTCGCCGGTGACCGGGTCTGCGTCGGGGTTGAGTTTTACCCAGGCGATCAGCTCTTCACCGTACTTGTCATCGGGGATGCCGGTGACCTGCACTTCCTCGATGGCGGGGTGGGTGTAGAGGAATTCCTCGATTTCTTTCGGGTAGATGTTCTCGCCACCGCGGATGACCATGTCTTTGATGCGGCCAACAATCTGCATGTAGCCGTCTTCGTCCATGGTGGCCAGGTCGCCGGTGTGCATCCAGCCGGCGCCGTCGATGGCCTCACTGGTTTTCTCTTCGTTGTTCCAGTACTTCAGCATCACGCTGTAGCCACGGGTGCACAGCTCGCCGATTTCGCCGCGTGGGACCACGTTGCCGTTGCCGGGGTCGACGATTTTGGTTTCCAGGTGGGGCTGGGTGCGGCCCACGGTGGTGACCTGTTTCTCGAACGGGTCGAGGGAGCTGGTCTGGGTGGAAACCGGGCTGGTTTCGGTCATGCCGTAGGCGATCTGAACTTCTTTCATGTTCATCTTGCCGTTGACCTTTTTCATCACTTCCGCCGGGCAGATGGAGCCGGCCATGATGCCGGTGCGCAGTGTGGAGAGGTCGTAGGTTTCGAACTCCGGCTCGGCCAGTTCGGCGATGAACATGGTGGGCACGCCGTACAGGGCGGTGGCTTTTTCCTGGTGCACGGCCTGCAGTACGGATTTGGGCTCGAAGCCTTCACCCGGGTAGATCATGGTGGCGCCGTGGGTGATGCAGCCCAGGTTGCCCATCACCATGCCGAAGCAGTGGTACAGGGGCACGGGAATTACCAGGCGGTCTTTCTCGGTGAGCAGTTGGCTCTCCGCCACAAAGTATCCGTTGTTGAGGATGTTGTGGTGGGTGAGGGTGGCGCCCTTGGGGTTGCCGGTGGTGCCGGAGGTAAACTGGATGTTGATGGGGTCATCGAACTGCAGTTGGCCCTGTACCTTGTCCAGTTCTTCCTGGCTGACGTCGCTGGCGAAGCCGACAAACTCGGCCCAGGTCCACATGCCGTCGTGCTTGTCTTTGTCCAGGTTGATCACGGCGCGCAGCTCGGGCACTTTCTGGGCTTTGAGCTTGCCGGGGGTGGCGGCTTTCAGTTCGGGGGCCAGGTCGTAGACCATCTTGCGGTAGTCAGAGGCTTTGAAACTGTCTGCCGTGACCAGTACGGAGATGCCGGCCAGGTTCATGGCGTAATCCAGTTCGTGCACGCCGTAGGCCGGGTTGATGTTGACCAGGATGGCGCCCACCTTGGCGGTGGCGAACTGGGTGACGGTCCACTCGTAGCGGTTGGGGGACCAGATGCCTACGCGGTCGCCGCGTTTGACGCCGATGGCCATGAAGGCGCGGGCGGCTTCGTTGACCTTTGCCACGAACTCTTTATAGGTCCAACGGATGTCCTGGTGCAGGGCGACCAGGGCTTCGGTATCCGGGTATTTCTCGGCGGTGCGGTCGAGCATTGCGCCGATGGTCATGCCCAGCAGGGGTACTTCGGAGGTACCGCTGGTGTAGCTGGGAAGAGTCATGCTCATGGTGTCTGCCTCCATTGTTGTTGTCGTCGAGGGCAAGCTGCAGGTTTGAATCAGCCTGCTAGCGGCTCTGGTTGTGATATTCAGGGTTCGGTTGCATATCGCTGGCGATGGCCACGCGATTGGACATGTTGTAGAAACCGATCAGGTTGCTCAGGTCCCAGATGGCGCTGTCGCTGAGGCCGGCATCCCGCAGGGCATGGGTGTGCTCTTCGGTAACGGTCGCCGGGGAGCGGGTGAGGTGCGATGTGAAATCGAGCATGGCACGCTGGCGCTTGTCGAGTTTGGCGCTGCGGTAGTTCATCACCATGTGTTCGCCCAGCACGGGGTCGCCGCTCAGTACCCGCACGGCAGCACCGTGGGCCACCAGGCAGTAGAAGCACTTGTTCTCGGAGGACACCACAACAGCGATCATCTCGCGTTCCAGTTTGCTGAGTTCACCCTCGCCGAGCATCAGCTCGTTGTAGAGGCGGGTAAAGCCCTCGAGCTGCTTCAGGTTCTGGCTGTAGGCGGTCAGCACATTGGGGATCATGCCGAGTTTTTCCTGGCAGATCTGGAAGTACTTCTGGGTGTCTTCCGGCATGTCCTTGATCTCTGGGATTGGGAGATCCAGGGCGACGACGTTTTTAGGATGGCTCATTAACAGTTTCCTCCGAGAGCTTGGCCGACTTTTGAGCCGTTATGGCGTTTGAGTTGTTCGCTGATCCATTCGCCAGTGGTGACCAGTTTGTTCAGGTCGACGCCGGTTTTGATGCCCAATCCGTTCAGAAGGTATAGCACGTCTTCCGTGGCGACGTTGCCGGAGGCGCCCTTGGCGTAAGGGCAGCCGCCGAGGCCGGCAACAGAGGCATCAATCACCGAGATGCCTTCTTCCAGCACCGCGTACAGATTGGCCAATGCCTGGCCGTAGGTGTCGTGGAAGTGGGCAGCCAGCTTCTCAATCGGCACTTCGGCGGCCACGGCGTCGAGCATGCGTTTGGCTTTCAGCGGGGTGCCCACGCCGATGGTGTCGCCCAGGGAGATTTCGTAGCAGCCGAGTTCGGCCAGGGCCTTGGCGACTTTGGCCACCTGGTCGGGGGCGATGTCGCCCTCGTAGGGGCAGCCGAGCACGGTGGAGACGTAGCCCCTTACCGGGATGTGGTGCTGTTTGGCGGCTTCCATTACCGGCAGGAAGCGTTCGAGGCTTTCGGCGATGGAGCAGTTGATGTTTTTCTGGCTGAAGGATTCCGACGCAGCCCCGAACACGGCGACTTCGTCCACCCCGGCCGCCAGGGCGTTTTCGAAGCCCCTGAGGTTGGGGGTGAGCACGGAGTAGCGCACACCGGCTTTACGCTTGATGCCGGCCATCACATCCGCGGCGTCGCCCATCTGGGGCACCCATTTCGGGGACACGAAGCTGGCGGACTCGATGTGGTTGAGGCCGCAGTCGGCCAGCCGGTCGATCAGGCCGGTCTTGATGGCGGTGTTGATCACCGGGCCGGGTTCGTTCTGAAGGCCGTCCCGGGGGCTCATTTCAACCAGTCTTACCTGCGTCGGAAAGGCCATTAGCCTGCCTCCTCGTCGTCGGTGACTTCGATGGCGATCAGTTCGGCGCCTTCGGACACCTGATCGCCTTCGGCGAAGAAGATGTCGGTCACCACACCGTCGGCCGGGGCCTTGATGGCGTGTTCCATTTTCATGGCTTCCATGATCACCAGGCTCTGGCCGGCGGTCACGGTGTCGCCCACCTTGGTCTGTACCGCCACGATGGCGCCGTTCATGGGCGCGGCCAGGCTGCCTTCACCGGCCATTTCCTCGAAGCCGTAGGTTTCGCGGTAGAGGATGCACTGGAAGGTGTCGCCTTCGTAGAAGAGCACCAGTTGATCGTTGTGCAGGTTGCCGTGAACGCTGATGCGGTGGCCGTTGATGACCGCCTGCAGGTAGTCGTCGTCCAGCTTCGCCGTCAGGTTGTAGACACTGTCACCCACAAACACCTGATAGCGGTCGTCCCGTTCCAGCACTTTCAGTTCGTGGATGTCCTCACCCACCTGCAGTTGCAGGGGCTGGGCGTATTCAGAGTTCATGCGCCAGCTGTTCTGGCGGCCAAAAGGCGACCAGGGGTCGGTGCTGATCACTTCCCGGGACTTGCGCTGTTCCAGCACGAAGCCGGCGGCCAGCACCAGGGCCTTGTGGGTGTCGAGCCGGGATTTCGGGAACAGCAGTTCGCGATGGTCCTCGATAAAGCCGGTGGTCAGATCCGCTTCCCGGAACGGCTGGGCGTCGGCCAGGGCGTGGAGGAAGCGGATGTTGGTTTTCACGCCGGCGATACGGTAGTGCTCCAGGGCTTGCACCATGCGGTTGATGGCCTGGTCCCGGGTTTCGTCCCACACGATGAGCTTGGCGATCATCGGGTCGTAGTGGATGCTGATGTCGTCGCCTTCGGTGACGCCAGTATCCACCCGCACGTGGGCGCTTTCATCGGGCGTGCTCAGGTAGCGCAGGTTGCCGGTGGCGGGCAGGAAATCCTGGTCCGGGTCTTCGGCGTAAATACGTGCTTCCAGGGCGTGGCCCCGGGTTTTCACTTGGGACTGTTCCAGCGGCAGCGCATCGCCCCAGGCGACTTTCAACTGCCATTCCACCAGGTCCTGGCCGGTGACCATTTCGGTGACCGGGTGCTCTACCTGCAGGCGGGTGTTCATTTCCATAAAGAAGAAGGAGCCGTCCACGTCGTAGAGGAATTCCACGGTGCCGGCGCCGACGTAGTTGATGGCCTGGGCGGCTTTGACGGCCGCTTCGCCCATGGCTTTGCGGGTGTCTTCGCTCAGGCCCGGGGCAGGGGCTTCTTCCAATACTTTCTGATGGCGGCGCTGAACCGAACAGTCGCGTTCGGCCAGGTAGACGCCTTTGCCGCTCTTGTCGCAGAACACCTGAATTTCCACGTGGCGTGGCTGGGTCAGGTAGCGTTCGATGAGCATGTCCGGGTTGCCGAAGGCGTTCTTCGATTCCCGTTTGGCAGCCGCCAGGGCATCGTCAAAGACGCAAAATGGATTGGTAGCCAGCCACATCCACCTCAAACCGGGTGTTCTGACGCAGGTGATCCCTCATCGCCTCCAGCGCCTCTGGATCACCGTGAATCAGCTTAATCCGCGTTTCGGGGTCCAGAGCACTCTGGGCAAGCCACTGTTCAATCTCTGCGGAATCCCCGTGTCCGGAAAGCCCGCTCAACACCTCCAGCCGAGCCTTGACGGGGAACCAGTCACCGTGGATCTTCACCCTCTCCGCTCCACCAACCATCTTGGCCCCTCGTGTTCCCCCGGCCTGATAGCCTGCGAAAATAACGGTTGTGCGGTGCTGGCCCAAGAGATGCTTGAAGTGATGAAGTATGCGTCCGCCTGTTGCCATGCCACTGCCGGCAATAATTACGTGGGGGTATGCCTGGTCAGCCAGCGCCTTGGAGTCCTGAACACTACGACTGTAATGAACGGTGTCGCACATGTCCTGACACTCTGAAAGGCTCAATCGGTGCTGATCTTCATAGCGGCAGTAAATCCTAGAAACGTCGATAGCCATGGGGCTATCCAGATATACTGGCAACTTTGGAATTCGCCCCGACCGCATCAGGGTCGTTAACATGTGCTGCAACACCTGCGCCCTGCCCACGGCAAAGGCCGGAATCAATATATTGCCCCCTTTGTCGACGGTTTCATTAACGATGCCTGCCAACAGCGAAAACGGGTCCGCGTTGTCATGGCGACGATTGCCATACGTTGACTCCAGCATCAGCATGTCCAGAGCTGGCAAAGGAGCCGGCGCCCTCATGAAAATATCATTGAGCCGCCCGACATCACCGGAAAACCCGATGCGTTTACCTTCGGCCTCAATAATGATGCAGGCGGCCCCGAGAATATGCCCTACCGGCTGCAGGTGGAAGC
>OLHK01000133.1_pt1 | contig 23318 bp, 12 predicted proteins | sample 1609371 | NCBI WGS metagenome assembly OLHK01 (sample SAMN05416779, study PRJEB24817) | seawater metagenome | isolation source: Sea water | place: Canada:Atlantic | collected 2013-11
AAATTATAATAAGAGGGTACTCGAGGCTATTTATAATATCTCAGACCACAAAGAAGACATTATCCTCAAAGAAAAAGGCAGACACGCTAACGAAGAAGCCTTCGTAATGGTTAAAAACGGAGAGTATTTAGGCTATGGTTTTATCGATAAAGAAGAACAAATTAGCCACATTGATGATCTTAACGCCTTTCTAATCCCTCAAAAAAACAGTGTGGATATCCAAAAGATTTTGAGGCCAAGGGTATCAAACCTCTAAATACCTTAAATAGTTAACTTAAAAATAAACCTTCATTTATTTGGAGAGTATCTATATTTTCACTATATTAGTACTGTCATTATTGGGGTGCTTAAGTTTAACAGCTGAAATTATACCCATTGTACTTCGTCGGATAATGCCAACTGAAGGAATAAATGATATCAAAGAGAATTGAGACGTAAAAATCTTTATTCTCTTTGTTTATTTTAGCCCTTTGCTACGCACTTTCTGAAAAAGCTTTTTTTCCTACGACTAATGCTTCTAAATAGGGTTGTTAACACAAAGAAAAACATTAATTTTAAAGTGTTTTAACCAAACTACAAAATGCACTCAAGCTACTACAACATCATAGAAAACGCTTATCGTTTAACCAAAGCTCTTGAAGACAAAGGTAAATTGGCAACATATATACCTGAACTTGCCAATGTAGACCCTTCAAATTTCGGTATTCACACCACCAATTTAGATGGTACTAATTTTGGAGTGGGTGATAATTTAAAAAAATTCTCAATTCAAAGTATTGCCAAAGTACTTTCACTGACCTTAGCTTATAAAATTTTAGGAGAAGAAATTTGGGAACGTGTTGATGTGGAGCCTTCTGGTACAAAATTCGATTCGCTTCTATTGTTAGAAAGTTATGAAGGCATTCCTCGAAACCCGTTTATAAACTCTGGTGCCATTGTCATTTGCGATATTCTAATGACACACCTTAATAATGCCCATAAAGATTTCTTGGATTTTGTTAGGGATGTAAGCGATTTACCAGACCTTACCTACTCCGATAAAATAGCAGATTCCGAAAAAGCTAAAGGCTACAGAAATACAGCACTTTGTAATTTCATAAAATCGTTTGACAATATTAATAATGAACCAGAAGACGTCCTCGATTTTTATTTCGATATGTGCTCCTTAGAAATGAACTGCCAACAACTTTCAAAAACCTTTACATTTTTAGCTAATGGAGGTCGAAAGTTAGATGGTAAAAAAATTATAAGCAAAGGCAAAGCAAAACGAATCAATGCCATTATGCTAACCTGTGGTTTTTACGACGAGTCTGGCGAATTTGCATTTAGAGTGGGTTTACCTGGAAAAAGTGGTGTAGGTGGTGGCATTGTAGCATTATACCCACAGCAATATACCATAGCGGTTTGGAGTCCAAAATTAAATCCCAATGGCAACTCCTTTAAAGGAATGACACTGCTCGAGGAAGTAACCACCCACTCAGAACTTAGTATATTTTAAACACCCAAAATTAAATAAGAGTTATCCTTACTTTCTTTTTCTTTAAACGTGAATTATTCAATTCATTTACCAAACCTTCAGCAATGTTTTGAGGCACCGCAACAAAAGCACAATCTTGCTTTAATTCAATAACTCCCAACTGATCTTTATTCAGTCCTCCCTGTTTAAAAAATAAACCAGCAATATCTCCTTTTGAAATTTTATCCTTCCGACCACCGGAAATAAACAAGGTCGTCCAAAATGGTGGTTTAATTATTCCAGAAGCATTAATCTTAACTTGTTTAGTGTTTTTTATAAACTCAGGAAACTCCTCTCCTTTACCTTTTATAATATAGGCAGTACCCTTAGAGTCAACTCTGGCAGTTCTGCCATTTCGGTGTGTGTATTCTTGGTTAGATGAAGGTATTTCGTAATGAATTATATAGCGCATTTCTGGGATATCAATCCCTCGAGAAGCCAAATCACTCGCAACAAGCACAGAAACACTGCCGTTTCTTAATTTTATGAGCGCACGCTCCCGATCATGTTGCTCCATACCTCCATAAAAGCACGTGTGGGCAATGTCCTTTTTATCCAAAAAACGACTTAAATCCTCTAGTCGTTCTTTGGTGTTACAGAACACAATTCCGGGTTCGTTGCCTACATGGTGCAATACATCCACCAAAGTATTGTGCTTGTTTACAGAAGGAGAAACTACAGTTTTAACTTCAAGTTTAGAACTTGGTCTTTCAGTTAAGAAATTCAACGTTTTTGCTCCATCCATTTTTAAATACTTTGGAATAGAAGCACCTTCAGTTGCAGACGTTAAAATACGCTTGTTTACATTTGCTAAATAACTCATAATGAATTTCATCTCACCTCCCGCTCCTACTTCAATTGAAATGTCAAATTCATCAATAACCAAGGTTTTAATAAATTTGGTAGTAAAACGGGCTTGTTCAAAATGATCTGCCAAGCGTCCTGGTGTACCAATCAAGATTGCTGGTGTATGCTTCAGTTCAATTTTATCCTTGGCAATGGAGCGTCCTCCATAAATGGCATTTGCTTTATAACCGGAGCCCATATCTCTTATAACAGTTTCAATTTGAATGGCCAATTCCCTTGAAGGTACAATAATTAAGGCCTGTACTTCTTCACATTCAGGATCTAATTGGTCTAACAATGGCAATAAAAAAGCTAAGGTTTTCCCTGTACCTGTTGGAGATAACAATATGGTTTTTTCATTTGTATCAATTGTTTCCAAGGCTTGTTCTTGCATTGGATTGAGCGCGTAGATATTGAGTTTTTCAAGAATTTCTTGTTGCGCTTTAATGTTATTGGCCATAATTGATTTATATATTTTCTATAGGAGTATCCAAATTTGGAACTTCTCTATTGAATTATTTTTACGTATTTGACAAAGGTAATGATACCATTGTTGGTAATTAAACAAATAGTTGCTTTTGAATATTGAATGAAATAAAGTATTAAGCAAACCAGTTCATGATTAAAAAAACACTTTAAACAAAATAAAGGCAACACCTTTGATAGATATTGCCTTTATAGATATTGTTTAATAAGGGTTAATAGTTATTTTTTAATCTTACGAGTAATGGATTTTGATGAATTTCCTTTTTTTAATTTTAGCTTATAGGTGTAGTTTACTTCTCCGTTCTTAGAATATAATATGACACAATTACTGTTGTTAAAAGACCAACCTGGATATTCTATAGCTAATTGGCTACTTAATACATAAGGAATCCTTACATCTTCATAATACTCTTCGGAGCTAAGTATTGTTCCATTGTGGTCATATACAGCTTTTATATAATTGCCATTGGTTTCAAAAACAACATCGTAAGTAATTGTTTTGTTGTTGCCGTAGATACGTTCTTTTTTAATGTCGTAATCTGCTGCAATCTTTTGTAATTTCATAATTCCTAAAGCTAAATGTTCAACCTCTTTAGAGCTACTTCTTAAATACTGTGCATTTTTAACTTTGGAAGTTTTAGAACTGATTTCAGTAACGTTAGTCGTTACCATTGCTATATCATTTTGTGCTGAGATAAGGTTGGTTAAACCTAAAATAAATAAACCAAGGAAACATTTTTTCATGAGTGATACGATTTTTGAATTATACTTACTTATTGATAATCTGATATAATACCATAAACAGGGTTTAATAAATATGAACTTAAGACATGACTAAGGTATTAGACATAAGCTTATTAACCGTAAAATTAGAATAGACTGCCAATGGACAAGCCATAGACATTTAATAGACAATTTGAAAAATTACAGGATAAATAGTTGTTAACCAGTAGATTATATATTTTGAATAAAATAATCTAAATCTACATCTTCTGCTAGATTGAGCTTTTTTCTTAAGCGATACCGACTTGTATTAAGTGAAGCTAATGTTATATTTTGAAGTGTTGCAATACTACGACTTTCAATTTTTAAACGAATTAATGAGCAAAGTCTAATCTCATTTTTACTTAAATTAGGATAGCTATTTGTAAGTTTACTATAAAAGGCATCACTTAATTTATCTAAACGCTCAAAGAAATCTTGAGTATCACTATCTACATTTATCTTGTTAGAAATGGTTTGTTCTAATGTATTAGTTAACATGTCTCTTTTATTTGAAGAAGCACTTTTAATTAAAGCTAATTGACCTGCCAATTCCTTTGCCCAATCTTGATCTTGGGTAAGTTTAATGGCAAAGTCTGATAAATCTCGTTCTTTAGATTTAATTTCAGAATTAAGCTGTTTTACTTTTAATGCAGAATTTTCGAGTTTATGTTCTGCCAATAATTGTTTGTTTTTTGCATTTATAAAGTGTTGCCTGCGGTTAATAATAAGTGCCGTTAAAAGAATAATAAAAATTGAAGATAACAGTCCTATAAACCATAGTTTGGCCCTTTGGCTTTTAATCTTAGTTTCCTTTTTAATACGATCTATCTTAAAATTAAGAGCAATTCTATCTATAGTAATATCGTTAAGTTCCTCTTGCCACTTTTTATCTATGTTATTTGCAATGTTTTGAAGACTATCTCCAAAGCGTTTAATTTCCTTTGAGGTGCTGTAGGCTAAGGTTGTTTTATTTTGTTTTTCGTATAATAATTCTTTAGCTCTCAAAAATTCTAACTTAGAACTAGGAGCTAAATCATTAATTATAGCTTGATGAATAACAATGCCTTCTAATTCGTTAAATACTTGCTGTGCTTCCTCTAACCTATTTAAGTTAACATTAGTTGATACTAATTGAGCACCTGCACTTATTAATCGCGGAATATCTTTTATTAAACTACGCTCGTTTATTGCGTCCTTAAAAAAAAGGAAATTATCTTCATACAAAGGTTGTGCGAGCTGAAGTTTATTTTGATCAATATAAATATCTGCTATATTATCCCTAATGCTACCTATTAATGTATGATTGGGAACTTTGGTTTGAGTAAGAGTAAAAGCCTGTTTAAAAAAATACTGAGCAGAATCGAGTTCCTTTTTATGCCAATATAAAAATAAACTATAGTTGTTAATAGCTGAAGGATAGTAGATATAATCTAAATCTTTTGTGAAATCCATATTTTTTTTATGCTGCAAATCGGCATTATCAAAATCTCCAAGAGTTGCATAACTCTGAGCTAGCATACTCCGTGCAAAACTTTGCATTTCTATATATTTTTGAATTTCTTTGGGAGATAAACTTTTTTCATTTGCTTCGTAATAATCAAAAAAATCGAGATAAGACTTTATGGATTCTTTTAAAAAGCCAACTTGCATAAACCAATTGCCAGAGTGCAAATAACTATCTAAAACAAAACTATGTTTATTTTTAATATACCTTAACAGATCTAAACGTTGAAAGTGAAGGGATAAATAGGTTTGCAACTGAGGTTCAGAAAAAGAATTACGTCTGTAAGTTTTTATATCATCCTCAGAAAATGAAGCAGACATTGAATCACTAATAGCACTAAATTGGTTAAAAGCTTGTTCGCTAGTTGGTACAGCATTTTGTGACCATAAGGGAATGATCGCTAAACTTAAAAATAATGATAGACAAAAATGCTTCAATAAAAACTAGGATATAGACTAATATTCTCTAAATATACCTAATTTATTACTTAGAAACAGTAACGATGTTATAACTTCTAAAAGTTGAAATTTAAGCTTTATTTTCAAAATCCCTCGGGTCTTTTCTCACACGTAATGGAATGTCTTCTTCATTACCATATAGTTTAAGTTCCTTAATATCTGCAGGAAGATTAAACCCTTTAGCTTCTAATGTTTCCTTCACTTCCCTAATGATATTTCCACGAATTATAATAGCGGATTTTCTATAATCAAATGTATCTACCCAGAAAAACACCTTTAAGTTTACTGTACTTGCAGCAAGTTCATCTTCAAACACAAAGCTTTCGTGCTCATTGTCCTGCACAATATCTTTGTTATCTTTTAATATATCACGAATCAATTGCTTAGCTGCATCAATATTGTCTTCATAACCAATACCCACAATAAAATCGTTTCTAAAAAAACCATCTGCTGTATAGTTTTCAACTGGTTTGGTTAACACATCACTATTTGGTATATAAATGTCTCTACCATCAAAGGTTTTAATATGAGAGTATCTAAAATTGAGTGCCTTAACTTTCCCGAAAAGACCGTCTATTTTTATGGTATCATTTATATTGAACGGTCTGTTAAAGGCCAAAATGATTCCTGCCAAAAAATTCTTGCCTATATCCTGAAATGCAAAACCAAGAATTATGGCAGCACCACCAGCCGCTGTTAAAATTCCTGTGGCAACACCGTTTAAACCTGCTATTTGTAAAGCTATAAGTACTGCAATAAGTACAAAAATAATCTTAATGGCTTGTGCTAAAAAACGTGCCATTAATGGGTCTTCTGCTTTTTTTAGAATGCGCTTTTTATAAATATTAGTTAGAAATTTGGCAATTAAAACTCCAGCTATTATAACTAAAATACCTAAAGCTATCCTTGGAAGAACTTCGAGAAGTTTATTATAATAATTATAAGCGGATTCTACAATTGTTTCAGATGCAGATTGTTGCATAAATAAGGGTATTGATTATAAATCTTCGGTTACTAATTTCTCTTGCTTATCCGTAAGCAAATATCATACATTGCGGTTAACATGTTTTATTTTGCGTAGTTTAACCTTATGTTGCAGAGGTCTATTTGTTTTATAGATATTAAATACTCAAAATGGTTATAATTCAGGGAAATGATTAACGCATAACATTTTAAAGCGAACGCAAATACATTGAGACTTTAATGAATTATCACTAATTTAAAAAGATGAATTAAGCAGTTTTATTAGTTGCTATTTGGCAGCTTCATTTGCAGATGGAAGAATAATATTGTGCTGTGCCATCATTGAGCCATCCTCCTGTTTCTTCAATTTTAGAATTCGGGATGGGTCACTGTGTTTAGCAATCTGTCTGCGGCAGCGTCTTGATAATAATGGGTCGTCATCAAATAAAAATGTGGCTATAGCATATTCTTGTTGAGACGGTTCTTTTATAACAGGAAATATTTCTTGAAGCTGATTGTAAGTTCTATCATAACCAGGAATAAATGTATATAAGGTATATTTACCATCTGCATTGGTTTTTACCCAACTTCTGTAGTAGTTATATCGTTTTTCATCAGATTTACGTAAATCAAAACTGCCATCTTCATCAGCTTGTTCTATGTAAAGAATTACATTATTAGCAGGTGTTACACCATCACTCAAATATATTGTTCCCGTTATTTTAATTTGATCTTGTTTTGATCCATAATTTGGAATTGTATCAACATTTACCATATTCGCTTCGCTTAAATCGTAAATAGGGTGACGTTGCGAAGTATCCGTATTTTGTTGTGCTAATAGTGGGTTAATAAAACTTATAAGGATCATTAGAGAGAAAAGGCTACCAAGGTTTTTCATAGGTAAAGGCATTAAGGATTAATGTCAAATTTCAACCTTTATAACCGTAAACCATTAAAAATCATCCCAATGTCTAAATTTTACGATAAAATGATTTACGTCGCAAAATTATCCGACGAAATGGAATGTTTTAAGAGAAATATATAAATTCAAACGTGTTCTGAATTTGACTAACCGTAACGTGTAATAAGGTGGTTTTGATTTCATTTTTTTAATTTTAGATGTTAATTGAAATGCCTAATACTGTTAAATATTTAGAGTGTATTTCGTCGAATAAATACGCTTTTAATCCACTAAAGACGCAGTTTATCCTTGAAATTCGCACTTAAAGTGTTAAAATTCTTTAACAAAAAATACTGATAATTAGTTGGTTTTTTTAATTATTTGTATAGATTTGCTCTACTAAGATGAATTAAAACCGTTAAAATGAAAACGAAAATTACGCTAATAAGTGCTCTATTCTTCCTAATGATTAATATGAGTTTTGCACAAAGCAAAAATGATTCCCAGAGCATTATAAGTGGCAAAGTAAATATTTCAAAATATCACAACCGTGAAGAATTGAATAAATTGCCAAAAGGAGATTTATTGACTTTATATATTGAACGTATAGAGGTTATCGTAAATATTTTACCGAATATTGCTTTTGCTACTAAGCCAGGTGTAACGATGTCTTCTTTAGGAATACCAGATACAAAGGATAATAAAAAGGCTTTGGAAGAAAATATTGAAGCTTCTACCACCTATTTTGATAGCACAATTGAGTTTCAAAAGAAAATTTTACCCTATTCTGATACAAGAGATTTAATTTCGGCCATTTTATTTTATGAGGAGACCTTGAAATCATTACATACCTACAACGATTTTAAAAAGAATTGATTATTGTTTTTTATTATTAGTTAGTTTTTTAAAACCTTGATAATTTTTATCAAGGTTTTTTTATGTAATCAAAAATTAGGTTATATGCCTATACACCAAGCATTCTCAATGTATTTAAAATTAAAATTGTCGGTTCTTTTGTAGGAAAAAATTCCTAAAGTCTTATAAATTTATGTATTTCATCGATATTATTTGTATTTCGTAGGTAATAATCCTATGTTTGAAATAATTATTTATTAAGCCCTTGAATCTAAATTAACGAATTGAACTACTTATGAAAAAAATTACACAACTCATTTTTGTATATCTTGTTTTGTGTGGATCACTTTCTGCCCAACAAGAAAAAGGAATTACAGGTTATAGCAATTGGCTAAAATCTTGGACGGAATTTAAACCAAGTCAATTAGATTATGGTGAACCTACACAGATACTCAGCGGCAATATTACAAAAGACACTAAGCTGAATAAGAAAAATGTTTATCTTTTGCTTGGTGACGTATTTGTAACAGATAGCACTACTCTTACCATTGAACCAGGCACAGTGATTCTTGGTGACTTTAAATCTAAAGGATCTCTTACAATTAGTAGAGGATCTAAGATTATTGCAGAAGGTACAGAAACTGACCCTATTGTATTTTCATCTAGTAGAGGTCTTAAAAATGAAGGTGATTGGGGAGGACTGTTCATTTTAGGTGATGCTCCTTTAAATACTTTCGGAGAAGAATCTTCTTTAAACTATGGATTACGACCTTCTTCTTTTGAAAGTATCAGTTATGGTGGCAACAATCCCAATAGTAATTCTGGAATCCTAAAATATGTAAGAATAGAATTTGCCGGAAAAAACACAAAAGACTACGGAAATTTCAATGGATTGACACTAGCAGGTGTTGGTAGAGAAACTACTATTTACAGTGTTATGGTTAGCTATTGTGAAGGAAACTCATTTAACATTTTGGGAGGAGATTTAATTATGGTAAAAACGGTATCATTTAGATCTAGCCGAAATGATTATGATTTTAACTATGGTGCTCAATGCAATATTTTAAATTCCTTAGCTGTAAGATCTCCTTATGTATCTAGCCCAGATGGCTCAAAGTGTATATCTATAAAGTCTTACAATCAAAAGGAAAACCTAGATGTTTCTAAAAAAGAAACTATGGTATTTGCTGAAAACATGACGCTAATTAATGTTACTGACGACTTAGAATCTAACATTAAGGTTGGTTTGGTGCAAGAAGCTATTTTTATAGGAGAGGATACCTCTTTCACAATTAATAATAGTGTGATTTCCGGATTTAATCCAGCTGTAGTTTTAGATGAAAATGTTCGTGTTAATGGCGAAAATCTCGATAAAATTAAATTCAGCAGAACTTACTTTAATAATTGTAATGGAAACATTTTTGTTGAATACAATCAAAACAATGAAGACCTAGAAAGTTGGTATGGCAGTAGAGCTTTTGACAATGTTTACTCAAAAGGCCCAGATTCTGAAACATTTATTGATGCCAGCAACGGTAAGCGCCCAGATTTTAGATTAAGAATCAATAAAATTATTGCCTCAAACGATCCAGTTGACGATTAATATTAAATACAATTCAAAACTAAACTGCGTTTTAAAATTTTAAATAAAACTAATTCTATAGCATAGAAAACTACGTCCCACCTACATGTACAAAAAACCTACCTTAACTAAACTGCTATTTATGTTGTGCTTAATTGTTTTTGTCTCGCAAAACCAATTAAGCGCTCAAATAGTTATAGGTAAACCAAATCTGGGATTTAGTCAAGCATGTGCAAATGACTCCTTCAATACTTACAGTACTACATTTATTTTTTCTCCTGAATCAGGTATTGATGCTTCAAACCAATTTATTATTGAAATGTCTGATGCCGAAGGTGATTTTTCAGACGCAACCGTTTTACTTACTTCAGATGCTGGTGACGTAACAACATCTCCTGCAACATTAGATTTTAATTTACCAGAAACCACTGCAGGAGAAAATTATAAAATTCGTATAAAAAGCACCTCACCTGTAGCTACAAGTGCAGGTTCAGATGCGTTTGCTGCTTATTACAAACTTCAAGATTCTCCTTTTACAATAAACAATTTAGTATCAACAGGAGCCTATTGTACAGGTGGGAGTTATCTTTTAACTATTGATAATCCTGGTACAGGTAATAATGATTCTCCACTCCTCTACCCTTCACTATCTTTTAGATGGTTTAGGGAAACAGGACCAACAACTTCAGAACCTGTGGGTGAAGGAGAAACTTTGCAAGTTACCGAAGAAGGTACTTACTTCGCGGAAACCAATTATGGTACGTGTACGTCTAATTCATTTTCAAACCGAGTTACGATAAGTGAAGCTACTAGTGGTGAAGCTAATGCTACAATAGCATCAAGTTTAGGTAATCCGTATTGTCCAGAACAAGGCTTAACTACCTTAAGTACTATTGGAGGAAACAGTTACCAATGGTTCAAAGATGGTAATGCCATTCCAGATGCTACAGGCCAAATGTATCAAACTAATGAATCAGGTATATTTTCTGTTCAAGTAGATTTAGGCGATTGTTCTGCTTCAGGTTCAATTGATTTAGTGAGCGAGCTATTTGATGGCTCAATTGACGTATCGGAAATAACCACTATGGAAGCTGGTGAAACATTAGAAGTTACAGTAACCACAACTGCCAATAATCCAGAATTTGAATGGTTTTTAAACGATCAATTAATTACAGGTGAAACACAAGATAATTACACAGCGACTGAATTTGGCGATTATAAAGTAGTTGTCTCAGAAATTTCGGGCTGTCAAGGTTCTAGAGAATTTCTGTTCACAATAAACGAAGCGATAGATCCTTTTCCAGATGTCGGAAAAATTCCAAATGTTATCAGCCCAAATGGAGATACCATTAATGATACTTGGGTTATACCTCAGCAATATGTCAGTGGCACAGATACAGAAGTCATGATACTGACCAATCGCGGAAAAATAGTTTTAAAAACAAATGATTATCTCAATAACTGGCCCGAAAATGATTTGGGCTCAACTAGTATTAACCAAGTATTCTATTATATCATAACCACATCAGACAACGATGTCAAAAAAGGATCAATAACGGTAATCAAATAATGTGAAACATTTTGTGTTAGCCATATCACTATTTATCTGTTCCATACAGATGTCCCATGGTCAAGAAGATGATGGTGTGGTATCACTTGCTCTTCCCGTTAGAAACTCACTGACCTTTAATCGTTATGCTATTAACCCAACCTTTAGTTTTGTAAGAGAACAAACCAAGTTTATTAGCATTACCAATAAAAGAGAATGGGTTCAGTTTGAAGATGCTCCACAAACCTATTTAGCAAGTTACTCAGGCAGATTTGGTGAAAATATTGGTGCTGGTTTAGCCTTGTTTCAACAAAATTATGGAGTTTTGACCACCTTTGGAGGTATTCTCAATTTTGCATACAATGCCGTTTTAGATCGTGATAGTAACTTAACTTTCGGATTAAATATTGGTGCATATAAAAGTGGCGTGAATACTTCAAATGTTATAACCAATTTTGAAGACCCTTCTTTGCAAAATGTACCTTCCAACTTTTTGTTGAATATAAGTCCAGGTATTAATTACGGTACTGAATTTCTTGATTTTGGTCTGTCTGTCAATAATCTTGCATTATATAACCTTGAATCCTCATCGCTTATAGAAGATAATCCTGAGCAAGGCATACAAGCCCATTTAATGTACACAGGCTATATGGACAGTAGAGGTTTCTTCGATGAAAGCAAATTCTCAGGTTTGGTTAAATCTGAATTTAAGCAAGATGAAACTATAATTGCTGGTTTAATTATGGTTACTGTACCTAAAGGCATTTGGGCTCAAGTTGGCTATAATACTGTGTATGGTGCTTCTGGTGGTATTGGTTTAAATATTACCAAGCAAATAGCTATAGAATATAATTTTGAAAAAGCTATAGGAGATTTAAGCGATTTTGGACCTTCGCATGAAGTATCACTGGCATACCGATTCACAAACAATAAAAACTACGATTACAGTCGTGAAGATGACGTAAGTGGATTATTTTCTAACGATGGTAGAAAACGTTATGTATCCAGAAATAAGAGATCTAAAACATCTTCTACTAAAAAAGTAGTTGACAATGTCCCAGCCAAAGCAAAACTAGCTGAAGAAGAAAAGGCCAGAAAAGAAACCAAGGCACAAGCTGAACTAGCTGCTAAAGAACAGGTTAAAGCCGAAGCAAAGGCTATGCTTGAGGTAGAAAAACAAGCAAAAATAGTTGCTGAAGAAAAAGCTAAACTTGAAGCAAAAAAGGAGGCTGAAGCCCAAGCTAAACTTGAAGCGGAAAGAATAGCAAAAGCTAAAGAAGAAGCACGTGCAAAAATTGCAGCACAACAGAAAGCTAAAGAAGATGCTGAAGAAAAGGTTAAAGCTGAAGCAAAATTATTAGCAGAACAAAAAGCCAAAGAAGAAGCTAAAGAAAGAGCTATTGCAGATGCAGAAGCCAAAAAATTAGCTGAGCAAGAGGCAAAAATAGCACTCCAAGAACAGCAAAGGTTAGCCGCTGAGCAAAAAGCTAAAAAAGAAGCTGAGGAGAAAGCTAAATTGTTGGCAGAACAAAACGCAAAAAGAGAAGCTGAAGAAAAAGTTATTGCAGAACAGAAGGCAAGATTCGAAGCAGAACGAATTGCACAGCAAGAAGCAGAAGAAAAAACTCAAGCAAAATTAGTAGAGGAAAATAACAAAGAACAATTGATTTCTAATCCAACTACTGAAATTGGTAAATCTATATATGCATTAACCCAGGATACGGAAGACGCAAAAGAAACACAAAATGATTTATTAAAAGCTTTAGATGAAGCTGTTGCTGCAAAAAACCAAAACCTTAAGGACCTTAAAGAAGAAAATGATTTAAGTGAACAAGGTATTGCTGTTGCGCCAAAACCTTTTAAAAGTATTACTGCAGAGAATAATGCTCTAAGAGCCATTCAATTGGATTTAGATAATAACATTAAGATCCAAAATGATCAAATCTCGGAATTAAATAAATTATATGATGAAATCCGTGAGGGCACAGAAATTACTAATGAAGAAGTTCTACTTTTTTACAAAAAGAAAATAGATCGCTTAACTTCTGAGCAAGCCAAAGCCCTAAAAGCAAAAACGGATTTAGAGGTAAAACTAGAAACTATTAAAAAAGCTATAGAATTTGAAAGAAGAAGACGTATTAAACGTGCAAAATACGATAATGAAGAAGATAGATATGCACAAGATAGATCAGCATTAAATAGTCTAAAACAGAACACTCCTTTGGCACAAACACCATATAAAGAGGACGATTTTGACTTTGGTGAAGAATTAAGCGACAATATTTCAATCCTTAAAAATGTGCCTAAAGTTGAAGAGGGCTATTACTTAATTCTTGCCGTTCATAATGATTCACAAAAGAGAGATGAATTTCTTAAAAAAGTAATAGCATCTGGCAGAACAGATGTTGATTTCTTCTATGATGTAAAAACGAGTAAATATTATATATACTATCAAAAAACAAATAGTATTAGCAGCGCAAATGAAACATTAAAAACTAAAGGAAATAGACCATACAAGGGAAAAATGTCAATAGTAAAAATTGAAAATTAAATAGAGTTAAGCACTTCTTCTTGTTTTTCAAGCCCCAAAGGAAAGACATGAGGAAATAAAACTAAATACCATGAAAAAACCTACTTTTTCTAGAATCAGCCTAATTGTCTCACTATTAGTCCTGGGTTTACAGTCGTATGCTCAAAATTATGAACCTTTCACTCCTCGATTTAATCAGGATCTTAAAGGTGATATTGTTCTCATTGGAAACAATATTTTGGGACCAGATAACAATGCCTTTAATGACAACTCAGTCTACAATCACAATGTAGATATGCGCTACATTGATATTGATGGAGACATCTCAACATTTAGTTCCACTAGCGCAGATTTGGAAATCCCTAATCCAAACTGTTACAGGATTATATATGCTGGCCTATATTGGGGAGCTGTAAATCCTGGTGATGAACCTATTACAAATGTAAAATTTAAAGGTCCCGTTGGTGGTTATAATGATATCACGGGAACTATAATATACGATGCCAACGGTAGTTCTGTAGATGGTGGAGATAGTTTTTCTTATGCTTGTTTTGCAGATGTCACATCTATAGTAACTAGTTTTGGCAGTGGTACCGATTTAGGAACTTACACTGTTGCAAATGTATCTTCTGCTGAAGGTGAAACCTCAACATTCAATCCATATAATGGTACTGGTCAATCTGCTGGTTGGTCTTTATTTGTTGTTTATGAAGATCCTACTCTACCTGGTAAATCAATCACAAGTTTTGATGGATTTAGTGCCATAAGTGTTGCGGGAGGAAATCCAACTTTAGATGTGCCAGTTTCTGGGTTCAGAACTATTCCGGCACCAGCACCAGTTAGAGCAAATTTTGCTTTTGCTACTTTAGAAGGAGATAGCCCTATATTAGGAGATCGTTTGAGACTTAATGGTGTTAGCTTATCTACTGCAGATAGACCAGAAACAAACTTTTTTGATAGTTCGGTAACACAACTAGATGCTACACCAGTTAATAACAGAGTACCAAATAGTACCAATACTTTAGGGTTTGATACTGGTGTTATAGCTGTGCCTAATCCTGGCAACTCAGTAATAGCTAATGATGCCACGTCTGGTACAATTCGATTAGAAACCAGTGGAGATACCTACTTTCCTTACTTCTTTGCTTTTGCTGTAGAAATAATTGAACCAAATATTGTACTCACTAAAATTGTTGAAGATGATACAGGAACCAATATTGGTGATGAAACCGTAAATCTTGGTGCTTCGCTGAACTATGTTATTGGTTTTCAAAATACAGGGAACGATAATGCAACCAGTTTTCAAATACGAGATGTACTTCCTATAAATATTATTTTTAATTATCCTGAAGATTTGGTGTTACCACCAGGAGTTTCAGTGTTGAGCTATAATCCTACAACAAGAGAAATTATTTTTGAAATTGAAGATTACTTAGTAGAGGAAAATGATCCTGTTTATGAAATTCGTATTGAAGTAGAAGTGGTTAATTCTTGTGGTGAACTTGCAGATGCTTGTTCTAACATTATCAGTAATCAAGCCTTTGCTTCTTATAATGGTTTTTTTAATCCTAGTTTTAACATTACGGATGATCCAAGTTTAAGTAGTAACACTGGCTGTTTAATATCACCACAGGCTACAAACTTCCTGGCAGATCTTGATTGTGCTTTTATTCAAAATGAAATTCTTTGTGGCGATAGTGTTGAGCTAACAGCTGCCAATGGTTATGACTCTTATGCTTGGTCAACGAGTCCATCTGGTACACCTGTAATCGGAAATACACAAACGATTACCGTAAGTGATACTGGGACCTATTATTCTTTCAATACTGCCATTGCACCTTGTCAATCTATAGAGCAAGAATATGTGGTAGAATTGTTTGGAGGTGATATTGAAAACCCAGTGATTCCTTACGCTGATGAAGTAGTCACTTGTCCTAACGATGGTAAGTTGTTACCAAATATATTTTTATGTGGCGCTAGTGATTCCAGATTTATAGAAACCAATATTTCTGGTTCTTCTTCAATTATTTGGGAACAATTAGATGAGTCTAGTTGTGCAGCAGTTTCTGACCCAGATTGTGCTAATGAGGATGATGCTTGCGTATGGAATGAAGTGGCTACTGGTGCAGATTTCCTTGCAGATACAGCTGGTCAGTATAGAATTACCATTAATTATGAAGGTGGTTGTTTTGTTCAGTTTTATTTTAACGTGTATGAAAATCTTTTAAACGCAACAGTTACTTCTTCAGACATTATATGTACTACTCCAGGAAGCATAACAGTAAATGGTGTTCCATCAGGTTACGAATATAGCTTAGACGGCACAAATTATCAGCCAAGTAATACTTTTACAGTAAGTGCCGCTGGACTTTACACAGTGTATATTCGCCAAATAGGTATACCTACTAATCCTTGTGTATTTACGGTTCCAGACGTTCAAATTAGAGATAGAGAATTTACTGTATCCTCAACAATAATCCAACCATTTTGTAATGGCGATTTGGGAAGTATTCAATTAGCAGCAAATGATATTGAACCTCAATATTTTTATGAACTATATAATGGTGGAACATTGGTTAACAGTGTTGGTCCTATAAGTAATGGAGATTACACATTTGCTAATTTAAACCCAGGAACTTATACAGCAACAGTGTCATCAGAAGATGGTTGTACTTATTCTGAAGATGTAACAATTGTTGAACCTCCACTTTTAAGCGTAACTGCGGCTATAACTGTACCGTTGACATGTACAGATGGTGAAATTACCGTTTATCCAGAGGGAGGAACACCTCCTTACTTCTACTTTGTGAATAGTGCTACGGATTTTCAAACTGTTCCTGAAATAATTGTGACAACATCTGGAACTTATGATATTACAGTGGTTGATGCCAATAACTGTTCAGCATCTACTTCAATTACGGTAAACCCAATACCACAGCCAGATTTTAATATTTCTACTACAGATATTCTATGTGGCGGAACTGGTGATACAGGCACAATTGACATAAATGTTACCAACCCTAATGGAAACAGTATAGAATATAGTATTGATGGAGGCTCAACATTTGAAAACTCATCAGTATTTACAGGATTGACAGAAGGTGATTATGATGTAGTAATACAATATACTGCTGGTGGTTCAGTGTGTGCTACAAATGCACAAACTGTAACAATAACAGCTAATACCGCAATATCAGGTACTGCTGAATTAACCGCTCCTTATACATGTATTTCTAATGGAACAATAACCATAACAGGTGTCACAGGAGGTGATGCACCTTACACTTATAGCTTAGATGGTGTAAATTTTCAAGGTGGAAATACATTTTCCGGGTTAACTCAAGGAACTTATACAGTAACTATTAGAGACGCAAACAATTGTACGGTTATTACCAATGAAATTACAATTGATCCTTTAAATCCAATTACGGATATGACTTTTAATAGTTCACCAGTAATTTGTCCTTCATTGACTAGTGATGTAACAGTTACAAGTGTTACAGGAGGAACAGGTGTTATTGAATATCAAATTATTGCTCCTGCAACTTCTGTTATACCATATCAAACTTCAAATGTATTTTCAGGTTTAGAACCGGGAACTTATACATTTCAGGTTAGAGATGAGAATGATTGTGAATACGCTCAATCCTATACAATTGACCCAATCCCTACTCCAACAGTAAATGTTGTATTAACAGAAGGATTAGATTGTACAGCAACACCAGATGCAATGATATCTGGAAACTTATCAGGTACTGCACCATTCACTTATGCAGTTTCTATTGATGGTGCTGCCTACGCAGATTTAGATTCTACTGGTACAACATTCAATTATAATACTGGAACAGCAGGAACTTATCAGTTTCAAATTACTGATGCTAATGGTTGTATTGCCGAATCTAGCATAATAACTGTAAACCCCTTATCATTACCAGCTCTGAGTGTTGTAGCACAGTCACAACCAGTTTTATGTAATAGCGATAATAATGGATCTATAGATGTAACCATAGATACTTCTGTTGGTACACCTCCATTTACTATTAGTGTGAACAATGACACAACAGGTACCAACTACGGTACACAAACTTCAGGATTACCAGCAGGTAACTATACAGTAACCTTAACCGATGCCAATTCTTGTACAGCAACAGAAACTGTAACAATAAACCAACCAGATCCTATAGTTGTAGATTATGATACTATTGATATTACCTGTACTTCTGGTGGTATATCCCAAGGCTCTATAATAATTAATAGTGTCAATGGCGGAACAGCACCATATAACTATTTTGTTACAGGTAGTAACGGTTATTCCAATTCAGAGTTTAATGCCTCGGGTACAACTTCTGTAAGTTTTGATGTTGTTGATTTTGGGCTTTATGAAATCAACATTGTTGATGCTAATGGTTGTTCTATATTGATTCAAGATGTATTGGTAGCCTCACCGCCAACGGATTTAGATATAAATATTGACACAACTGTAGATTGTGCTACGGGTGGAGAAGCGATTGTGAGTATTGGTACTACACTTGCGAGTTCAGGACCATTTCATTTTAGTATTTATCAAGGCCCTGTTTCTGTTTATCCTAATCCAGCAGGCTCATGGATACCAGAAGATTCACCTGGTAGTCAATCAGCTACTTTTACAGGTTTAACACCAGGAATCACTTACACATTTATAGTTTACGATGAATCCACACTATGTAGTTATTATGAACCTGCAACAACATCAATACCTACAAATTCTACATTAACGTTAAGTGCTGTAAGTTCAGATAATATTACGTGTACAGGAAGTGATGATGGAGATGCTTCATTTACAGTTAATAGTGTTTATAGTTCTGCCGTAGACATTTCTTATGAAATATTTGACTCTTTATCTCAAACTTCTACCGGAAATAGTGGTACAGGAACAGTACCAGCCGGAGGTTCCTTATCTGTTAGTGATTTAGGTCCATTGCCTTTTGGAAATTACTATGTTTTAATAAGTGAAACTTCTGGTCCTAATGCTGGTTGTGGTGTCGTAACTTCTACTTTTAATATAACCGAATCACAATTTTTATTAGAATTAGCAACGAGTGTAGATCAAAACGCAAACTGTAACCCTAACTCAGGATTGATTAGTGCTGTTGCACAAAATGGTACACCACCTTATGAGTATCAGATTACAACAACCGCAACTTCGCCAGCTGTTAATGATCCTTCATGGGCATCAGCAAATACATTTAATATGGACTCTGGTAATTACTATGTACATGTTTTAGATGCTTATGGCTGTGTGGTTTCTAGTCCAGTAGTAGTTTTACCAATGGATACATCTCCTGTTATATCGGCTGTTGTTGCTGATGCTTGTGTTGTAACCGATGGTAATTACGAAATTGATGTGACTTTAGATACTGCTGGAACTGCTCCTTATAGTTATAGTATTAATGGCGGAGCATTTCAAACACAAACAGCTCCATTCACTGTTTCAAACTTATTTGCAGGAACCCATACTATTGAAATACAAGATGCTAATGGTTGTGGTAATTTAGTGTCTGTAGATGTTAATGCGCCATTGAATATAACTCCAGATGTAACAGCAATTCCAACATGTAATAATGATGATGGACAAATAACTGTTACAACTTCTGGTGGATCTGGCTCTTACTCTTACAATATTGACCCAAATCCTGCTTCAGTTACTTTAAATACTAATGTTTTTAATGGTGTACCATCAGGAACTTACACTATAACTGTTACAGATAATTATACTTCTTGTTTTGAAGAAGTGACTATTATTGTGCCAGAAGCAATTACTCCAACGATTACCACTACTCCTAATAGTTCTGTGACTTGTTTTGGAGATAATGATGGTTCTTTTGAAATAAATGTCAGTGGGTATTCAGGTGCTTACACTTACGAAGTATTTGATGATTTAGGTGTTTCTGTTACTGGAAGTGTTAATGCAAATACATCAACAAATCCTGAAACTGTAACAGGTATGCAAGCCGGAACGTTCAGTGTTGTTATTACTGAAACAGCAACTCCTTTTTGTTCTGCTGCATCAAATGTTATTATAGCTTCACCTTCAGAAGCATTGACACTTACTGCTTCAGAAACCTCAAATGTTACTTGTGACGACAACCAAGGTACTATTACTGCTATTGCAGTTGGAGGTTGGGGAGGTTATGAGTATGAATTGACTGGTAGTGTTTCTGTTCCTTATTCAACCAACGGTACATTTACAGATTTATCTGCAGGTACCTACACTATAAATGCTAGAGATTCTGAAGGTTGTGTTGTATCCACAACTATAACGTTAGATACACCAACTCCAATAGACGCTACATTCACACCTAACACTACGCTACTGTCTTGTTTTGGAGATCAAAACGCAACAATAACTATTGATAATGTTACTGGTGGCCAAGGCAGCAATTATACCTATACGTTAAATACAACGTCTCCAACTGTGAGTTCTTCAGGACCTCAAACCTCAAATGTATTTACGAATTTAGGTGCAGGAACTTATAATGTAACTATAACAGATGGTTATAACTGTAGTATGAACTCAGTTGATATTGTAATTAGTGAACCAACGGAAATTGATGTAGATTTGGTTGCTAACACAACACCTACTTGCCAAACAGATGCAACGTTAACCTTGAGTGCTTCTGGTGGTACTGGGCCATATACTTATAGTGATAACCCAAGTTTTACACCTACACTAGGTACGTTTGTAAGTTCAACTACTTTTTCTGTACCAGCTGGAACATATAGTTACTATGTAAGAGATGCCAATGGTTGTTTCTTTAATGTATCTAACGAAATCACCATTGACGAAATCCCTCCGTTAGAACTAAACTTAGAGCTCATTAACGCAACTATTAACTGTACAGGTGATAATACTGGTGCAATAACAGCTGAGGCGCAAGGTGGTTTAGGAAACTATATTTACACATTGCAAGATGGACTTGGAAATACCATACCAGCAACCCAAAATACGCCAGGTGTATTTACGGAACTTATTGCTGGTGATTATGTTGTGATGGTTGAGAGTGAAGATTGTAATTCAGCTTCAACACCTGTTACCATCTCTGAACCTACTAACCCACTCCAAGCAACTTTAAGTGTGAGCAATGTAACTTGTAGTGGTAACGATGATGGTGCTGTTGAAATTACTGCAACAGGTGGTACAGGCATTATTAAATATGCCATTTCACCTCAACTCGATCAGTTTTTTGACACCAATATATTTGAAAACTTAGCACCTGGAACTTATGATTTAATTGTTCAAGATGAATTGGGTTGTTATTTATTACTTGATTTTACGGTTACTGAGCCAGTGCCAGTTGTAATTTCAATTGTTGCCGATTCTTTATTTCCGGAAGTATGTGAAGGGGATGCCAATGGAGAGTTTAGTATAGATATTTCTGGTGGTGTATTACCTTATAGCGTAAGCTTAGATGATTACGATGGGCCATATACTTTTGGTAGCCCTACACAAACTCAATTTGATTTTACGGATTTATCAGGAGGTGATCATTTAGTATTCATAAGAGATGCTCAAGGTTGTGAATCGGAATGGAACATTACATTTCCTGAAGCTGTAAATATTAATCCAGAAGTTGTTGTAGATTATGTATGTGATAACAATTCACAAGGTAATTTAGTTACGGTTATAGTAGATGATTCTAATGATCCTGCTGAATTAGATTATTCATTAAATGGTGGAGTATACCAACCAAGTAATGTATTTAGCAATGTTCCCGTAGGAAATGATCATTACATAGATGTAAGACACACTAATGGCTGTATACAAAGAACAGAATTATTTAATATAGAAAGCTATGAGCCTATCACTTTAACTTTAACAGAAGGCGAAATCAATGAGTTTATTGCTACAGCTTCTGGAGGTGCTGGTGACTATCAATTCACTATGAATGGAGAGGATTATGGAGATGTTTACACCTATATGATTACAGAGAGTGGATTATATACTGTAACAGTAACAGACAGCAGCGGTTGTGAAGCTACAGCACAAGTTGAATTAGAATTTGTTGATATCTGTATCCCAAATTGGTTTACACCAAATGGTGACGGTGAATACGATACTTGGGCGCCAGGTTGTGTAGAAAACTACCCAAATTTAACTTTTGACATTTTTGATAGATACGGTCGTAAAGTTGCTACATATCGTGTTGGTGAAGTTTGGGATGGTAAGTATAACGGAACTAATTTACCAACAGGAGATTACTGGTTTGTGGTACAAACTAATGACCCTGTGGTTGATAAGGAATTTGTCGGTCACTTTACATTGTACAGATAATTAATTCATTAAAACCTACTAGAATGAAAAACTTAACACTATATATACTTTTCTTGGTCATGTCCTTTGGCTATGGCCAAGAATTAAACTTACCTGTCTGGACCCAATATCTTGCAGATAATGATTTTGTTATATCACCAACATATGCAGGTATTGGTGATAACCTTAAAATTAGAGCTAATGGTTTAACGCAATGGGTTGGCATTAAAAATGCACCAGACAATCAGTCTATCTATGCAGATTTCAGAATATCTAATCGTAGTGGTGTTGGGCTTTCAGCCTATAATGATAAGAATGGAAACACAAGGCAAAAAGGTATTAAGTTTTCTTTTGCCCATCACTTAATACTAGATTTTAAGTCGAAACAATACTTGTCGCTAGGAATATCTTACAATATAAATAACTTTAGAATTGCCATAGAAGATTTTGATCCCACTTACGAAATACCAATTATAGATCCGGCTATTACTGATGATAGAGGTGTGTCAAATAATAATTTTGATGCAGGTGTATTATATAGAAATAAAGGATTCTATTTTAGTGCCAATGCCAACAATTTAGTTTCAAAAGATATTAAAGATTTTGAAGGTGTTGAACCTTCTCAATTATTAAATTATCAATTTTACACAGGAATAGTATTAAACAGTAAGAAAAATAAAGATATTGAGTTTGAACCTTCTTTATTCTTTCAGTTGTTCGATAGTGATAACCGATCTAGTACAGACGTTAATTTTAAAGTTAGAAAATTTACAAGAATGGGTGATTATTATTGGGTAGGTGCTTCTTACAGATTTTTGAATGATCAATTTTTTGACCCCTTAAATGTAGGTCCAATGGCTGGAGTAATGTATAATAACTTTTATTTTGCTTATTCATACCAACTAACCATAAACGAATTAGCAGGATATAATTCTGGTACCCATATGATAACTATAGGTTTAGATTTACTACAAAGTGCAAGTAATTGTGCTTGTACTAAAGGATCTAGTAGAAGCTATTATAGATCTGTCTCTTATACACATCTGACGCTGCCGACGAATAGAGAGGTGTAG
>OLHK01000143.1_pt1 | contig 22474 bp, 20 predicted proteins | sample 1609371 | NCBI WGS metagenome assembly OLHK01 (sample SAMN05416779, study PRJEB24817) | seawater metagenome | isolation source: Sea water | place: Canada:Atlantic | collected 2013-11
CGTCGGCAGCGTCAGATGTGTATAAGAGACAGCCTAATGCTACTTTTCCAGTACCGGAAAGCAGAATTTTTATATTTGGAATTGTGATTTTATCTAATTCAGCTTTTACTTCGTTTAAATCTGCCAAAGTTTCTACTTTTGGAAGTTGAAACAATTCATCCCTTAATCCCAATGCTCTAAAGCCATTGTATGCTCCAACCAAACCTGCATAACGCCCAAAACCAATTAAGCGCGCTCCACTCTTTTTTACAATAGTTTCGTGGTCGTAAAGCTCAATGTTTTTGTCGAGTATCGCTCTGAGCAAATCCCTGTTATAAGGTTGCTTTTTTATGGTGTGGGAAAAGAAAAAATATTTTTTATTGGGAATTAAACTTTCAATTGGCACTTCTTTTACTCCAATCATTACATCTGCACTTGAAATATCATCAGTAACCTTAAACCCCTTTTCTTTATAGTCTGAATCTGAAAACACACGAATCTCCGAGGACTCCACAACAAATTGTGCTTCTGGGAAATCTAATTGTGCTTCGGCTAAGGCTTCTGGAGAAAATACAACACGTCTGTCTGGTGGATTTTTACGTTCTTTGATGATTGCGAATTTCATAAAAAAGGGATTATTTATTCTGGTTGTTTCGCTGAATTTAGCATTGCAAAAACAAGAATGATTTGATTTTTAGTTCTCAGCGAAAATAAGTCGATTTTGTGGCTAAACCAAGTCTGCTTTTACTATTCTATTCGTTATACTTCGCTTTCGCTTTTTCCTTTTGCTGTTCTGTTTCTTCATTTCCATTTTAGTTGGGTTCCTTTTTGAACCATAACCCTTATTTTTCTTGAAATTAAAACTTTAATCTGACATTTTTTCTTAATGCGTTTATAAAACGTTATTGGTATAACTTTTGCATTAGTATTTTTAGTAATTTCGCACACCATTGGGCAATTATTACTGGCCATTGGTGTGGTGCGTTAGGGATTGAAGTGGCATCCTTTTGCTTTTTTGAGCAAAAGATACAACGGAAAGCCCGACTCTATGAAGTTTGAGCGAAATAGAGTAACGCCCAAAAAATTATCATTTAAGGGGTCGACTGGTTTTGACAGCGAGATTAATTAAATGGTAAGCACGTCGTGTAATGGTTTTGAAACACGTAAAAGGCTGAACCAAACTTTTAAACGGCGAGAATAACTACGCTTTAGCTGCATAATCTGAATTATAGTAAGATTCGTGCTAGTTCCTACTAGGTAGGAAGGCTAAATGTCTCCGAAAAGCCCTAGTCAGTGGCGTTTCTAATTGAGGCATCGTAAAAATTGACTAAGATTGGGTAGTGCTTTGATGCCCTTTCGAGATTAAGAAGCTAAGTTGTAAGTGGGTTGTCTTTAACCAGCTTGCAATCGAAAAAACAAGAAAAGAATAAACGTGTAGAAAGCTCTTTGGTTACTTGTTTGGACGAGAGTTCGATTCTCTCCGACTCCACAATTAAAAAACCGATTCAATGAATCGGTTTTTTGTTTTTAGAATTCTTAAGTTTTACATAGCAGTTTAATACATTCTGTTTTATAAGTGCATCTAGCAATATTTAATGCTAAAGAATTCATTTCTATTTTATTACGCTCATTTTTTAATTAATTGTGTCATTACTTTAAATATTCTATTGGTAATTTTATACAACTAATTTAAAAACAAAATACTTATGAAAACTTTAAAAAGCATAATTACGCTCTTTGCGGTTATTATTACTTGCAGTGCGTACACTCAAAACAGTGATGATAAACGTATAATGGCTGATGCAGACAAAGCAAAAGCCAAGTTTATGTCTATGGACTCTAATATAAAATCTTTTTTTAACGACTCTGCCGCTTATGTGATTTTCCCTAATGTAGGCAAAGGAGGTTTTATTATAGGTGGTGCAGCAGGAAATGGTGTGGTTTATGAAAATGGTAGAGCGATTGGAATGGCAGATCTCAAAAAGTTAAATGTAGGTTTACAAGCTGGTGGCCAAGCCATAAGTGAAGTTATATTTTTTGAAACCGAATCTGATCTAGAAGAGTTTAAAGAAGGTAATTTTGAATTTACAGCTGGATTGTCTGCTGTAGTTTTAGAATCTGGTAAAGCCAAAGAAGCGAAATATAAAGACGGTGTTGCTGTTTTTGTTATGCCAAAAGCAGGAATTATGGCCGAAGCTTCCGTAGGTGGACAAAAATTTGATTATGAAAGTTTTTAATCAATAAATAAGCAAACAATTAAGCCCTCTATCTTAACGATAGTTGGGCTTTTTTTAGGTGTATAAATTAAAAACTTGATTTGTATTAAATAACCTTAGGTTGCTGGATCTCTTCTAAAAATTTTAATCAAATTAAAAATTAAAATGCAAAATATCATCCAAATAAAACCGGCCAAATAGCCACCAAGAACATCTGAAGGATAATGTACACCAAGATAGATACGGCTTATGCCAATACTTAAAATGAGGATAACTAGAAGTGAGATTAACAAAGCTTTTAGAGTCTTTTTTAGTTTAAATTGAATAATTAAATATATTAAGAAACCATAAAACGCCATTGAAAGCATAGCATGACCACTCGGGTAGCTTAACGTCTTTACAGTAACCATATGTTCTCCCAGTGGCCTAGATCTATTAATTATTTGTTTTAAAAGCACATTAGAACTAAGGGCCAACACCAATACAAGTGTGAGTTGAACAATGTACTTCCAGTTTTTAAAAACTCTCAAAAAAACAATAATGATTAAACCAAAAATTATAACATAGCCCATAACATCTCCAATTTCCGTTATGGTTATTAAATAATCTGTGAGAGCTGGTGACTTGAAACCCCAAATAGTTTGACTAATAGAAGTATCATAGTCATGAAGAAGCTCGGACATAGTGTGGTGCGTAAATTTTACGAATAAAACTATACAACCAACTACTATTACAGAAGCCAAAACAGCCGTTATAATATAAGGCAATTTGGTGCCTGGCCTATTAAACTTTTCTTGTAGAAAACGTTTTAATCCTTTTAAAAATTCGATTAATTGTTTCCGCATGTTTTTTCTTTAAATTTAGGTATTACATTGTTTAGTTTAGAATCTAAATCCTGCTGTGAATATAATTCTACTATCCTCAACACTTTGATAGTAACCTATGTTTGCTGTAAAAGCCTGAAACCCGTTGATAAAAATAGAACCACCGTAACTATTATGCCATTTCTCGGAATCTTCGTTTTCGTTCCATACACGACCTAAATCGAATCCTCCAGTTACTCCAATTCTCAGAGGCACAAATCCTGTTCGCTGCTCAATAAAGCAAACTCTAAGATCAGTCATTTGAAAAAATGAGGTTTTACCTAAAAAGCGTTCGTTTCTAAACCCTCGTAAACTATTATTACCACCTACTGTGGCTGCATGGTAAAACTCATAATCATCTCCAAGAATGAAGTTTGCTTGAGCTTTAGTAGCCAATGTTGCCAAACCACTTTCATGTATTGGATAGATAAATGATACAGTTGGTGTTACATAAGAAAATTTATTATCGAAATCTGAATCAATGGTTTGCTTATAACCTGCAACTAAACCAAATTCCATACCTCTTCGCGGTAAACTAATTAAACCTTTCTTATTATTGAAATTTACACCTACTTCACCACCAACATACACTTGATTTTCAAATACATCATTATCTGGACTGAAAAAAGTTTGCGTAAAACCATTTTCGGTATCATCAACTTTATTTGACTCTACTCTGGCTGCAACATGAGCACTAACATTGCCATCTGTTTTATAAATTAAAGAAGGTTGAAAGTGCCATTGTTCAATTTTTACACGATTAAAATCCATATCAACATCATCTTCATCATAGATCGTTTCATTTCCTACTCCAAAGAAATTAATAGCATAGTTTGCACTGGTAATGCGAGCGTCTATTCCTAAATTCCAATTATGAAAAATATGAGCAAATTCACCATCGTACGAAAATTCAAAACCTGAAGTTGCCGCATAATATGATGCATTAAAAGTATGTTGCGTTGTAAAGGGGTTGCGCAATAAACTGTAAGTTGTAAATGTATTGGTTAAACCTGCGCTAAAACCTGCATCTGGATCAAACCCAACTGTGGGCAATAACACATTGTTTGAGTATTTGCGTTTTTGCGGATCGTAATTATTAATGTCATAAGAATCCGTAAGTTTTTTACTTACAGGTGTGTTAAATGTATTTTCTTTTGATTTATAATCATATACCTTAATAGACCTATTATTTTCAATGTTATAGATGTCGTTTTCTTCTCCTCCAAAAATTTTGATTTGAATATAATCATTTCCATCTCCAGTAACCGAAATTTCATCGTCGCCATCTAAAGCATAAATCCATAATTCTTTTGTTATGTCTTTAGTGTAAGTATTTTCAAAAATGGTTTTGTCCTTTTGTGTTATAGTAACATTAGTTTTACCATTTGGCTGTCTTAATACATCCACTTTATTGTCTTTGTTTGTGGCAACAATTATTTCATGTTCTTTAAAATATTGGTAATAATCTTTGGCTATAGACACTATATTTTCTCGCCTTTGCTTTAAGGTTGATTTAATGTTATCAATGCTTTCGCCTTTGGTATCCTCTAGAAGTTTAGCGAAAGCATTGTCTATAACATCATCCGTTAAACTATTTTGAAGATTCTCTGCTTGGTTTTCCCAGTCTTCCCAACTAGCTTCGTTTATAAAATTTTTATCCAAATAATAAACTGCATTGTTGAATGTTTTTATATTCTGAACTTCAGGAGCATAGCTTTGCATATTCCTAGCCAAAGGCGATGCAAATTTTAGAATCGCGGGAAAAACACCATCGTACTTAGGAAAGGCTTGATCCCTATCTCTTGGTATTGGTTTGTAAAGCTTTGTGCCATCATCTTTTTCGTGCAAAGCCCAACGCCATTGATCTGCGTGCCTGTCCCAATCACCAATGAGTATATCAAACAATCGTGCTCTTAAATAGCTGTCTTCATCAATTTTGGCGTCCTTATCATTCTGTAACTCTAGTAACATATCTGTTGTACTGATGATATCATCCGCATTACCAAATGCATCAAAATCCTTGTTCTCATCACCAACGTGTTCTTCAAACATATATAGTTTATCTCCGTAACTTTCATTAAAACGGCCTAAACGTTTTTGCTTTGGCAGGTAAACAATTCTCGGACTAGCATGTGGTATGTCAATAGCATCTAATAATTCATTAATGGCATACTGAGCATAAGGTTGTGCTGTTGTATAATAATCTTGAACAATACTTTCCACAACGGTATTATCTGCATAATCTAAAACATAGTGGTCTTTTATTTTAGATTGAATAAACCTAACTCCACTTTTTCGCAATTCTCTTACAGTATATTCATTTTCGTTATCATCTATTAGACGTAAACTTCTAGATTGGTTACCTCCACCTTCGGTAATTGCTCTTACATTATCTGGTAAATCTTCTAAAAACAACACAGGAGCTTTGATTTTACGACCGTAGATTTCTCTGTAGTGATCTCCCCAAAACCAAGTATAAAATCCTGATTTGTTAACTTCTTCTTCAGTATAAATTGCTTCTGTGTAGGTTTCACCGAATTCATCTTTAGTATGGTAATCAAAATCTTCTAATTCGCCTTTTTTCAGTTTAATATTAGATGAAAATACTTTATTGGTTTGATTTCCGTCCACTGTATAAATCTCAACCTCTGAACTTCCGTCTTTAAAAACATTAAGTTTGGCATAACCCTGTTTTTCAGATCCAAAATAACCTTTATCAGTTTCTGGGTTTGTTTTAGTGGTTTTTCCGGAAGCTCCACTTATAATTTGCGGAATGCCATCATCCATTAAGAACTGAAGATTTTTATCACTACCAGATACAAAAATGACATCTTGGAATTGACTTGCCAATGTTTCTAATCTACCTACAAGAGATTGCATAGCGTTATTGTAATAGGCTTGTTTAGAAAAACCACCCATAAGACCAAAAAACCCTTTTCTAGTAGCTGTTAACACAGGATGATGTAAAGCCACAATGATGGTTTTGTTTTGTTCGTCCTTAAGTTCATCTTTAAATTGTAGAAAAAACTGCTCTCTGGTTTTAATTTCGCATTCATTATTGATATATGGATACTCATCCCAATCTTCTAAATACCATTCTGTATCTACCATTACCAGCTCTACCTCATCACTTAACGTTTCGCGCTCAATTGGGCAGCCATCATTTGGCCAAAATTCTGCTTTACTGTTATCTTGTAAAAAGGATTCTAAATCGTCTAAGTTTTTGTGTCCGCCTTTATTCCACTCATATTTTCCCGGAATATAAATTACTTCGCCATTAAAGTCTGAAAGTGGCTCCATTACCTGTGATCTCAAAAACGCTTCTTCACTTTTCCTTTGTTCTGAGTTTTTAGGGTAACCTTTAGACCTGGTACTATTTCCCAATGCAATGAAAGCCGCATTAGCATCATTTTTTGAAGCATTAACAATTGCCTTTAAAATAGCGATTGAACCTGCACTTGACTCTGAGCCAAGATTGGATGTCATATAAATGCTTTTTGAAATCTCTTTATTATCTTCTTGATTATCTTCTTGAGCTTTAACTTGAGTAGTTAAACTTGAAAACAGAAGTACTACTAGAATAAATCTGGATTCATATATATTCTTTAAAAATTGGGTTGATATCATAAAAAAATCTTGTTTTGGCTAAATTCTTAAATTAAATCTTAGGATTGGTGCTTTTATGAAATATTTATTAAAGCATAAGATATTTGGTTGCGCGTATTTGCAAGCTTTACTTATAAAATTACATTAAGAGATGTGACCAAAAACAATTCGTGACCCAGGTTTTGAGTGTAATTTGCCAAACGATATTGCAAACCAAATTCTAAATTAGTTTTGGGTTGAAACTGCCACTCTAAAAGAGTACTAAAACGTTGCTCGTATTCTGGTTTTTGGGTTTTAGCGATTTCAAATAATGTCTCTGCTTCTGTTTTAAAAGAAGTGTTTTTTTTATCGGTATTTCCTAGTGGTATTGACAAGCCTATTTCGTACCGAAATCTATATTTTGTTGTAGAACTGTAAAAGCGTTGCTCATTTCTAAAACGGTGATCTAATGTAGTTGTTGAATTAAGGTTTGACCAATTATACTCCTGTAAAATTCTGAATTCATTCTCTTCAAAATCAATAAAATTTTCTTCAAATCTATATTGAACACCCAATCCAATATTCTGGTTTTTATTCAATAAAAATATTGATGTATGTGCAAATTCAAGGTGTTTTATATGGTAATCAAATTCTGAATTTCTATAAACAAAGTTTCTATTTTCTATACCAAAACTGTGTGCGTAGTTATCCGAAATATTATATTCCAAATTTATTTCAGGCTCAAAAAACATCGTATATTTTTGTTGTGCAAGTGCATATGGCATTGCAAATAGTACAACTAAAAATGCTGATATTGTATTAATCATAAAAGGTAATACGAGATTAATTTTTTTTTAAAAAAGCCTATAAAAAATATGGAATAAATGCTTCTTCAGTTCAGCATTAAAAACCTTAACTTATATAATAGTAAAAATACATATTATGGCAAAACCATATTATTAATTTAGAACAATAAGGGTGTCTTAAAAAAGTTTTAACTTTAGATGATAATGATTTTGCCCAACCAAAAGGAATAACTTTTAGCAATAATGGATAACTCTTTACCTCAAACGAAGCAAACGAAAACAATGCAAAACATACTAGAAGTTGTATTGAAATAATTTCTAAAGATGAATAAGCAAAATCATAAAATTTAAAATGAACAACACCAACTCTACGACAAAAAAAAGCAGACTCCCACTTTATCTTTCTATAGCTATTCTAGGAGGTTTTGTTATCTGTTATTTTTCAATTCCTGAAGTAGAGCAGTTCTTAAACACCACATGGAACGTGTTAACCAGTAATGACGAAAACCGTATAAGGCAATGGGTAGATGGTTTTGGTTGGTTTGGTCCTGTAGTTTTGGTATTAGCTATGATAGCTCAAATGTTTTTATTGATTATACCTACAATTTTGCTAATGGTAGTATCTATTTTGGCTTATGGTCCTTTTTGGGGCAGTATAATTATTATGGTTTCTGTCTTTTCAGCTTCTAGTGTCGGTTACTTTATTGGTCGTTATTTTGGGCAAACCATAGTTTTAAAACTTTTGGGACAAAAAACCGAGGATAAGATAGAAGCTTTTATTGATAACTATGGTTTCTGGGCCGTGATTATTACACGTCTTAATCCGTTTTTATCTAATGATGCCATTAGCTTTGTTGGAGGCATGTTGAAAATGGGATATTGGCGCTTTATTGGCGCAACATTAATTGGTATTTTACCATTAACCATTTTTATAGCTGTTTTGGGAAAAAGTACAGAGTCTCTTAAAACCGGTTTGCTGTATGGCTCAATAGGGAGTTTAATTATTTTTGGTATTTACGTGCTTTGGGACAAAAAGAAAAAACAGGTATAACTGGTCTTTACTCTCCTTGTTTAATTTCTTTTTGAGTTTTCTGAGAGCTCTTAATATTCTGACGCTTTTAATCTTTGTGAACCCTTTTGCCAATTAGGATCTAGCATAAATTCTTCTAAAGTAATTTTACCGTCCTCATTAACATCATAAGCATAGAATTTCAATTTTGGGTTTATTCTATCTACTGGTTTATTTTTAATTTCCTTGAAATAATTTACCACTTCTGTTATATTTAATTCTTTGTTTTTATCTAAATCAAACTCATTAAACTTTACTCTTGCTTTTTTCTTGTCAAGATCTTTTTGCACTAATCTATCTTCCTCTGTAGGCTGCAGCTGCCATTTATCTGAATGTTTATAGGCGAGTTCCAAATTTATTCCATTCATATATTCCTTTAATGTGATAATTCTGTTTGAATTTGCATCTAACCCATAAAACAATTTTTTTGCATTCACATATTCATTATCTTGGTTGGTTGTATCATTATAATAACGTTTCATTTCGGGTATTGTAATGACTTCGTTCTTATCAGCATCTATCATATTGAATTTTTTTGTGAGTTCTTGTTTAGATTGTGCAGATATATTAATTCCAATTGAGAAAATGGAAACTATTAATAGGGCTTTTAATACTTTCATAAGTTTTAATTAATCATATTTAGTTTTACTAAGATAAAGCAAATATAGAACTTCATAATTCAACTTCTAATTTTTAGACACGACTTATTAAAGTCAATATTTTTCAGGATTGTGTTAAATTGATGTAAAAAAACATATTACATTTCCTTATTGTATTTTTGGTGCAATAGAAAACAGACCAAACATTGTTGGATATATGCCAAACCTAAACTGATAATAAACACATTGACTAAAGTCTGTTATAACAACCAACTCTATGATTAACGCCAAAACCATTAGGCAAATTTTTATAATCTTACTGATATTATGTATTGGAGGATTAATTTTTAGGGAATTGCTCCCTTATTTATCAGGTGTTTTGGGTGCAGTAACCTTATATGTTTTATTAAAAAAATATATGCGCAAGTTGGTAGAGAAAGGCTGGAACTCTATTTTAGCAGCTTTTACCTTAATGTTCATTTCTTTTATTGCCATAACACTTCCTTTAGCAGGTGCAATAATGATGTTGGGCAATAGAGTTGGGAAAGCCATTGACAACTCTGAAAAAATTATAAAATCCATTAAAAAAGAATTAGATAATATTGAAAGTTATCTTGGCTTTGAAATCTCCTCTCAAATTGAAACTGGAAAAATTACAAGTTGGCTATCTAGAAACTCTCAAGATTTTTTAGGAGGTACATTTAACGGTTTTATTGCTGTATCTGTTATGTATTTTCTTTTGTTTTACATGCTGATAAACCGTGAAAAAATTAGAGAATCACTTTTTTTATATATACCTATTGGCAAAGAAAATCTTGAGATGATGGAAAAAGAGGTTTACGAAATGGTGAGGTCTAACGCACTGGGTATTCCACTAGTTGCGATTGCCCAAGGAATTGTGGCTTTAATTGGTTTTTTGATTTTTGGTATTCCAAATCCGTTTTTTTGGGCCGTAATTGTTACTATTGGATCCATGATACCTTTTGTTGGTAATATGCTAGGCACCATACCTGTATTTATCCTCAGTTTAATAAATGGGGAAACGTTTCAGGCTTGGGCAATTCTAATTTATGGAATTGCTGTTGTAGGAGTTACCGATAATGTTATTAGACTTTATGTGCTTAAAAAACTAGATAATGTTCATCCACTGATTACCCTTATTGGTGTGCTAGTTGGTATTCCTTTGTTTGGGTTTATTGGTTTAATTTTTGGGCCATTGTTGGTAAGTCTATTTTTAATAATTATTGAAATTTATAAAAAAGAATATGCAAAAGGCAATAAGAATGAATTATAGCTTCTGTTAATTTAAATTCTAGTTATGTATTGGAAAATACAATATAAAACTAGAGCCTTTACCTACTTCACTTTCTACATCAATACACCCATTATGGATATCCATAATACGCTTACATATAGCTAAACCTATACCTGTCCCAGGATATTCGGACAAAGCATTTAACCTTTTAAAAGGCTTAAAAATATATTCTTTTTTTTCTTCGTTAAACCCAATACCATTATCCTCAATCTTAATACTCTTAAAGTTAATTTTTGTATTGGCGTTTAAATGTTTCTTTATCTTTCTACCTTCAACCTCCTTTACAGTTATTTCTATTTTAGGATTATAATCATTAAATTTAATAGCATTTCTTACAAGGTTAGAAAACAATTGGTATATCCTAACTGGCATACCTTTAATATAACCCAGTTCTTCACAACTCATTTGTACATTTCGCTCTTGAATTAGTAACGTAAGATCTGATATTACATCTTTATAAACAGCATCGAGATTCACTTCTTCTGACTTTATACCATCTCTTTTTATTCTACTGTATTCTAGAATGTGCTCAATTAAATCCGTCATACGCTCAGCGGATTGCTGAATCTTGGGTACGTATTTGCCAATAGTTGCCTTATCGTTAGCTTCTGATGTGATTAAAGAACTAAACGTTCTTATTTTTCGCAATGGCTCTTTAAGGTCGTGGCTTGCCATATATGCAAACTCCTCTAAATTTAGGTTAAGCTTCATTAGCTCAGCGTTAGCTTTTCTGATATCTTTAGTTTGTTTCTCAACTTCTTTTTCTAATTTATCCCTAAACTCCATCTGTTCATTAATGTTTGCAAAAGAGCCCATATATCCATTAAAATTACCATCATTATCAACCGTTGGGATTCCTCGGTTTAAAAACCAAAAATAAGTGCCATCATGTTGGCGAGCTCTATATTCTATCTGAAAAGCAGTCTCTTTTTTATGGGACTCTAAATAGGTTTTCTCTACTTTAGCTCTATCCTTTTTATGTATAAACTGCATCCAGCCTTTCCCTAAATTCACCTTCAATGTACTACCAGTAAACTCTAACCAATAATTATTTATATATGTACAATTACCATCTTTGTCTGTTATCCAAACCGTTGTTGGTGTTACATTGGCAATGGTTTTAAAGCGTTCTTCACTTTCCGTTAGCTTTTGCAAAAACACCTTATCTTGGGTAATATCTAAAATTGAAATAATAGCTGATTGAGGCTCACTATTGTTATTATAAATTATGGTCCCAAATAATTGTATCCACTTTTTATCTGTTTTTATAGAAAGACAAACTTCTTCATTAATTGATCCTGTTTTAAGTGCTTTTTTTATGGCTTTAATCAATTTTTCTTTGTCATCGCTGTGAATAAAATCACTTAATTCATCTTCTAACTCTTTAATACGTAAATTTTCAAAGTCCGAAGTTTCTAACTTTTTCTGTAATTCTAATTGTTTTGCGCTTTGCTCTACTGCCTCAAAAATTATCATGTAATACTGTACATCACTAACTCTATACATTAATGGCATTATTTTTACACGCACGTAGTGCATTTGCCCATATAGTTTAAATTTTATAATATCGCTAGTATGTGAAACGTTCGTTTTTTTAACCTGAGCCAATAAAGCTTTTATGGGTGATACCAACTCTAGGTTGAGCATTTTGTGAAGGTTAATGTTCATGGTGCCTTCACTAATTTCTAAATATAGCCTTAAGCTACCGTGCACTTCTTTAATTTCAGAATTTTCGTTAATGATAACAAAAGGCTCATCGTATTTATGGTATAAAGTTTCTTTAGCCACATCAACGATACTCATATTGCGGTTTCCGTTATTATTGTTGTTATTGTTATGTCCTTCTTTTTTAAATTTTTGATTCCTGTTTTTTAAACGCGAAAACTTTAATTGATAACTTAACGAAGCTTCTGCCTTTTGATATATTTTACCTTTACCTTTTTTTGAAAACAAATCTGCTGCTATGGTAACACTTTCAGATTTACCCAAAAACAATAATCCTTCCCTTTTTAACGAATAATGAAACACCTGAAGACTTTGTTTTTGTAAGTCTTTATTAAAATAGATCAGTAAGTTTCTGCATATTACTAAATCTAGATTAACAAAAGGTGGATCTGTTGTAATATCATGCCGAGCAAACAAAACGTGCTGTCTAATCTCTTTTTTTACAACGTGGTGAACATCGTTGCTTTTATCAAAGTACTTATTTATAATTTGGTCTGGCACGTTACCCAAAAGCTTTTTATGATAAGTGCCCTTTCTACCAAAATTAATGGCACGCTCGTCTATATCTGATGCAAACACTTGTAAATTATAATCACCAACCTTATCTCCTAATAATTCGTACAGCATAATTGCAACGGAATAAGCTTCTTCTCCAGTAGCACAACCCACACTCCAAACGCGTATGGAATCTCCTTTTTCTTTATTTTCAATTAATTTGCGGAGTTGTTTTTTGAGTTTTTCAAATGCTTCTAAATTCCGAAAGAATTCAGTAACACCAATAAGTACAGAGTCAAAAAGCTTATCTAATTCTTGTGGGTTTTTTTTAATGAGCTCGTAATATTCTGAGATATTGTCTAATTGTAGGGACGCAATTCTATGGTTTATGCGTCTCATAATTGTGGTAGGCTTATAGATTGAAAAATCTGTTCCAGATCGTTTTTCTAACAGTTCAAAAATAATGTCTATCGTATCCATCATTTTTCCACTAGAAGCAATAGCATATATATTATCTGTGTATTGCACAATATCATCATACATTTGTGCTGCAGGCAAAATTAAATCTACTTTACCAGTGTCAATTGCTGCTTTTGGCATTTCTCTATGCTCAGCTGTTTCTGGCAATTGTGCAATGGTAAAACCGCCATTTTCACCAATATCTTTAATTCCCTTAGAACCATCATCACCAAATCCCGAAAGAATAACACCTATTGCTTTTTTAGATTTTGCCCTGGCCAAAGAAGTAAAAAAATTATCTATAGAGGGTGTAAAAGGAAGGTCTGAAGATAAAGCTTCAAAAACCAAGGTATTGTCTTTAATACTAATTTGTTTGTTTTTTGGGCAAACGTAAACATGTTCATTTTTAAGCTGCATGGTGTTTTCTGCAACAACGACATCCCATTTGCAGCGCTTATCTAAAATAGGAGCTAATTCGCTTTTGTGATCTTTGCTAAGATGCATCACAATAACCACACACATATTTGATTTAGCATCATTAAAACTTTTTAGAAATTTTGACAAAGCATCTAAACCACCTGCTGATGCGCCAACACCAATAACATAAAGTTCTGATTTGTCTTCTTGTTCAGCTTTGGTTTTTTCTCCCATTTAGATTGTTATAGCAAGTTATTTATTGTGAAAGCTAAAATTAAGCAAAAGATACTGCATAGCTTAATCCTATTAAATGTTATTTCTAACTGCTTTAAAACCTAAACATAAAGTTTTCTCTATTGAGAATAGAGGTTTGGTATTGCCAATCTATGGCTAATATTTTTTTTATTGAATTTTTTAGCGTTTCAAAATCAGCTGGTTTATTCAAATAAATATTGGCACCTTCTAAAAAGGTTTGTTTAATATCCTTTTCTGAAGAGGATGTAGAATATACAATTACGGTAATATGTCTTAAACCAGGATCTTGCTTTATTTCCTTTAAACATTCAATACCATTCATAGAAGGCATGTTTAGATCCAAAAATAAAAGATTTGGCAGTACTCTATTTGCACCACGCATATAATCTATAATCTCTTTTCCATTAGTAAACATTTTTAAATCTAGCCCTCCATTAATCTGTGAAATGGCTAGTTTAAAAATTTCCCTGTCGTCTGCATCATCGTCAACAAGCATTATTCTAAGTTGATCCATTAATATTGAGAATTAAGCGTTGTTTTTGATTTGTTTTTTTAATTTGATAAAGGTTGAAGGACTAAATCCTGTTGTGTTTTTAAACTGTTTAGAAAGGTGGGCAACACTACTGTAATTTAGTTGGTGCGCTATCTCCGTTAAACTTAAATTATGTTCTATTAATAATTCTTTTACGTAATCTATCTTTTTAAGTATTACAAATTTTTCTATTGAGATATGCATAGATTCAGAAAATATACGAGAAAGATACGTATAACTGTAAGGTAATTTTTCTTTTAAAAATTCTGAAATATTAAGCTTAACAGCAGTTGGTTCGTGCTTAATTAAATCTTCGATAATGGCTTTTACCTTTTGTATTACTATGGTCTGCTGGTCATTTACCACACTCATTCCTGAAGAATTAAGTATAGCCATCATTTCTTGCTTCTCTTTATCACTCAAAGATTGAGTGATTTCTACCTCACCATAGGTTCCTAATTTAAAGGGGTAGCCCAAGACCTTTAGTTTTTCTTCTAGCAGATTATTGCAAATTTCCGTAACGTTAAATTTAACTTGAATTTTCATAAACACTTTTTATAAATGCATTACAATAATCCCTAGTTGAAATACAGAATAGCAAGGTAGAGAATACTTTCTAATTTTGAAAGAAAAAGATTAAGCTCCCTTTCGTTTTATTATAAATTTCCTTCATTAATTCTAAATACAAATTTAGTTTTAACTTTTATTTAGCAATACAAAAACCTCACTCAAGATACTAATAATTAAGAACTTAAAAAAATTATATAACATTCTAGAATAATTGTATAACACAAATTGCAGTTACTAAAATTAACTTTACTGAACACAAAAAACTATAAATTATGAAATAAAACAACGGATTTCCCTACACTAAGTGTTAGCCGCATAGCCCCTTTTTTTATAACCGAACTCTCTTCTACTAAGCACTAACTCAAAAAAAGGTGATAGATAATTTTATCTACACTTTCAACCAAAAAAATCCATACCAATATGATGACCCTCAACACAAATTCCAAAGCTATACGTCCCTTTTTCAGAAATTTTATTGAGCAGTTCACACCTAATATAAATGAAAAATCCAAACCATACACCCAAAGCATTCATCGGGATTTGGGTCACGGAACAGTGAATGGCACTATGCTCAATAATACGATAACCTATATTGAGTATGACGTTAATTTTTCGCAAGATATGTCCATTGGCAAATCCATGATAAAACCTAATTATATATATTTTGTTTATAGCCTAAAAGGTAGTTTTGCCTATAGAGATGCTAATTTTGCCGAAAATAAAGAAATTAGGGAGTTTAGAACATGTATCTATTCATCTGATATGCCCTCACAAGCAATACTTACTTTTGAAAAAGATACGGACTACAAAATATCCGTTATTGCAATACGAAAGGAAACTCAACAATTAGTGCCGTCAATGACAACCGAAGTTGTGAATTTTTTCAAAAAAAATGACAATAACAGTAATCGTTTTCTACATATAGGTTCATTTAACCTTAGAATTGCTGAAAAATTAGATAAGCTAAACCAAATAAAGGTCACGGATTTAGAAAAAACATTAGAGTTTCAAGGATTATTGCATGTTATATTGAGTATGCAACTTAAACAATATAACGAAGATTTGGAGTTTCAAAAAAACCAAATGGGCTCTTTAACAATTAGAGAAATTAAAAACGTGAAAGCCATTAGCGATAAAATAAAATCTAATCCAGAAATGCAGATATGCATTGATGATATGTGTCGTGAAAGCGGACTTTCTCCGTGTAAACTGCAGGAAGCCTTTAAGTTGTTATATAACACAACTGCAAACGATTTTATAAGAAATGAGCGATTGAGAATGGCAGAAAAACTGATTTGCAAAAACCAACTCAACATCTCAGAGATAGTATATTCCATAGGACTATCCAGTAGAAGTTATTTTTCAAGAATATTTAAAGAAAAATATGGTTGCACTCCTAAAAGTTACCAAGACAATTTTGGAAACTTTACGGCAAATGCTGTTTAATAACATTTACCAATAAAAAAGAGGCAATGTAAAATTTACATTGCCTCTTTTTATTTTGGAATAGATTGTTTTATTTAATCTCTACTAATTCTAAATCAAATACCAAATCTTGTCCTGCTAAAGGATGGTTGCCATCTACAATAATATGGTCATCCTTAACCTCAGCAATCCTAAACTGGTGTTCGTTTCCTTGTGCATCTTTAGACACCAAACCTAAACCTACTTTAGGCTCTACCTCTTCAGGAAGTTGAGCTTTTTCAACATTGTGAAATAATTCTTTTCTCACTTCACCATAAGCTTCGTTTACAGGAACCTCTACTGTTTTTTTATCGTTAACCTCCATATCAACAACTGCATTTTCAAAACCAGGAATTAACATACCTTGTCCTAAAGTGAACTCTAATGGCTCACGTCCTTCAGAAGTATCAAAGACTTGACCGTCTTTTAATTTTCCTGTGTAATGTACTTTTACAGTGTCATTTTCTTTTACTTGACTCATAAATTTCTTGTTTTCATTTAATTACGCTGCAAAACTATTATTATTAACACACAATAAAGAATGATTGGTTAAATTTCCTTGGTATTTAAGAAAAACTTAACGTCAAAAAACGGTTTTGATTTGTATCTTAAACATACTTAGTTGATAATTCTACAAAAGCTAGCGAACGTAAGTAGCAAAGAGATATATTGACTAATTTAATATTGAAAAAGAAATAATATCTTAAAAAAAATTTACTATGTTAACTTGGAAAGACATCATTAACTTTTCCGTAAACGGAAATCCAAAACCAGACAAACACATTGAAAAAACGGAGGCTGAATGGAAAGAACAGCTTACACCAGAACAATACAGAATAACAAGACAAAAAGGTACAGAACGTCCACATAGTGGTGAACTCTGTACATCTTATGAAGCTGGACAATACAACTGTATTTGTTGTGACACACCTCTTTTTGACTCAACCATTAAATATGAATCTAGCTCAGGATGGCCTAGTTTTACACAACCCATTAAAGAAAATGCCATTAAATATGAAAAAGACAGTTCTTTGGGCATGACAAGGGTTGAAGTTATGTGCAACACCTGCGATGCGCATTTGGGACACGTGTTTCCGGATGGTCCAGAACCTAGTGGCTTAAGATATTGCGTAAATTCAGAATCATTAAATTTAGAAAAGGAAACAGCCTAATGAGTGCAAAAAACCTACAGACAGCAACCTTGGGAGGAGGATGCTTTTGGTGCACCGAAGCTGTTTTTGAAGAAGTAAAAGGTGTAGAAAAAGTTGTGTCTGGTTATACTGGAGGAGACGCTCCCGGACGACCAACATACAGAGAAATTTGCTCTGGCCTTTCAGGCTTTGCAGAAGTGGTTAAGGTAACATTTGATGCCAGCGTAATAGCTTACGAAGACATTCTACTAATTTTTATGACCACGCACGATCCCACAAGTTTAAACAAACAAGGAGCTGATAGAGGTACGCAATATCGTTCGGTAATCTACTATAATAACGATAAACAAAAGGAAATCGCTGAAGCAGTTATACAAGAATTGGCACCATATTACAATGATCCTATTGTAACCGAACTTTCTAAAGTCGAAATATTCTACGAAGCAGAAAAAGCACATCAGGATTTTTACAAAAACAATCCCAACGCTGGTTATTGCAGTTTTGTAATTGATCCTAAATTGGCAAAACTCCGCAAATTACACGGAGATAAATTAAAGAACAATTAAGATCAATGTTATTGCAAAGAATTAAAAGTTTTCCGTTGGGCTTTTCTGAAGCGAGATATAAAAATGCTACTTATGGAGTCACAAGAACAGACTTTAATAATGGAAAAAGCATAAAGCTTTATGCAGAAGAACTAGGAGGCAGAAACTACATAAGTCTTAATTATTACATAACTTCAAACAGTGAACTATTAATACCATGCGAAATGGAAAAGGAAAAAGTACATCATTTTCTAAATAATTATATTATTTAATATGAAAACTAAAATAGCCTTAGGTGGAGGTTGCCATTGGTGTACTGAAGCTATTTACCAATCCTTAAAAGGAGTTGAATTTGTAGAGCAAGGCTATGTAGCATCACACGGAGAACAAGATACATTTTCTGAAGCGGTAATTATACATTTTAATCCCAAAATCATTACGCTTAGCATACTTTTAGAAATTCATTTACACACACATAACAGCACTAGCGACCATTCTATGCGAAGAAAATATAGGTCTGCTGTATATACGTTTTCAGAACAGCAAGCTAATGCAGCTAAAGCTATACTATATAAACTACAACCGAAATTTAAAAATAAGTTAGTGACTAAGGTTTATCCATTTTCAAAATTCAAACCCTCTAGAGAAGAGATTCAGAATTACTATTTTAAAAATCCTGAAAGACCTTTTTGCAAAAGATACATAAACCCCAAATTAAAGATCTTAATTGATAAATTTTCGAATCATTTAAAATTGGAATATGCTTAGAATCTATATTACAGGAATAGCCATTTTAGTAATAGCCATTGTTGCCAACGGTTTAATTGTAAAATTAGGGTTAAAATCTTGGTACGATTTCATCGATATACTTTCAAAAAATGGTACTTCGGCTTTAAGTAAAACAAGTGTTATTGAATATTTATGGTTATTTATTGGCTATCCTTTAGTACTTGGTTTGGGCTATTGGCTTGGAGATAAAATTTACTTATCTATTTTTTAATATAAACTGTTTTTGCATTCACAAACTCCATAATACCTTCTTTAGATAATTCTCTGCCATAACCTGAAGCTTTTGTACCACCAAATGGCAATCTTGGATCAGATTTTACCAATTCGTTAATAAAGAAGGCGCCATCTGCTATTTCACTTATTCTTAGTTTTGCACTCTCAACATCTTCAGTAAAAATCATACTGCCTAACCCAAACTTAGTGTTTGATGCCATTTCATAGGCTTCATCTTCATTTTTAACTTTAATTATTGCTGCAACAGGACCAAAAACCTCTTCGTCAAAAAGTGGCATTCCGGGTTTTACATTTTCAATTATTGTTGGTTGATAATTGGCTTTTTCTCTATTATTTCCATAAAATAAAGTAGCACCTTTATCAAGTGATTTCTTAACCTGATCTTCTACGTCTTCAGCAAGATTTTCGCGTGCCATAGAAGATACTTGTGTTTCTTCTTCTATTGGATTACCAATTACATAGCTTTTAACTTCATCTTTAAATTTTTCTATAAAGTCGTCATAAATTTCGGCTTCAACAATAAAGCGTTTTGCGGCAATACAACTCTGGCCAGCATTTTGCATTCTTGCCCAAGCCATCGTTTCAATATATTCATCTAAATCTGCGTCTTTCAATACTATACAAGCATTGTTTCCTCCGAGTTCTAAAACTGTTTTCTTTAGATTTTTTCCTGCAAGTTCAGCAATTTTTCGACCAGCTTTTTCGCTACCTGTTAAACTCACTGCTTTAATGTGCTCGTTTTCTACAATCTTTTCAATTTGATCATGTGAAACTACTAATGTTTGAAAACATCCTTCAGGATATCCAGCATCTAAAAATAATTGTTCAATTTCTAGTGCACAACCTGTTGTACTTGAAGCATGTTTCAATACAGCTGTATTACCAGCAGTCAGTGTCGGTGCCGCAAAACGCATTACTTGCCAAAACGGGTAATTCCAAGGCATAATGGCGAGTATAACACCTAAAGGATCGTAACTTATAAAACTTTCTTCCGTATCAGCTTCAATGAGCTGATCAGCCAAAAAATCTTCAGCATTTTCTGCATAAAAATCGCATAACCAAGCACATTTCTCTATTTCGGCAATACCTTGGGTAATGGGTTTTCCCATTTCTTCAGTTATAAGTTTGGCATACCTTTCTTTTCTATCTAACAACAATTCAGCAACATTTGAAAGAAGGTTACAACGTTGCTCGATTTCTAATTTATGCCAAGATTGAAATTGAGTTTCAGCTTTATCTAATTTAGAAGACAGTTCACGATCTGATATTATCTCATAAGATTCAATATCTTTTTGTGTATATGGATTTTTAGTTTCTATTGTGCTCATAAGGTCTATTTTTCCTTAAAATAATAGAATTCTACATTTTAAATGTGCTCTAAAGCGCTTTTAATATAACTTTAAGGTTTTGAAAAATTTGAGCTGACTTTGCAGGTGAAAAAGCTATATTCTAGCTACAGAAGTCTCAATAACAATAGTATAGAGCAAAAAAGAGTCCTGACTTTTATAAGAATATTTTAATCCTGATATTCTACAAAATTATCTCTGTTCTTTGAAATTTTCCAATCCGGTTTTTAACCACTCATAATAGGCATCTTCGTTTGGCTCGTAAGCGTTGGTTACATTCAACAATTCCATATCATGATTTAGCAACACATAAAATGGTTGGGAATTGTTCTGGAAATTTATAGTCTGTAACGTTGCCCACTTAGCGCCATAGGTTTCAATAGTTTTAACCGTTCCGTTAGGTCTTCTGTATTTAAACTGTTCATCTTTTGGCAAGTCGTTTTCGTTATCATCCACATAAAGTGAAATAATTACATAATCATTGCTTAAAATCTCATAAACTTCAGGTGTACTCCAAACGGTTTCTTCCATTTTTCTGCAGTTAACACATGTCCAACCTGTAAAATCCAACAAAATTGGTTTGTTTTCTGCTTTGGCAGCTGCAATACCTTCTTCTAAATCTTTATAGCAATTTAAGTCTAAAGGACAGTCTGAAGCCTTCTCATAAATACTATAAAACATTGGAGGTGGAAAACCACTCAATAATTTAAGATTAGCGTGTTTAGTGTTTGTTAAACCAGGAATTAGATAAATGATAAAAGCTATTACCAATATACCTGTTGTGATTCTACCTTTGCTTAGTTTTTGAATAGGACTATCATGTGGAAATTTAATTTTAGCAAAGAGATAAAGTGCCAACCCTATACCTATTATAATCCAAAGACCAATAAATATTTCACGTTTTAATATTCCCCAATGCTCTACCAAGTCTGCATTAGACAGGAATTTGAGTGCTAAAGCCAACTCTACAAACCCAAGTACTACCTTAACTGTGTTTAACCATCCACCAGATTTAGGCAAGGAATTTAACCATTTTGGAAACATTGCAAATAAGGTAAACGGTAATGCCAGTGCCAAACCAAAACCACCCATTCCCATGGACAGTTGCATTGCTCCACCATCTGCTGTTAACGAACTGCCCAATAATGTTCCCAAAATAGGGCCAGTGCATGAAAATGATACTATGGCCAATGTTAAAGCCATAAAAAAGATACCGATAAAACCACCTACCTTATTGGCTTTACTGTCCATTGCAGCACTCCAAGATTGTGGCAAGGTTAATTCGTAATAACCAAAGAACGAAAATGCAAAGGCTATAAAAATGATGAAGAAAATAATGTTAAGCGTTACATTGGTAGAAATGTTATTCAATATGCCAGGATCTAAAGAATCTAACAAATGAAACGGAATGCTTAAAAGCACATAAATTAAGAAAATAAAAAATCCATATAATATGGAGTTAAACAATCCTTTTTTAGGGTCGTTAGCGCTTTTTGTAAAAAATGATACCGTAAGCGGAATCATAGGAAAAACACAAGGTGTAAGCAATGCAATTAAACCGCCTAAAAACCCTAAGAAAAAAATAGTTAAATTACTTTGTTTTTCCACGGTTTGTGGCTCGTAATTATCCCAACCTGATATGTTGAGGTTTAAAGCTTTGGATAGCTCTTTACTACGCTCATCAATAGTTACTTTTTCCTTTTGTATTGCAGAACCATCTAATGAAAGGTTGAAAACATGATCTCCAGGTATACATTTTTCATCATCACAAACCTGAAAATAGACCAACACCTCAATGGTTTTTAAATCTTTATTTAAAAGTGAAATACGTTGTTTGAATTCAGCATTAACCTCAAATTTTTTGAGGTCTATTTCAAATATATTATCAAATTTAGGTTTTACTTTTGGCTCAGATGTATTGCCAATTAATTTATAGTTTCCTTCTTGGTTATTATATTCAAAAACCGTTGGCATTGGTCCCAACCCATCAGGCTCTTCTTGAGAGTACATATACCTGTCTCTTATACACATCTCCGAGCCCACGAGACAGGCAGAAATCT
>OLHK01000147.1_pt1 | contig 21976 bp, 20 predicted proteins | sample 1609371 | NCBI WGS metagenome assembly OLHK01 (sample SAMN05416779, study PRJEB24817) | seawater metagenome | isolation source: Sea water | place: Canada:Atlantic | collected 2013-11
GAGATTTCTGCCTGTCTCGTGGGCTCGGAGATGTGTATAAGAGACAGGCTCTGGCATATGAAAAGTAAAGATCATTTTCATTATTGAGCTCATAAGTTACTCCTACTTTAGGGTTGAAGAAATCAAAGTTTTTATTGATTTCAAATTCTACAATGTCAGATGTTGTTCCAAACGTTTTATAATTAACAATTCTGTATTGTAAATCTCCGTATAAACTGATTTTATCGTTCAATCTATAGTTTGCTTTAGCAAAAAAAGAAAAATCATTCTTTAAGCTATTACCATCATAATAACGATCTCTTATTTCACTCTGGCTAGCAAATTCTGCCCAAATGACTTCTCCAAAATGATCACCATCATAGTGACTAGCAGAACCACCAAATATCATATTTAAATTATTATTCTTATAATTTGCACTGGCATTAACTACATAAAAATCATTATCTAACCAACGACGACGAATTAAATCAGTCGTGTTTTGAGTTTCTCCATTAACCGTTAGTTCTTCAAAACCATAAGTTTCAAAATCTGCATCTTCTCTAAATTGCTCAAAATAACCACGTCCGTAAGTATAATTTAAACCTAAATTGGTAGACCAGTTATTATTGTAACGCTGATTCCAATGCAATTGATAATGGTCTTGACTATAGTTATCTACTTCATTGTCGTAGAAAACGGTTTCACCGTTATCATTTGTGTATTGTCCTGAAGGGTTAAAGGTTCTGTCGTCTTCCAACGTTTCTTTGTCAATACCATTCCACGCTTGGTAAGTCACTTCTTTACCTGCAAAAGTTATAGCCTTAATTAAGGTGTTATCATCTACATAAGAACCTTGTAGGTAATAGGATTTTAAATCAGAAGACGCTCTGTCTATATAACCGTCGGATTGAATATTAGATAATCGACCTGCAATTTCAAAGTGATTGTTCATCAATCCTGTACTAAATTTTACAGTATGTTTTCTAGTGTTGTAACTTCCAAAGGAATTTGAAATTTGACCATAGGCTTCATCAGTAACTGCATCTGTAAGCACATTGATACTTGCACCAAATGCACCTGAACCATTGGTTGATGTCCCAACACCGCGTTGTAACTGTAAACTCTCAACAGATGACGCAAAGTCTCCAAGATTTACCCAAAAGGTTCCTAAAGATTCCGCATCATTATAAGGGATTCCGTTAATGGTAACATTGGTAGATTGCGAACTTACACCACGTACCCTAATACCAGTGTAACCAACACCTGCACCAGCATCTGTTGTAGTAACTACTGATGGTAAATAATTAAGTAAAACTGGCAAATCTTGTCCGAGATTACGCTTTTTAATTTCTTTTTGGGTAACATTACTGTGCGTAATTGGCGATTTGGCATCTACACGCACTGCTTTTACCAAGACCTCATCTAGTTTTTCAACTTTTGTAGTGTCTTGCTGTTTTTCTTGTCCATAAGCTGAACAAAGGCTCAATAAAAAAATGAAAATTGTCGATTTCTGCCTACTTGTTTTTGACAGATTGTTGAATAGATTTTTCATACGACTATAAGTTTATAATCGAATAAAAAGAGGTCATTATTCTTTGTTAATAATTGATGTTGATTCACTTTCCAAAACGACCTTTTAACTCTGCTCAAGGTACAATGGAAAATAAATTAATGGCGATTTTCGCCTTCCTAAACAGCATTACCTGTTCTAGGTTCAATGGGTATGATCTCAGCCGTTTTTAGAATGCAGTAAGTAGTAAGCAGAATACAGAAAAACTGAAGTCTGAAAACGAGGACTGTAAACTAAAAAAAGCACCCCTTTTTTGAGAACGCTGCAAAGATAAAAACAAATGATAACTTACAAGTAAATATTATGGAATTATTGCTAACCTATTTCTGGAGGTTTTCTATTTGTTTTCTTTTCAGCGTTTATACGCTTATTTTTAAGACGTCTTTTTTTGGCTTTCCTAGGGACTCTTGTTGGTATGCGTTTTTTTTCTTCTTTTAAACCTTCATTAACGAGTTCTAAAAAACGTTTGGTTACCAAAGCCTTGTTTCTAAATTGGCTTCGGCTTTCGTCTGAAGCCAAAATTAAAATGCCCTCATTTGTTAATCGGGTTTCAAAAAACGCTGTTAGCTTTTGTTTTTCATATTCGTTCAAGCCAGAAGATTCTGAAATATTAAAATATAGCTCTGCTTTTGAGGACACCTTGTTTACGTTTTGTCCACCACTGCCAGAACTTCTTACATATTTATACGTTATTTCAGATTTTAATATTTCTGTGTTCACTACGTTGCAGTTTGGTGATGTGGTTTCAACAAGTCATTTACAGTTTTTACAGGGTTGAATGTAATAATTGGCACTTCAACAAAAATGGTGTTCCAATATGCCATACTTCCGTTCCAAAGTCCTGGTAATTCTAATGCTTTTAAGTCTTTACCTGCTTTTGTTTTTGCAGTAATAAAGGCTGCGTCATGATCTACAAAGTTATCTAAATCAAACATTTCTCCTTTATAATTTTTAACTCCACCAACTAAGTCTACTGGATTAAAATGAGTTGCTTTTTGAAGAATTTCATTTTGTGCTTTATTGTCTAAATCTATTTGGGCAGATTCTACAATTTGAAGTGACTGATTACCATTTTTATTCTTAATCCAAAATGGTCCTCCACCAGGTTCTCCTTCATTTTTCACCATACCACAAACTCGGATTGGACGATTTAGTTTTCCCTTTAAATATTCAATTTTATCATTGCTTGAATATTTCTCAAATTCATTTGAAATTCTCACATTGAGTTTTTGTGATAGAAAATCTGCAATTTCATTTATTTTGCTTTCAGAAACAGACCCATTATCGATTTGTCGCAAATATTCAAAAGTTGAATTTTGAAGTTTCAATAAAATTCCAGCTAATACTTTTTTGTATTTAGCTATTTCTTCTCTATACTGCTTAACAACAACGTTATCAATGTTTTTTACGAAAATAATATCTGCCTCTAACGCATTCAGGTTTTTTAATAGTGCACCATGACCAGAAGGCCTAAACAATATAGAGTCATTATCGTTTCTAAAGGGTTGGTCGTCTGGAGTTACAGCAATGGTATCTGTGGATTGTTGTTGGTATGAGAATGAAATATTAAATTTAATTCTGGTATTTTTTTCAACTTCATTTTTAATGCGGTTAAATTCATTTTTAAACTTTTCTTCGTGCTTTTCTGAAATGGTAAAGTGTAAATTGGCTTGTTTATCTTTGCCTGTGTAAAGTGCAGTTTCGTATAAATGTTCCTCAAATGCCGTTGAAATATCACCATCACTATACTTATGAAATGGTAATAAACCCTTTGGCCAATTTCCGAAGTTTAAATCATTTTGGTTTAATACTGTTTGTACAAAATGATAAGCCTTTTCTACCTCATTCAATTCACTAAATACAACACCTTTTGCCTCTAGCTTTTCTAAAACTTGATTGTAAAATGGAAATTTATTTAACCCTTTCACAAACGTATTTATATTTTCATTTTTATAATTAGCATCAGTCTTTTCAGCATTATATTCCTCTAAAAATTGAAACAGGAACTTAAACATGCGTGTAGCAGCACCAGAAGCTGGCACAAATTTCAGTAATGATAATCCGTTCTTTTTACTTTCAAACAGGTCAATAGATTCATTTATAAGTGTATCATCTAGCTTGGTAATACCATTGTTTATTGTTGCTGCTTCAACAATGTTTGTAAACGGTATTCCTGATTTAAAAAGTTCAATCTGTGCCTCTACTCCTTCTTTTGTTAATCCCTTATCTTTAATTTGGTTGATATCTTGGTCAGTAAAATTCATTGCTGTTTTTCTAATAATTTATCTATTTCTTCTATCGCTTTTTTTAATCGCTTTTCTTCACTTCCTTTTAAAAGAACATAAGGTTTATTGTATGTTTTTAACGCATTTTTAAACGCTTTAAACATACGTTCTCTCTCATTGGGTTTATCTCGTAAATCATCTGGTTCCCAAGGTGTATCAATATAGGTTAAAAAATATAAGTCGTACGTGTTTTCTATGGCATATTTGTTTAAAACCAAATCACAAGTGCCAGAATAATACGCTTCGCTATATACTTTGGTTTCTAACAAGTCCGTATCGCAAATTAAAACAGAATCTGTCTTTTGTGCGAGCTCATTCTCTAATTTTATTTGCCCTATCGCAATTGGCAACAAATCTTCCGGCTCGCAGATTTTTTGTTGTTTATTCCATTTTTCTTGAAGATACTCACGTGCAAACTCTGGCACCCAAAGTGTGTTGTAGTGTTTGGCCAATTGACGGGAAAGTGTTGTTTTTCCTGTAGATTCGGGACCGAAAATAACTACTTTTATACAGTTACTGGGTTGTTGTTTAAGTGCTTTTTCCATGCTAAGTAGCCGTAAATGGCAATGATTGTAAATCCTAGATACTGAAAACTGGTAAATGTAAATCCTTTATAAAAATATAAAGGTACGGATATGATATCTCCAAGAATCCATAGAATCCAGTTTTCAATTTTTCGTTTTGCCATTAACCACATTCCCACAAAGAATATAGCTGTGGTAATGGTATCTACATAAGCTACCCAACTCGTCCATTTATTGAATGTTTGATAGACCAAGAAAACAAATAACAGTGTTGCAACAAAAATGAAAACACTAATTTTCTTTTCTTTTACTGTAGTCCGTGAAATTGGTGTAACGTGTGTTGCATCTACTTTTCTCGTCCAGATAAACCAACCATAAACGCTCATTATAAAATAGTAAGCATTAATCATCATATCACCAAGCAACTCCCATTTCAATAATAAGTACACAAAAATTAAAGTACTTATTATCCCTGTGGGAAATACCAGAATATTATTTTGTTTTGAGAACCAAACCGATAGAAATCCAAAAATAACGGCTGTTATCTCAAGAATAATATCAGTGGTTTCGTAATCTGAATATTGCCCAAAAAAGAATTCAAAAATGGGGTTCATAATCGCTTCTATCTGATTTTACCAATTTCATATTTAAAACTGCAATGTCAATTTCTGAAAATGAGCGTTTAATTTCTTGAGTCAAAAACGGCATCAACTTTTCAAAATCACCATAGATTTGTGTGCTCAGTGGATTTTCTAAAACTTTAAATTCTGAAGCACGTAAGCGTTTTATAAAATCAATTATGTGTGGTTCGTAATCGTCCTTTAATGGTGTTAATGTTAGTTCTATTGATATTTTCATATTTAGTTTTTTAAATCCTCAAAAAAAGTTTCGTCTTTTTCAAAAGCCGTTCCGACAACGACCAAATCTGCACCAGCTTTATACGCTAATTCTAATTCGTTTTTTGTTCTTATACCACCTCCAACTATTATAGGAATATTGAGTTCTTTTTTAACTTTTGAAATTATTTTAGGTTCTATAGGATGCGTTGCACCACTACCAGCTTCAAGATACATTAATTGCATTCCCAATAATTCACCAGCTTTTGCGGTATCAATTATTAAATTGATGTTTTTTCGTTGTAGTGGTTTGGTTTGGCTAACACGCTCAACTGATGTTTCTTTTCCGTTTTCAATCAATATATAACCTGTTGGAATCACTTCTAAGTTTGAGTTTTTTAATTTTGAAACCGCTTTAATATGCTTTCCTATTAAATAATCGGCATTCTGACCAGAAATTAGAGACAAGAATAAAATACCATCAGCCTTATCCGTAATTTGAATTATATCTCCTGGAAATAAAACCACAGGTAATTTGGTGTGCTTTTTTATTTCTATAACTAATTTTTCGGTCAAGCCTTCATCAACTTCACTTCCACCAACAAAAATATGTGTGGCAACAGATTGGTTGACCTTTAAAGTGAAATTTGAAACCGCTTCAACCTTCATCTTATCAGGATCGATTAAAACAGCTAACAGCTTACCTCCTTTTAAAGTCGACGATTTAATGTTTTTGAGTAAATAATTCATCACGGAACAACATAAGCACAGGTAAAACCTTCAAACTCTAAAAAAGCCGTATTGTATCTGTATTTTTTATCCTTGTAATCTATCCAAGCCACTGTTTCACCATCTTTGAGCATAAAAGGTATTACTAAAAAATGCTCCTTAAATAGCATTCCTGGTGTTGCAAATAGTTTATAAAGTGATTCCTTGATTCCCCAAATCACAGTCAATTTTCTCACATAATCATTAGCTTCAACATTGAGGTATTCAAATTCGTATGCTATAAATTTGTTGGCTATTATTCCTATTTTTTCACGTTGCTTTTCTATATCTATTCCAACTTCGGCATCACTTATAATAACTCCGGAAAATATGAACGAGTGCGTGATAGAAATATGTTTCCCATCTTTTAAATGTGGTTTTCCGTTTTCATCATAATATAAATCCTGATCCGTGTATCCAAACTCACGCAGCAAATGGCGCACACTTAAAAACCCACGTTGGTGCAATTGGCTTTTCATACCTAAAACACGATCTAAGCTTTCTTGCTTCAAATCCAAGGGAAACATTAAATCGTTGTAAGATTCTTCAATCTTCCAGATTTTAACAGTAGTTTGTGAGTTTACGCTAATGGATTTATAAAGTGGCATTTAATATTTTGAATGTTATTGATTACCTTTGCATTGCCTTTGGCGCAATGGATATTTTAGGCAAGCGAATTTAACCAAAATACTATCAATCCCAAAGGTCTAGTCGGTAATAAAAATTAAGCAATTAAGAACAAGATGGATACAAAAACAACAACGTACTTACCTTACAAGGTAAAGAATATTGACCTTGCAGAATGGGGACGAAAAGAGATTGAATTGGCCGAAGCAGAAATGCCAGGCTTAATGAGTTTACGTGAAGAATACGGCAAAGATCAACCTTTAAAAGGGGCAAGAATTGCAGGTTGTTTACACATGACCATTCAAACTGCAGTGTTAATTGAAACCTTACAAGCTCTTGGTGCAGAGGTAACATGGAGTTCTTGTAATATTTTCTCAACCCAAGATCAAGCTGCAGCTGCAGTTGCGGAAGCAGGCACAGCTGTATATGCATGGAAAGATATGACGGAAGAAGAGTTTGATTGGTGTATTGAGCAAACCTTATTTTTTGGTGAAGACAGACAACCATTAAACATGATTTTAGATGATGGTGGTGATTTAACCAATATGGTTTTAGATAAATACCCAGAATTAGCTGGTAATATTAAAGGGCTTTCTGAAGAAACCACAACTGGTGTGCACAGACTTTATGAACGCATGAAAAAAGGCACATTACCAATGCCTGCAATTAATGTTAATGATTCGGTAACCAAATCTAAATTTGATAATAAATACGGCTGTAGAGAATCTGCAGTTGATGCTATCCGTAGAGCAACTGACCTAATGCTTGCCGGAAAGCGTGTTACCGTTTGTGGTTATGGCGATGTTGGTAAAGGTACAGCTGCTTCTTTTAAAGGTGCTGGAAGTATCGTTACCGTTACGGAGATTGACCCTATTTGTGCGCTACAAGCTGCAATGGACGGTTTTGAAGTAAAGAAATTGGAAACTGTTGTTGGCAATTCTGATATCGTAATCACTACAACAGGAAACAAAGATATTGTACGTGCTGAGCATTTTGAGGCGATGAAAGACAAAACAATTGTTTGTAACATTGGTCATTTTGATAATGAAATACAAATGGCTTGGTTAAATACCAACCACGGAAACACTAAAAACACCATTAAGCCACAAGTAGATAAATATACTATTGACGGTAAGGACATTATTGTATTGGCAGAAGGTCGTTTAGTAAACTTAGGTTGTGCCACTGGCCATCCAAGTTTTGTAATGAGTAACTCATTCACTAACCAAACGTTGGCACAAATTGAGCTTTGGAAGAATAGTGAAAACTATAAAAATGAAGTGTACATGCTACCAAAACATTTAGATGAAAAAGTAGCGAAACTTCACTTAGAAAAAATTGGTGTTGAACTTACTGAACTCAAGAAAGATCAAGCCGAATATATTGGCGTAGAAGTTGAAGGTCCTTATAAGCCTGAGCATTATAGATATTAATGTCATTCCTGCGAAAGCAGAAAGCTTTTAGTCCAAAAACTAAATATAAAATCCCAAGCAGCAATGTTTGGGATTTTTATTTATCTTAACCTAAACAATAAATTCATGGCATCAACCAAAAGCTCAAATAACTACATCAATCAAATTGAACATTTTATTCCAAAATATGAATTTGAAAACCCCAAAGTTTCAAAAGCATCTATCGGTTGGCATTTGGACCATAGCTTAAAAGTGATTAATAACGTGATTGGTAGTTTGCAAAATTCAGATCCAGCAGAATACCAGAATAATTTTAGCTTTTTAGGAAAAGTGTTTTTTACCCTTGGTTTCTTTCCAAGAGGAAAAGCCAAAGCACCAACACATGTCTTGCCAGCAGAGCATGTTACAAAAGCCGACTTATTATCCCAATTGGAAAAAGCAAAAACAAATATTGAAACCATTAAAAACTTAAACCAGAATGGCTATTTTAAACATCCTATGTTTGGACATGTTAATACCAAAAGAGTTAATCGTTTTTTGATGCTGCATACCAATCATCATTTAAAAATTATTAGGGATATTTTAAAGTAATGAGTTACGATGAACCTAAAATAAAAGTCCCAAGATTCAATGAAGCCTCTGGTTTCTACACCACCAAGAAGCGCTCAAAAATAATGAGCAAAATTCGTGGTAAGAATACCAAACCAGAACTAAAATTTAGAAAAGCCCTTTGGAAAAAAGGTGTGCGTTATCGTGTAGATTCAAGGTCACTACCAGGCAGACCAGATGTAAGTATTAAAAAATATAAACTTGCTATTTTTATTGATGGTGAGTTTTGGCATGGTTACAACTGGGACGAGCGAAAAAAGACAATTAAAACCAATCGTGAATTTTGGATTCCAAAAATTGAACGCAATATGCAACGTGACCGAGAAGTAAATCGGAAATTAACCAGTATGGATTTTACCGTGTTTCGCTTTTGGGATCACGAAATTAAAAACAATCTCAAAACCTGTATCAATGATGTGATGATGTTTTTGGATTTAGCGAAATCCATTTAAAAAATTGCTTTTTCCTCATCGTTTTTAGTATCTTTTCAAATATGCGACACACTTCAAAATTACCCAACGTTGGCACTACAATTTTTACCGTAATGAGTAATTTGGCAAAAGAGCACAATGCCATAAATCTATCGCAAGGCTTTCCAAATTATCCAAGTTCCCAAAAACTCAAAGATCTTGTTACTAAAGCCATGAATAATGGCTACAACCAATACGCTCCCATGGCTGGTAATTTGGATTTAAGACTGGCAATATCTAACAAATACAACTTAATTTATAATTCAACTTACCACCCAGAAAAGGAAATTACAGTTACAGCTGGTGCAACTCAAGCTATTTACACCATCATTTCTGCCTTTATTAGAACAAATGATGAAGTAATTATTTTTAAACCTGCATACGACTGCTACCAACCTGCAATTGAGATCAATGGAGGCGAAACAATTCCTGTTCAATTATCAGCTCCAAATTATAAAGTTAATTGGAATGAAGTAGCTTCAAAAGTATCGTCTAAAACCAAAATGATTATTATCAACACACCTCACAATCCAAGCGGAACTATTTGGTCTGAAGATGATATGCTTCAACTTCAAAAACTGACCAAGGACACCAATATTATTGTATTGAGCGACGAAGTGTATGAACACATGATTTTTGATGGTGAAAAACACCAAAGCGTTTGCTTGTTAAGCGATTTAAAAGATCGGTCTTTTATAACAGCTTCTTTTGGAAAAACATTCCACAATACAGGTTGGAAAATTGGGTACTGTTGTGCACCTGAAGCGTTGATGGTAGAATTTAGAAAAGTACACCAATTCAATGTATTCTCCGTGCATCATCCATCGCAAAAAGGTATTGCGGATTATATGCAAGATTCAGAAACGTATTTAGGATTGAATGATTTTTTTCAACAAAAGCGCGATTTGTTTTTAAATCTTATTTCAGATTCAAAATTTAAGTTTAAACCTTCAGAAGGAACGTATTTTCAAGTATTGGATTATTCTGAAATTACGGATGAATATGATGTTGATTTTGCCAAAAGACTGACTAAGGGTTATGGTATTGCAGCTATTCCGCTCTCAGTATTCAACGAAAAAAACAAAGATGATAAAGTGCTTCGCTTTTGCTTTGCCAAAACTGATGAAACAATTGTTAAAGCTTCTGAAATCTTGCGCAACATTTAAGCAACTTTTTGTACATTTCTGTATTAGATCAGTGAATACAAATTTTCACCACTAATATAAAAGTAAATTCTTTTTAATCAAAGTAAAGACATCTAAAAACACAAAAGGTATAAATTATGAATAAAGCGCTTAAGGTAGCATTACTCCAAGTAGATTTAATTTGGGAAGATCCAAAAGCAAATCGAGCATTATTCGACGATAAAATAAATGCCATAAAAGAGCAGGTTGATCTTATTGTTTTACCAGAAATGTTTACCTCTGGTTTTACAATGAACGCAGCTTCTGTAGCAGAAACAATGGATGGTGAAAGTATCTCTTGGCTAAAAACTAAGGCCAAGGAAATAAACGCAGCGCTGATTGGGAGTTTGGTCATTTCAGAAAATAATAACTATTATAATCGCCTAATTTGTGTGGAGCCTAATGGAAATCTCTTACACTATGATAAGCGCCATACGTTTACACTTGCAGGTGAACACAATATCTACACTGCTGGTAAAGAAAAAGTAATATTTAATTACAAAGGCTGGAAAATCTGTCCTCTTGTCTGTTACGATCTTCGGTTCCCAGTTTGGGCGAGAAATGTAGAGGATTACGATGTTTTGATATATGTTGCCAATTGGCCAAAAGTAAGAATCAATGCATGGGATTCGTTATTACAAGCACGTGCTATTGAAAACATGAGTTATTGCATTGGTGTAAACCGTGTGGGTTTTGATGGCAATAACTACGAATATTCTGGTCACTCTGCAGTTTATGATGTTTTAGGTTGTAGAATAGATTCCGTTCCGCGAGAAAAAGAAGCTACTGAAGTTGTGATCCTTGAAAAAGACCACATTAAAAAATATCGTCAAAAATTAAATTTTTTAAAAGACAAGGATCAATTTACTCTAAAAGTGTAAATTCTATAATTTGATCAAAATTGGCTCTGACCTCATCCATTTTAGGAGCATAACTCACTCTTTCTGGCTGAATGTCCAAAAGGTAATTTCCGGTATCGTATTTACCATTTTCGTTAGCATCAAAAATAGCTCTGAGCCAATATTGCCTAGGCGGAATATTGGTAAAATCTACAACTGGCGAATCTGTTGCATAACGCTCATATTGTACTTCACCATCTTTGTCTACCAATTGTACAATTAACGGAAACTTGGCGTTTCTTATATTTACTCTTATATTTCCGTATTCAGATTTTTGTTTGGTTCTAAAACCAAAAACTAAAGTATCCTTGTTGGTTCCTTGATAAAAATCTTGAAAAGTACCTGGTAACATTGTGAATTTATACTGCTTTCCTTCTTGTTTTTCAACAGGAAAGGTATATCGGTTTAAAAGTGAATCGTATTCTACTCTAAATGGTATATTCAACGTGTCTGCATCTACCAGTTTAATTTTTGTAGTATCTATATTTACAAAAGGAGTATTGCCTTCTAGAGTGAAATCTTCATCAAAATTTATAGATCCAGATACTATCTTTTTAATCTCTAGTGAGTCTGCCTCTAAATTCCTGTATCTATGTGTTAATGTATCTACATATTCTTTATTTGTAACCAAGAATAATGCAGAGTCTGCTTCAAAACTAGGTTTATACCAATAATTTAAAGTATCGGTTGTTGGATTTTTTACAATGCGAGATTGGTAACCTTCTGGTGTTTCACTCAATATCTTTATTCGCATATTCTCAAAATCTCCTTGATATGGAAAAATAATTTTGGTTTCACCCTCTTGTTTAGGTCGTTCGGCTTTAAAATTAACAGTTTCATTAAATAGTTTCAGGGTGTAAATTGTATCTTTTGGTACTGTAATAAACCCTTCAAGAAAACCAATTTTATCATTTTTTTGATCAAATGTGTAATTACTATTTTTGTCTTTTAATGCCAGTAATTTATAGGTACCAGCTTTAACATTTTCAATACTAAAAGTAGTTAAGCTATCTAGAGTATTGGTTATATATCTTGGCTTTTCTTTGTAAACTATGGAATCTGAGTATGTTGAGTCTGCCTCATATAACATAACAGAAATAAATGTATCTGGCTGTTGTTTTAGCGCATCTAACATCACTCCTTTTACTGATAATGAGTCTATAGTGTCGCCTGTTGAAAAAACATATCTGTAATATGGATAAGGGTTTTCTTCGTTATTATCTACAATGCTTTGTCCAAAATTAAACGCATAGGTGGTATTTTCTTCTAAAGTATCTTTTATTTTGATTGAAATATATTCGCTCGCACCACCCAAAGGGTAAATAACAGGATTGGTGTCCATTGGCGGAGAGATAATGAGTTGTTTTTGAACATTTTTTATTTTAATATACTCATTGAAGTATATTCTTATCTCGTCACCTTTAAAATTAGTGGAAAAATTTTCGGGTACAGCCCTCTCAATAATTGGAGGATCGGTATCTATATCGCCTCCGGATGGATTACCACGATTGGCGCAACCTACCAAAACTAAAATGGTGGAAATACAAAACAAAAGCCGAATTGAATGTAAGCGCATCTATTCTTTACAATTTTTCACAAAGAAACAATTTAATTAATTACTAACGAAAAAATCAATCTGCAATTGCCAAAGTGGCAAGACTTATTTTAATATTATCAATTTTCATTAACTCTAAGGCACAAGCCTCTATGGTTGCACCAGTAGTTATAATGTCGTCAACCAATAATATATGTTTGCCTCTCAAAGATTGATTTTCTACAATTGTAAATACGGGATTATCGTTATATCGCTTTAAGCGTTCTTTAAAAACTTGTGTTTTGGTAGATTTTGTTTTTACTAGAACTTTAGCATTATAATCTGCGTTAAGAGCTTCAGCAATTTCCTTTCCAAATTTTGCAACTTGGTTGTAGCCTCGTTTTCTTAATTTAGATTTATACAAAGGTACAGGCACTATTACATCAACAGCTTTGTATGCATTAATTGTATGTAATTCTGCACCGAGCCACTTCCCAAAAAAATCACCAATTTGTTCATGTCCTCTATATTTTAAATTATGTAATAGCTGTTGTACTATGCCTTTTTTGGAAAAGTGCAAAAGCGAAGTTGCATTTTCTAATTTCACTCTTCCGTAAAGCACTTTTTTAACTGTTTCTGAGTTTTCAAAATGAAAATTTGTCACAGGCAAATCGTGTCTGCAAGATGTACAAATCACCAACTCATTATCGTGCAAAACATTAGCACATGCCTCGCAGACTTTTGGAAAAAATAAGTTTAACAAATTTATTACCACTTAATCGAATAAAAACGTATTGAGTTAAAATATAATTTAATTTCGCTCAAATTAAGAAAATTAATATGATAGTTAACCCTCAATTATTTAACTATAGATTAATTATAGGTTCTTTATTAGTCGTTTTAACTGTTTTAGGAGTGTATAGTTTCACTAACTATGAATCCATTAAATCCTACGAAGAATTTCTAAAACAAGAAAAACATTTGATTGAAACCGAACTCACTCAAATGCTTGAAAGTTATGACGACCTAAGTAACGATTACGATCTTATGGCTTCTCAGCTCCAAGAAGCAAAACAAGAAACTAAGATTGCCTTAGAATCTTTGAGATTGTTAAAAAGTGATTTATCCATTATCACTAAGTTTAAGGAGCAACTTATAATTTTAAAATCTAAGAGTACGGTTTTACTTGGTGCCATTGATTCCCTAAATTTGGCAAATACTAAGTTGAAAGCAGAAAAACGCTACGCACTCAACACGATCAAGAAAAACACAGTTGCCATTTCTAATTTAGAAGAAACCAATGATAGTTTAAATAAAACTATTGATGAGGCAGCTATTTTGAAAGCAAGTAGTATTTCAGCTGAAGCCTTTAAAATTAAAAATGACAGAAAACGATCTACAACACGTGCAAGACGTGCAAATGCTATTGATGTTTGCGTTACACTAGCGGAAAATCCTTTAACAGAAAAAGGCAAGAAAGAACTTTATATTCAAATTGTGAGCCCTCAAGGCAATGTTATTTCAGATAAAGGAGAAGTGTTTTTTGGCGAAACCTCTCTTCTGTATAGTGAGGAAAAAGTGATTGATTTCAATAATTCACAATTAGATGTTTGCTCTACAATAATTGCAGAAGACCAAGACAAACCGCTTGCTAAAGGCTATTACTTTATCAATGTATTTAACCAAAACAGAAAATTAGGAAGCACTAGTATTGAATTAAAGTAATTATAACTATATTATTTTTGAAAAACCGCTCTATTAGTTAGAGCGGTTTTTTATTTTTGTGCCATGGCAAACGACGATCAATTTAAAAAAGTAATCTCTCACGCAAAGGAGTATGGTTACGTCTTCCAAAGTAGTGAAATCTACGACGGACTCAGTGCAGTATATGATTATGCTCAAAACGGAGCAGAGCTCAAAAAAAACATTCGTGACTATTGGTGGAAAGCCATGGTACAAATGCATGATAATATTGTAGGTATTGATGCCGCAATTTTTATGCATCCAACCACTTGGAAAGCCTCTGGCCACGTTGATGCTTTTAGCGACCCTTTAATTGATAACAAGGATTCTAAAAAACGATATAGAGCAGATGTTTTAGTTGAAGATTATTGTGCCAAACTCGAAGCAAAAATCAATAAAGAAATCTCCAAAGCCGAAAAGCGATTTGGTGAGGCTTTTAACAAAGAAGAGTTTGTCTCTACAAATGGAAGAGTACTTGGTTACCAAGAAAAAATTGATACTATTCTCAAACGGTTAGGAAAATCATTATCAAATGAAGATTTAGCTGATGTAAAAGCACTGATTGAAGAATTGGAAATTGCATGTCCTGTTGCAGGAAGTAGAAACTGGACCGACGTTAAGCAATTTAACCTAATGTTCGGTACAAAACTTGGAGCTTCGGCAGAATCTGCAATGGACTTATATTTAAGACCAGAAACAGCCCAAGGTATTTTTGTAAACTTTTTGAACGTTCAAAAAACAGGACGAATGAAAATTCCGTTTGGAATTGCACAAACAGGAAAAGCATTTAGAAACGAGATTGTTGCAAGACAATTCATTTTTAGAATGCGTGAGTTTGAACAGATGGAAATGCAATTTTTTATAAAGCCAGGCACACAGAAAGACTGGTTTGACTATTGGAAAGAGTCTAGAATGAAATGGCATAAATCTCTTGGGTTAGGAGAAGATAACTACCGTTTCCACGATCACGAAAAATTAGCCCATTATGCCGATGCTGCAACAGATATTGAATTCAACTTCCCATTTGGATTTAAAGAATTGGAAGGCATTCACTCACGTACCGATTTCGATTTAAAACAACACGAGGAATTCTCTGGTAAAAAACTTCAATATTTTGACCACGAAGACAAAGAGAGTTATACACCCTACGTTTTAGAAACTTCAATCGGTTTAGATAGAATGTTTTTAGCTGTATTTTCAAATTCTTTAGTTGAAGAAGAATTAGATAATAATACAACTAGAACAGTTTTAAAATTACCAGCAGTATTAGCACCAACTAAAGCCGCAATTTTACCATTGGTAAAAAAGGATGGCTTACCAGAAATAGCACAGCAGATTGTTGAAGATTTAAAGTGGGATTTCAATGTCACTTATGACGAAAAAGATGCCGTAGGAAGACGTTACAGACGCCAAGACGCCAACGGAACCCCTTTTTGCATTACAGTTGACCATGATACTTTAGAAGATAATACCGTAACAATCCGCCATAGAGATACAATGGACCAAAAGCGTGTAAAAATTGATGAGTTACGTGACATCATCAAAAAAGAAGTCGACGTTAAGCAGTGGTTGATGAAGATGTAATAAATTTCTGCAAAAGCAGGAATCTTGTAATATTAACTCTCAAATCATTTAATTTGGGAGTTTTTTGTTTTACTCATTGAAAAGAAGGCGTTACTCTTTATTGCTTTTAAGAATTGAATAGTTTTTTCATATTTGAATAACTAATAACAACCAAAAATGAAACCAATAATAAATCTTGTTGTCTTACTTTTCACGTTGAATTCTTTTGCACAAAAGAATATGGATACTATTTATGGAAATCCTAAATCCGTGAAAGAGAACGTACAATTTTTAAATAAAGATAAGCAGAATTACAAGTATATGTATTATGATGGAGATTATGGTCATTCAACAATCTTTCATCCAATCTATATCAAAAATAGATTTTATAGGTTCTGGTATAGAGAAATAAATTGTTTCTATATTAATTATGAAAAAAAGTTTAAAAAAAATGGCAAGGCTAAAAACGAAGTCTGGTATAATAAAGATGGTTCTATTGAAAGGAAATATGAATATAATTATGAGAAAAGTTCAATTTTAAAAACTACAAAAGAATATTATTACGATAATGAATTTTTGTTTCAAAAATATTATTATGATGAAGAAAACAGGTTAATAGCATCAATAAAGAACTATAGTGAAGACCCAAATGAATTTTACCACTCGTATTTTGATAGAGATAATAATGGTAATATAATAAAGTCAACAAGCTTTAATGAAAATGGTAGTTCAGTTTCAACTTTTAGGATATACAACAATAAGGACAAATTGATGAGGACAGTTCGTTCTATTCCAAACAAATGGAGAAACAATGAGCACATTAATGATGAAACTATTTTTGATTCATTAGAGATACGGCGAAATATTAAAAAATTTGAATACGACAAAAATGAAAACCTAATACTCGAATCAAGCTACAATGAAGATAATAAAGTCTCAAGAAAAACCACTTATAAATATAATAATAACAACTTAATCGAAAGAACTAGTTATGGTAACCCAAAAAACACTTCTAGTTATTTTAAGACCATATATAAATACAATGAACAGAACCTTAGGATAAAAGAGGATAAAATATATTCCGGCAAAATAGAAAAGTCAACATCTACAATTTATGACGATAAAAATTTTATAGTTCAAATTAAAATCGAGGAAAAAAACAAAAATTACATAATCGATTACAAATACAAATTCGATGAAAAAGGGAATTGGGTGAAGATTACCAAAATAGTCAACAGTGAGCCTCTGTTTGAGTGGACTAGAAAAATCAAATATTATTAAAAATAAGCCTTCAACTGAATAGTACCAGTATGAATAGTTTTAGACGTCTCCGTTTTTCTTCCAAAGTAATTCAGGTTCAAATCTAAAAACTTGGTCAATTTTTTTTGTGCCAACAAACTCCAAGTAAAGTTTTTACCTGGCTGTAAACCTTCTAACATTTGGTATGCTACTGGTGTATTGGTATTACCTTCAAATTCATTCTGAAAGTAATTAAACTCACCTGTCAGTGCAATTTTTTGAGCATTATTATACGTAAATGAAAGTCCATAATTATTCTGTACCAAGGTCTCGGAGCCACCAATGGTATTGTTTTTGGAAGTGTATTGGTAAAACACATCAAACTGCGCATTTTCACTAAATAGGTAGCTTAGTTTGGGCAATAATCGGTCTTCATCAATCTCATGGTTTCGGTTTGCAAAATTTTCACTAAAACTTTCGTCTTTTCCCAAACTTGCTGTTAAATCTGCCAACCAATTAGTAGCAAATTTGTGGTTAAAATTTAATTGATGGTTTATCAATTTATTTTCCTGAAACCCTGTGGACAATAGATTACGGCTTGTGTTGGTCAAAAAAGTATAAGACGTTGTGTAACGCTGCTTGCCTCTATTAAAAAATAATACATTGCGTATGCTGTTGTTTAATGCTAACTGATTATCCTCATCATCCTCAAAAGGGTTGAGGTTAAAATTATTGCCTTCACGCCTAATTTTTCTGTCTATTAAATAAGAGGTTTGATTGTAAAAGTGAGAAAAGAATTTTCTTGTTTTATTTTCAGAAGTACTCCATTGTTGCGGATTAAAAGTCAATGTTTGACTTAGCCTATTTTGATGCGTCCGTATAAAAATCTGATTGGGCAAAAGCACTCGAATGTAATTTCCCTGGTCTGCAAATTGTGCAATTTCAAATTCATTGAGTTCCTGTATGCCATTTTCGTTATAATCAATCCATGTGTAAGCTCCTTGTCCAGCTTCAACTTCAACATACGTAAAATCTTGCTGAGGCAAAGTACCGGAATTGGTTTCAAAACTGGTATTTGAAATAATAAGATTATTGAATAATTTCTGATTGAGATTTAATCTGCTATTTAAACTTTGCTCATTTTCAATAGATTCATCTTCAGATTTTAAATCTCTATAATTGACGAACAATTGAAGACTTGTTTGTTGATTTTGAATCAGTCGTGATTTTAAATAATAAGTGTCACTACTGTTAACACGTTCTAAACTATTGTTTCTTAAACTATCGTTATATCGTTTAACATAACCTACTTCAGCAAAAACTTTTGTACTATCTCCAATGCCTACAAAAGCTTCGTAAGCCGTAAATTTTTGACTTAAAGGAGTCAAAGAATCTGTTGCGATTGTACGTTGCTCATTATCTTCCGTTGAAAATTTAACACCAGCCCATTTCTTGTTTTTGCCATAAACCAAACGGTTATAAGATCTTACAAATGTCGATTGATTTATAGTGCTTTCACTATTTAAAAAGCTTGAGTTTGAAAATATCCTGAAATTACCAAGCCTTAAATTAGCAGTTATATTGTGTCTATTTCCATTAAAATTTTCAGAATAATTAAGATGTTCAAAATTATAAGTAGCAATGCCTTTTTTTAAATGCGATAGTTGCAAACCAGAAGTAAACAACAATTGATTTCCAAAATCTAAACTAGCATTATTAGGTTGTTGCGTGTCTAAATTCCAATCACGATTAAATTCTGCGCGATATAAACGCTGTATGGTTTGAAAGTCTTCTTGAATAAAATCGGCATCTACCAAAGCAGATAAATTCCAAAGGCTATCTGTTTTAATTAATTTCTGATTCACACGGAGTTTTCCTGCAAACCCATCATTGTCATCATCATCTAAACCCGAGAACAAGTTTTGATCATTTTTACTTCCCGCCAATTCAAAATAAACATCTGTTTTATCTGTTGGTTGGTAATCTCCATTTACTACCGCAACCTGCAAACGTTCTGGCGCAATTAATTGTACAATAGGCTCATAATTTCCTTGAGGTACTCCACCAATAGGTGTAACATATTCAAATATGTTGCTCACCGCATTGTCATTACTCAATACGTAATTTCCCTGATTTGCACCAACCAAAGTAAAGCGAACGCTGAATAATTCATCTTCCGGATTTTGGGAAAAGACAAAAATTTCTTCTGTACCCACAAATTCCTTTCGGTATAAAATTCGGTTTTCTGAAAATGATTCTGGTGTAGCAGAAGGTGCTACCATTAAACTCACATCATCACCAGCATCTGCTAAAATTTGGGTCTGCTCAGTAGAAAGATTTTGTTGCAAGGGTTGATTTTTAGCATCACTTTCAGAATACACAGAAACGTTTAATTTTAGTTTTTCAGTGGAATAATTTCCACCTCCAAACACTGTAAACCGTGAATAGTTTCGATCACTGAATTGATAATCGACTGTAATTCGCATTTCGGAAGTAATGGGAAACGTGGAATTAAAAATAATTTCACCAGCATTATAATCTATAATATAATCGTTGTTTTCACCGCGTTCTAACGGTACACCATTAACATAAACGGTTTCACTTCCTGAAACAATAAGAATGAATAATTCATTATTAGGGCCTGTGAGCTTGTATGGACCTTGGTTACCTTCTTGGGCTGTAAATTGCGTTGTGGTAAACTGCCCTCTCACCAAAGCTCCAGAAGCAAAAACAGATGTGTTTTCACTCAAGTTGGCATTTACCAACAAACCTTGTACACGTTTTGTAAAATTGGCAAAATAACTGTTGTTGTTTACTAAATCAATATCACCTGCTCTAATGTTCCAATTGTCGCTAAATAATTCAATAAAAACTTGGTCAAATTCATCTAAACGTTGGGAATAACCGCTTTCTTGAAGTGGAATATTAGCATCCTGTATAGAAGCTCTAAGTGAAACTTTATCACTCAGTTTTCCAGAAATCTGCAAATCGAGTTCACTGTTCAATACAGAGTTTTGATTGTTGCCAATTGTAACACCTCTAGAGATACTTCCTGAAGTGGTTAAGCCATCAAAAGGAGTGAATAAATTACGCTTATTGGTGTTTTCTAATCTGTATAATTGCTGTAATCCTGTTGTGTTTTCCACAACAACATCATCATCTAACTGTTTGTAAACCTTAGTTAAAAAATTTGGGTAACGTAGATATTCAATTTGAATGGTATCGGTCTCAATAGGTTGTTTAAACCGAAGTATTGCCTTTGAAAAATCAATGGTATATAAAGTAGAATCCAAAACCTTATTATCATTTGTTTTTATAACAAATTTTGAAGGATTAATACTTATGGAATCAATTTTAATCGAATCCTTAACCGCTACTTTTTTTATTCTATAATTACTACTCTGCTCTTGGGAAAAACCCACAAAAGAACAACAGAGCATAAGAAAAGAAATAGCAATTTTCATGTAACGTTATAACTACTTAAAGCGCAAAATATTTTATCGTTAAAAGCGGCTTAAAATAATGGTGTAAAAGTAGGGTATTATTTAATTTAGCAGTCCATAATGAGGATTTGGCTTAAAAGACACTTAAATTCAACGCATGAAAATAGCATCATATAACGTAAATGGCATCAGAGCTGCAGTAAACAAAGGCTTTATAGATTGGTTAAAAGCTACAGATCCTGATGTTATTTGCTTACAGGAAATTAAAGCGATGGAAGAACAATTAAATCTAGATCTCTTTGCCGAAGCTGGTTACGAATACAATTATTGGTTCAGTGCAAATAAAAAAGGTTATAGTGGAGTTGCTATTTTATGCAAAACGAAACCAAACCACATAGAATTCGGAACAGGAATAGAATCCATGGATTTTGAAGGTAGAAATCTAAGAGTGGATTACGATAATGTTTCCGTGATGAGCATGTATCTACCATCTGGCACTAACGATGCAAGGTTAGCCCATAAGTTTGAATACATGAATCTTATTCGAGAATACTTACTTAATCTTCAAAAAGAATATCCAAATATGGTTGTTTGTGGCGACTACAACATTTGTCACGAAGAAATTGATATCCACAACCCTAAAATGAAAGGGGTTTCAGGCTTTTTACCTGAAGAACGGGAATGGCTTGGATATTTTATTGACAGTGGGTTTGTTGACAGTTACAGATATCTTCACCCTGAAAAACAAGAATTTTCTTGGTGGAGCTATAGAGCAAATGCCAGAGCCAACAACAAAGGTTGGCGATTAGACTATGCCATGGTAAGCAAACCGTTGCAAGAAAAAATAAAACGCAGCGTTATCCTTACAGAAGCAGTACATAGTGATCACTGCCCAATACTATTAGAACTTGATCTATAAACAAATAAATGCCTCAAAAACTAAAAAATCAACAACAGCATGATTAAAAAAATTTCAACATTAGCATTAGCATTGACCTTATTGACCTCTTGTGTTTCAAAAAAATTATATACAGAGCTTGAAGACAAATATGCTGGCTTAAAAATGGAAAACCGTAGTCAGTCCGAGGAACTAGAGAAACTTTCAAAATCGAACAATAGACTTAATAACGACTTAGAACAGCTTCAATCTGCTTATGATAAAGCTTTAGCAGAACGTGATAAATTAAATGTCGATTACAAAGCTGCTGAAGCAAATCTCAATAACTTAAAAGCATCTTACAACTGTCTCTTATACACATCTGACGCTGCCGACGAATAGAGAGGTGTAGAT
>OLHK01000148.1_pt1 | contig 21974 bp, 17 predicted proteins | sample 1609371 | NCBI WGS metagenome assembly OLHK01 (sample SAMN05416779, study PRJEB24817) | seawater metagenome | isolation source: Sea water | place: Canada:Atlantic | collected 2013-11
GGCTCGGAGATGTGTATAAGAGACAGGCGCATGGGTAAGGTGTTGATTGAAGCTGTTGACGGAACCGAGGGCCTGGAGCTCGGCGCGGCTGTCGTCGAACCAGGCAGCAGTCTTGTTGGCGCTGACGCCGGTGAAATGACCAGCATCGGCAAAACCGGGGTCAAGATGGCTGGCAGCCTGGCCGATGTGAAGGACGATTTCGACGTACTCATTGACTTCACCTTCCCGGACTTGACCCTGGAAAACGCGGAATTCTGTAAAGCCAACGGCAAGATGATTGTGATCGGTACCACCGGCCTGACCGACGCCGAGAAAGAACAGCTCGCCGTTGCCGCCGAAAAGGCCCCGGTGGTGTTTGCCCCCAACATGAGTGTGGGCGTCAACGTCACCCTCAACCTGCTGCGCACCGCCGCTGCAGCCCTGGGCGACGACTACGATGTGGAAATCATCGAAGCCCACCACCGCCACAAGAAAGACGCGCCGTCGGGCACGGCCTTGCGAATGGGCGAAGTTGTCGCCGATGCCCTCGGTCGAGACCTAAAGGAATGTGCTGTCTACGGCCGTGAAGGCTTTACCGGGGAGCGTACCCGCAAGGAGATCGGCTTCGAAACCATTCGGGCCGGCGATGTGGTTGGTGATCATACCGTTCTGTTCGCCACTGAGGGCGAACGCATTGAAATTACCCACAAAGCCAGCAGCCGGATGACGTTTGCCAAAGGTGCGATGCGTGCAGCATTGTGGTTGGAAGGTAAACCGGCCGGGTTGTACGACATGCAGGATGTGTTGGGGCTGTGAAGTAGCGACGAGCAAGATTTCGCGTGGACACAAACTGCCATATTTCGTACAATAAGGCGGTTTAACTGCACCAAGCGTAGCTTTGACAACGCTCAACAGAAAAAGCGGGACGGAGTTCAACTCCCTCTCGCTTTTTTGCGACCTGAATTTGCGCTTGCGTTCCTGTTCGTGACGAACCTGTACGCCACTCGATGAGGATACAAGCCTTGAGTACACCTGCCATCCTTGCACTCGCAGACGGAAGCCTGTTCTACGGCACCGCCATTGGCGCTGAAGGGGAGACCAGCGGAGAGGTGGTGTTCAACACCGCCATGACCGGTTATCAGGAAATTCTGACCGACCCGTCCTACTCCCGCCAGATTGTCACCCTTACATACCCCCACATCGGCAGCACCGGTGTGAACGAAGAAGACATCGAATCCGATCGCGTCCAGGCCGCCGGCCTGATTATTCGTGATCTGCCCCTGCTGGTGAGTAACTGGCGCAGCACCGGCTCGCTACAGGACTACCTGCGCGACAACAACATCGTCGGCATTGCCGATATCGATACCCGTCGCCTGACCCGAATCCTGCGGGATAAAGGCTCCCAGAATGGGGCCGTGGTCGCCGGCGCAGACGCCACGGCCGAGCGCGCCCTGGAGCTGGCCAACGCTTTTCCCGGCCTTAAAGGCATGGATCTGGCGAAGGAAGTTACCTCGGAAAAAGCCTGGAGCTGGAGCCAGAGCGAGTGGGATATCGAAAGTGGTTATGGCGAACGCACGGAATCAAAGTTCAAGGTTGTCGCCTGGGACTACGGCGTGAAACTCAATATCCTGCGTATGCTGGCCAGTCGCGGCTGTGACATCACCGTTGTGCCAGCCCAGACCTCCGCCGCTGATGTGCTGGCGATGAATCCGGATGGTATTTTCCTGTCCAACGGCCCCGGCGACCCAGAGCCTTGTGACTACGCCATCAGAGCCATTCGAGATGTGCTGGAGACCGATATCCCCGTCTTTGGCATCTGTCTTGGCCACCAGTTGCTGGCCCTGGCCAGCGGGGCCAAGTCCATCAAGATGGGACATGGCCACCATGGCGCCAACCATCCGGTACAGAACATCGCCGATGGTACCGTGATGATTACCAGTCAGAACCACGGATTTGCAGTGGACGAAACCAGCCTGCCGGACAATCTGGAGGCGACCCACAAATCCCTGTTCGACGGGTCTCTGCAAGGAATCCGCCGTACCGACAAGCCAGCCTACAGTTTCCAGGGTCACCCGGAAGCGAGCCCTGGCCCCCACGATGTAGCGCCGCTGTTTGATGAATTTATCCGCCTGATGGAGGCACGTTGATGCCAAAGCGTACCGACATTAAAAGCATTCTGATCCTGGGCGCGGGCCCCATCGTGATCGGGCAGGCGTGCGAGTTTGACTACTCTGGAGCCCAGGCCTGTAAAGCCCTGCGTGAAGAGGGGTACCGGGTTATTCTGGTGAACTCCAACCCGGCCACGATCATGACCGACCCGGTAATGGCCGATGCCACCTACATCGAGCCCATCACCTGGAAGACCGTTGCCAAGATCATCGAGAAAGAGCAGCCGGATGCATTGCTGCCTACCATGGGTGGTCAGACAGCCCTGAACTGCGCCCTGGACCTCGAAAAGCACGGCGTTCTGGCCGAGCATGGTGTGGAAATGATCGGCGCCAATGCCGACACCATCGACAAGGCCGAAGACCGGGATCGTTTTGACAAGGCCATGAAGAAGATCGGCCTGGAGTGCCCACGCGCCACGATCGCCCATTCCATGGCGGAAGCCTGGGAAGTGGCCGATGATATCGGATTTCCCTGCATCATCCGCCCGTCCTTCACCATGGGTGGTTCCGGCGGCGGTATTGCCTACAACCGCGACGAGTTCGAGGAAATCTGTACCCGTGGTCTGGATCTGTCTCCGACCAACGAGCTGCTGATCGACGAGTCCCTGATCGGCTGGAAAGAGTACGAGATGGAAGTTGTCCGCGACAAGAACGACAACTGCATCATCGTCTGCGCCATCGAGAATTTTGATGCGATGGGCGTGCACACCGGTGACTCCATTACCGTCGCGCCGGCCCAGACCCTCACCGACAAGGAATACCAGATCATGCGGAACGCCTCTCTGGCGGTACTGCGTGAGATCGGTGTGGAAACTGGCGGTTCCAACGTGCAGTTTGGCGTAAACCCGGACAACGGCCGTGTCGTCGTCATCGAAATGAATCCCCGGGTGTCGCGTTCTTCGGCGCTGGCGTCCAAGGCAACGGGTTTTCCGATTGCCAAGGTGGCGGCCAAGCTGGCGGTGGGTTACACCCTCGATGAGCTGCGCAACGAAATCACCGGTGGCGTCACTCCGGCCTCGTTCGAGCCCAGTATCGACTATGTGGTCACCAAGATTCCGCGCTTCACTTTCGAGAAGTTCCCTCAGGCTGATGCGCGCCTGACCACCCAGATGAAATCCGTGGGTGAAGTGATGGCCATCGGCCGTACCTTCCAGGAGTCCCTGCAGAAAGCCATGCGTGGCCTGGAGGTGGGCTCCGACGGATTCGAAGAGAAGGTTGATCTGAACACCACCGACGGCCAGGAAACCCTGACCCAGGAACTGAACGTTCCCGGCGCCGAGCGCCTGTGGTACATCGGCGATGCCTTCCGCGCCGGCATGACCGTCGACGAGGTGTTCAACAACACCCATGTCGACCCCTGGTATCTGGTGCAGATTGAGGACCTGATCAAAGAAGAGGCTGCCCTCAAGTCCGCTGGCAAGGCGGATATTGATCGCGACACATTGTTCCGTCTCAAGCGCAAGGGCTTCTCCGATGCGCGCCTGGCCAAGCTGCTGAGTATTTCCGAGGTCAGCTTGCGTAAGCTGCGTCATGATCTGGACATCCGCCCGGTTTACAAGCGGGTGGACACCTGTGCGGCTGAATTCGCGTCCTCGACGGCCTACATGTATTCCTCGTATGAGGAAGAGTGCGAGGCGGATGTCTCTGGTCGCGAGAAGATCGTGGTGATCGGCGGTGGTCCCAACCGCATCGGTCAGGGTATTGAGTTTGATTACTGCTGTGTTCACGCCGCCCTCGCGATGCGCGACGACGGTTATGAAACCATCATGATCAACTGTAATCCGGAAACCGTTTCCACCGACTACGATACCTCGGACCGACTCTATTTCGAGCCGATAACCCTGGAAGACGTGCTGGAAATTATTCACGTCGAAAAACCCAAGGGTGTGATTGTCCAGTACGGCGGCCAAACCCCGCTGAAGCTGGCCCGTGGCCTGGAAGCGGCGGGCGTGCCCATCATCGGTACCAGCCCGGACGCCATCGACCGCGCCGAAGACCGGGAGCGTTTCCAGCAGATGATCGGCCGCCTGGGCCTCGTCCAGCCGGAAAACGCCACCGTGCGCAGTCACGAGGAAGGCATCCTGGCGGCGCGGGAGATCGGGTATCCACTGGTAGTGCGCCCGTCCTATGTGCTGGGTGGCCGTGCCATGGAAATCGTCTATGACGAGGAAGAGCTGGTTCGCTACATGCGCAACGCGGTGCTGGTGTCGAATGACAGCCCGGTGCTGCTGGATCACTTCCTCAATGCCGCTATCGAGGTGGACATTGACGCCATCAGTGACGGCAAGGACGTGGTGATCGGCGGTATCATGCAGCACATTGAGCAGGCCGGCGTGCACTCCGGTGACTCCGCCTGTTCCCTGCCGCCCTACACCCTGCCGAAAGACGTGCAGGATGAGATGCGCGAGGCGGTACGCAAGATGGCCATTGAACTGGATGTCATCGGTCTGATGAACGTCCAGTTGGCCTGGCAGGGTGGTCAGATCTACGTGATCGAGGTCAACCCGCGGGCGTCCCGTACCGTGCCGTTTGTGTCCAAGGCCATCGGTGTGTCCCTGGCCAAAGTGGCGGCCCGTTGCATGGCTGGCAAGTCACTGGCAGAGCAGGGCTTCACCCAGGAGATCGTGCCGACTTACTATTCCGTCAAGGAATCGGTGTTCCCGTTCAACAAGTTCCCGGCGGTGGATCCCATCCTGGGGCCGGAAATGAAGTCCACCGGTGAGGTGATGGGTATTGGTGACAGCTTCGACGAAGCCTTTGCCAAGGCAGCCCTGGCCTCTGGTGAGCGCCTGCCGGCCAAGGGTACGGCCTTCATGTCCGTGCGGGACGTCGACAAGCCCGGGGCCGCGAAAGTGGCGCAGGACCTGATTGACGCTGGCTTCAAGGTGATTGCTACCACCGGTACCGCCAAGGCGTTGAAACAGGCCGGGCTCACTGTTGATCGGGTGAACAAGGTTCGTGAAGGGCGTCCGCATATCGTGGACGCCATCAAGAATGGTCAGGTGCAGCTGATTATTAACACCACCGAAGGTCGCAAGGCGATTTCCGACTCGGCACAGATTCGCCAGTCGGCCCTGCAGACCAAGGTAACCTACACAACGACACTGGCGGGCGGCGAAGCCTTCTGCAGGGCCATCAAATTCGGCCCCGAGCGCACTGTGCGCCGCCTCCAGGATCTACACGCAGGAAAGTAAGACTATGGCTGACAGAGTACCCATGACAAAGGCGGGTGAAATCCGCCTACGTGAGGAGCTTCAGAAACTGAAGTCCGAAGATCGTCCCCGGGTGATCGCGGCTATTTCCGATGCCCGCGAACACGGCGACCTGAAAGAGAACGCGGAATACCACGCCGCTCGGGAGCAGCAGAGCTTTATCGAAGGGCGTATCCAGGAAATTGAAGGCAAACTGTCCGCAGCCCAGGTGATCGACGTCAACACCATCGAAAATACTGGCAAGGTGATCTTCGGCACCACCGTGCGAATGCTCAATGTCGATACCGATGAGCAGGTCAGCTACCAGATCGTTGGAGAGGATGAGGCGGACATCAAGGCCGGAAAGCTGTCCATTTCTTCGCCGATTGCGCGGGCGCTGGTAGGCAAGAGCGAGGGTGACGTGGTTGCCGTGCGTGTGCCTTCGGGCACCGTTGAGTATGAAATCGAGCAGGTAGAGCACATCTGACATTCGTCGGGTGCGGATTCTGCAAACAAAAAGCCGGCTGCGAACAACAGCCGGCTTTTTACATTGTGTGGCTCTAGCGTGCTGACAGCGTCAGTGTTTCTGGCGCAGCAGGTTGGACAGCTTGGGGTTGGGCTTTTTCGCCCGGCGCAGGATCACGGCGATCTTGCCGATAGTCTGCACCAGCTCCGCACCGGAGGCTTCGCACAGGGCGGCAACGGCTTCCTGGCGGGTTTCGCGGTCCTGGCTGGCAACTTTGATTTTGATCAGCTCGTGGTCGTTCAGGGCCCGCTCGAGTTCCTCCTGAAGCCCTTCGGTCAGGCCCTTGTCGCCGACTATGATAACGGGCTTCAGGTTGTGGGCGATGCCCCGGTATTCCCGGCGCTGTTCCGGCGAAAGACTCATTATGTGATCTCTTTATGGGTGCGATTAATAAAACGTCAGCGGCGAAATGCTCGCCAATTCCGTATAATCGCGGGATTGTATCAGATCAATCGGCCGGTGAAATCGCCGTTACCACGTACCCATATGATCGGAGGCCTAATTGGAGCGCTTTATGGAGGTAGGTTTTGGCTCGCTCGAAAACCAGTGACCGCTGGCTGAAGGAACATTTTGATGATGTCTGGGTCAAAAAGTCCCGGGAAGACGGCTATCGTTCGCGGGCCAGCTACAAGCTGATTGAGCTCGACAATAAAGATCGCCTGTTCCGGCCCGGGCAGACGGTTGTCGATTTGGGCGCCGCGCCTGGCGGCTGGTCCCAAGTGGCGGTAGAGCGGGTTGGTGACAACGGCACGGTGGTCGCCAGCGATATTCTCGAAATGAGCCCGATTGCGGGTGTGGCGTTTGTCCAGGGCGATTTTACCGAGCAGTCAGTACTGGACGAATTGCTGGATTTACTGGGTGATCGCCGCGCTGACGTTGTAATTTCGGATATGGCACCCAATATGAGTGGTATGGCGGCAGTGGATATTCCTAACGCCATGGGTTTGGTGGAGTTGGCGCTGGATATGGCGCAGCAAGTCCTGAAGCCCGGTGGCGTGTTTGTCGCCAAAGTATTTCAGGGAGAGGGCTTTGATGCCCTGCTGGCTGAAATGCGTAAAAGTTTTGGCACCGTTGTCAGCAGGAAGCCTGACTCCTCCCGTGCAAGATCGAGGGAGATTTATCAGGTGTGCAAGGGATTTAAGGGCTGACCCGCCCCGGAACGGAATGGCCGTGGGATTGACACCCCTGCAGTGGTCGATACGGATAGGCCGATTCTGGTGGACGGGCGTACAATTGGTGTAAGGTGTCAGAAAAGGCTTTCTCCTGACGGGGCGATCCTTCAATTCACAGGTGACGATCCTTGAACGATATGGCAAAAAATCTGGTTCTCTGGCTGATTATAGCCGCCGTACTGCTGATGGTGTTTCAGAATTTCACACCCACCACCAGCGGACAACAGGTCAATTATTCGCAGTTTGTGGAAATGGTGCAGGACGGACAGGTCCGTCAGGTCACCATTGACGGTCTGCAGGTTCAGGGTACCCGTGGTGACGGCTCCCAGTTCCAGACCATCCGCCCTCAGGTGTCCGATAACAAGCTGATGGATGATCTGCTGGCCAACAACGTGGAAGTCATCGGTAAGGAGCCGGAGCGTCAAAGCCTCTGGACTCAGCTGTTGGTGGCTGCCTTCCCCATCCTTATCATTATCGCGCTGTTCGTATTCTTTATGCGGCAGATGCAGGGCGGTGGCGGTGGCAAAGGGCCCATGTCCTTTGGCAAGAGTAAAGCCCGCCTGATGAGCGAGGATCAGATCAAAACCACCTTTGGTGACGTTGCCGGTGTCGACGAGGCCAAGGAAGACGTTAAGGAATTGGTGGATTTCCTGCGGGATCCCAGCAAGTTCCAGCGTCTCGGTGGCAGTATTCCCAAGGGCGTACTGATGGTGGGTCAGCCGGGCACCGGTAAGACCCTGCTCGCCAAGGCGATTGCCGGTGAGGCCAAGGTGCCATTCTTCTCGATTTCCGGTTCGGACTTCGTGGAAATGTTCGTCGGCGTGGGTGCCTCCCGTGTTCGTGATATGTTCGAGCAGGCCAAGAAACAGAGCCCCTGTATCATCTTCATCGACGAGATCGATGCCGTTGGTCGCCATCGTGGCGCTGGCATGGGTGGTGGTCACGATGAGCGTGAGCAGACACTGAACCAGTTACTGGTCGAGATGGATGGCTTTGAGGGTAACGAAGGCGTTATCGTGATTGCCGCCACCAACCGTCCGGACGTGCTGGACCCGGCTCTGCTCCGCCCGGGGCGCTTTGACCGCCAGGTCGTTGTCGGATTGCCGGACATCATCGGCCGTGAGCAGATTCTCAAAGTACACATGAAAAAAGTGCCCCTGGCCGATGGGGTAGAGCCTGTGTTGATTGCCCGTGGCACGCCCGGCTTCTCGGGTGCTGACCTGGCGAACCTGGTGAACGAAGCTGCGTTGTTTGCGGCCCGTCGTAACCAGCGTCTGGTTTCCATGGAAGAGTTTGAGCTCGCGAAAGACAAGATCATGATGGGCGCCGAGCGCAAATCCATGGTCATGAGCGAGAAAGAGAAGCGTAATACGGCTTACCACGAGTCCGGTCACGCCATTGTCGGGCGTCTGATGCCTGAGCATGATCCGGTCTACAAGGTCAGTATCATTCCTCGCGGCCGCGCATTGGGTGTCACAATGTTCCTGCCAGAGGAAGACAAGTACAGCCACAGCAAGCGTTTCCTGATCAGTTCGATCTGCAGCCTGTTTGGTGGTCGTATTGCAGAAGAACTGACCCTCGGTTTCGATGGTGTCACCACCGGTGCTTCCAACGATATCGAGCGGGCAACCAGCCTGGCGCGCAATATGGTGACGCGCTGGGGGCTGTCGGAGAAGCTCGGCCCACTGCAGTACGATACAGACAGCGAAGAGCCTTTCCTCGGCCGCTCTGCCGGTCAGGCGCAAACGGTCTATTCTCCTGAAACGGCGCAGCGTATCGATGAGGAAGTTCGCAACATCATTGACAGCTGTTATGAAAAGGCGAAGCAGTTGCTCGTCGATAATCGTGACAAGCTCGATCTGATGGCCGATGCCCTGATGAAATACGAGACTATTGATCGTTACCAGATCGATGACATCATGGAAGGCCGTGAGCCACGCCCGCCGAAAGGTTGGGGAGATAGCGGTCCCTCTGGTGGTGTTCCGGCTGATGAGCCTGAGCAGGCGCCTGCTCCGAAGGGTTCCGACGACGGTCGTCAACCGGGTGTTGGCCGGCCGGCTGGTGAGCACTGAGCCAGGCTGGATACTGATCCGATGTAGTTGAAGACTGAACGCCGCCCCTGACGGGGCGGCGTTTGTTTTTGTGGGTTGCAGAAAAGGTTGGTTATGCAGATAAACTTCGCGGGCAGAACTCTGGATATGTCCGGCTGCCATGTCATGGGGATCCTGAATGTGACGCCGGACTCCTTCTCGGATGGAGGTCGGTATAATACCGTCGAGATTGCCCTGGCGAGGGCTCGTGAGATGGTGGCGGACGGTGCGGCTTTTATTGATGTAGGGGGTGAGTCCACGCGGCCAGGTGCTACTCCGGTGTCTATTGAGGAAGAGCTTGCGCGAGTGTGTCCGGTGGTGGAGGCGATTGCCCGTGATCTGGACGTTGTCGTTTCGGTCGATACCAGCTCTCCCCAGGTTATGGCGGAGGTGGTGAAGCTCGGTGCCGGGATGATTAACGATGTCAGGGCGCTGCAACGGGATGGCGCGCCCGAGGTGGTGGCAAGGGCTGAAGTGCCGGTGTGTGTCATGCACATTCAGGGTGAGCCGGATACCATGCAGGATGATCCTCGCTACCGGAATGTGCGGCGGGAGGTCAGTTCGTTTCTTACCGAGCGAATGCGGGTGATAGAGAAAGCCGGTGTGCGGCCAGATAACATCATCCTTGATCCCGGCTTCGGTTTTGGCAAGTCCCCGCAGCACAACCTTCAGCTACTGGCCTCACTGGAGCAGTTGCAACTGCTGGGGCACCCGATGCTGGTGGGTATGTCCCGCAAGAGTATGTTGGGCCATATCACCGGTCGTGATGTCAGTGAACGCTTGCCCGCAAGCCTCGCTGCCGCGACAATATCCGCCATGAAGGGCGCATCCATCATTCGCGTCCACGATGTCAGGGAAACAGTCGATGCCGTTAAAGTGGTGACGGCAATGGAGGAAGCTGGACGATGAGTGACAGAAAATATTTCGGCACGGACGGTATCCGGGGCCGGGTGGGTGAATTCCCCATAACACCTGAATTCATGCTGCGCCTGGGATGGGCTGCCGGGCAGGCCTTTAAGCGGGATGGACAACGCAACAGCGTATTGATTGGCAAGGACACCCGTCTATCGGGTTACATGTTTGAGTCGGCATTGGAGGCGGGTCTGTCGGCGGCAGGCGTGGATGTAAAGCTGCTTGGCCCCATGCCTACCCCGGCCATTGCGTACCTGACGCGCACCTTCCGAGCGTCCGCCGGAATCGTCATCAGTGCCTCCCATAATCCGCACCATGACAACGGTATCAAGTTCTTTTCCCCTGCCGGGACCAAGCTGGATGATGCTCTGGAGACAGAGATCGAGAAATGGTTGGATCGGCCCATTGAAGTTTGCGGGTCGAAGGAGCTGGGGAAGGCGTCCCGGGTGGATGACGCCCCTGGCCGATATGTGGAGTTCTGCAAGAGCACCGTGCCTAATGAGTTTTCCCTGGAAGGTCTGCACATTGTCCTGGACTGTGCCCATGGTGCAACGTACCACGTTGCACCGAAAGTGTTCCGCGAGTTGGGGGCGAAGATCTCCGTGGTGGGGGGCGAGCCTGACGGTTTGAACATCAATCTCGATGTTGGTTCCACTCACATGGAATCATTGAGCCGGGCCGTTCTGGAGAAGCAGGCCGATCTCGGGATTGCCTTTGATGGTGACGGTGACCGGGTGCTCATGGTGGATCGTGACGGCTCCGAAGTCGATGGCGACGAGTTGCTCTACGTGATCGCCGCGCAACGTCATGCCGCTGGAACATTGAAAGGCGGTGTTGTGGGCACCCTAATGACCAACCTGGGTGTTGAGTTGGCGCTCAGGGAGCAGGGTATTGATTTCGAGCGCGCAAAAGTCGGCGACCGGTATGTCATGGAGCGACTCATCGACCGGGGCTGGTTACTCGGTGGTGAAGGTTCCGGCCATATGGTCATCCGCGATTGCACCAGCACTGGTGATGGTATTGTGTCGGCGCTTCAGGTTTTGTTGGCTATCCGTCGTGCAGGCAGTTCCCTGGCAGATTTGCGCCAGGGCATGAGCAAGCTGCCCCAGAAAATGATCAACGTGCGTGTCGATCAGCGTTTTGATCCCCTCGGGCGTGACGATATTGTCAGGGCCGTGGAGTCAGCAGAGGCCAGGCTGGGTGGTGGTGGCCGCGTGCTTCTGAGGGCGTCGGGCACCGAACCTCTGATCCGGGTAATGGCAGAAGGGCAAGATGAGGCGCAAATCGTGAAAATTGCCGAGGAACTGGCTGTTGTGGTTGAGAATTCGCGGGCATGATTTTGTACTCAGGGGCAGTTGTCTGCCGTAAAAGACTGCTGTATAGTTCGCCCTCCCTTGATTCAGGGGTTTTTTATGCGCCGTAAGATTGTTGCCGGCAACTGGAAAATGAACGGGTCGAAAGACCTTGTAAGCAATCTGGTTGGTCAAGTCCGGTCCGAGTTGGCATCGTTTGATAATGGTGTGGAGGCTGTTATTATTCCTCCCGCCCTGTTTGTTGGCGATGTCGTTGAGCAGGCTGGCGAAAAGCTGGCGGTTGGTGTCCAGAACGTAGCGTGCTGGGGTTCAGGCGCCTACACCGGGGAAGTCTCCGCGGCGATGGCAAAAGATTGCGGCTGTGGTTTTACCTTGGTCGGGCATTCGGAGCGCAGACAACTCTTCGGCGAAACCGATGAGCAGGTTGCCGCCAAGGTCGGGCAGGCCCTGGCGTCCGGGTTGGTCGCTGTCATATGTGTTGGCGAGACCCTTGAAGAGCGTAGTGCGGGCAAGGCTGAAGACGTCGTGTCGCTGCAGGTTCGCAAAGCCGTCGCGGACGTTGGCAGTGAGTCGTGGCAGCAGGTTGTGATTGCCTATGAGCCGGTTTGGGCCATAGGGACGGGTAAAACCGCGACCGCTGATGATGCACAGGCCATGCACGCCGCGATCCGCGATGTGTTGGCGTCTCTTGGGGCTCCGGCGGATGAAGTATCGCTGCTTTACGGCGGCAGTGTAAAAGCGGATAATGCCGCGGCGCTTTTTGCTCAGCCGGACATTGATGGTGGGTTGATTGGTGGCGCGTCATTGGATGCAAACGATTTTGTAAGTATTTGCCGGGCGGTGCCAGGCAAGTCCTGAGCGTTAAAGGTTCGCGAAAGCCATTAGCAAGAGTCATTAGAGAGTCATTATGGATTGGGTCGAAACACTGGTTGTCGTTCTGCACGTGCTCATTGCGGTGGCGCTGGTGACGCTGGTCCTGCTCCAGCAGGGCAAGGGTGCCAATGCCGGTGCTGCATTTGGTGGCGGCGCCTCCCAGACCGTGTTTGGCAGTGAGGGCAGCAGCAGTTTTCTGACCCGCGCCACAACCTTGCTGGCCATTGTGTTTTTTGTAACGAGTTTTTCGCTGGCTGTATTTGCCAAGCAGCGTGCCGAAGTGGCAGGTGAGGCGGGTATTCCTGTAGTCCAGGAGTCACCGGCCGAATCGGATGCCGGGCAGGCTGAGGGTGAATCAGCGACAGAAGGCGAAGACGGGCGCGGGGATGAAAATAAACTCCCCGAGCTCGAGTAAAGGTGCTGCCCAGGTGGTGGAACTGGTAGACACGCTATCTTGAGGGGGTAGTGGCGAAAGCCGTGCCGGTTCGAGTCCGGCCCTGGGCACCATACTAGAAGAAAAACGGCTTGGATTTACCAGGCCGTTTTTTTTGGTCAGTCCTTGACCACTAAGGCCGGCGTCTCTATACTCCGGCGGATATTGGAGCGGGCTCCGGGCGCAGTTTGCCCTGCCGGTTCCAGGCAGGCCAGGTGTCTGTCAGCAGGGGGTGTTTAGATTGCTTTTCCCCTGTGAGTTCTTGCAACAAAGGGCCCCACTTTTTAGGGGCTTTTTGATTAAGGGGCCTGGCGCATCAGGCCCTGGTGCATAAAAAGGGCTGATCAACAGCCCTTTTTTTGTTTTTGGGGTCAGATAAATCGAGTAACGGAGACGGGATAACCTTGTCAGCCAAGTTGAAGCAGCTGGAAGAAATGCTCAGGCCCATTGTGGAAGGCTTGGGTTACGAGTTTTGGGGCATTGAATTTCGCTCCCAGGGACACCATTCCCTATTGAGAATTTTTATTGACGATGCTGAAAACGGCATCGGCATTGAAGACTGTGAGAAAGTCAGTCGCCAGGCCAGCGGCGTAATGGATGTGGAAGACCCCATTCAGACGGAGTATACCCTCGAGGTATCTTCTCCGGGCATGGACCGGCCGTTGTTCCGTCTGGAGCAGTATGAGGCATTCGCAGGCCACCAGGTCCAGATCAAATTACGAATGGCATTTGAGGGGCGTCGCAAGTTTCAGGGCCTGATTAAAGGTATTGAAGGTGAAGACGTTGTCGTGGTTGTTGATGATCACGAATACCTGTTGCCATTCGATAGCATCGAGAAAGCCAACATCGTTCCGGTATTTGAGTAAGTCAGTGGACGCAAAGTTTATTTTTAAGGGCAGGGCAATCCAATGAGTAAAGAGATCTTGCTGGTGGTTGAATCCGTCTCGAACGAGAAAGGTGTCGAGAAGGACGTGATCTTCGAAGCAATCGAGCTGGCACTCGCCACCGCTGCCAAAAAACGCTATGACGACGAGGAAGCGGATATCCGCGTTTCCATCGATCGCCGCACCGGCGAATATGAGACGTTCCGTCGCTGGCTGGTGGTTGATAACGATGCGGTTCCTGCCTTGGGCACCGAGTTGACCATGCAGGAAGCGGAAGACATCGACAAGAGTCTTCAGCCCGGCGATATCCACGAAGAGAAAGTGGAATCCGTTGCCTTCGGCCGTATTGGTGCCCAGGCAGCGAAACAGATCATATTCCAGAAAGTGCGGGAAGCCGAGCGCACCAAGATTGTCGACAGCTACCGGGATCGCGTGGGTGAGCTCGTCTCTGGCACCGTAAAGAAAGTGACACGTGACAACGTCATCGTGGATCTGGGGGCCAATGCCGAAGCCTTGCTGCCCCGTGAACACCTGATTCCCCGTGAAACGTTCCGTATGGGTGATCGTGTGCGCTCTCTTCTGCAGGAAATTCGTACCGATCATCGCGGCCCGCAGCTGATTCTGAGCCGTACCGATCCGCAGATGCTGATCGAACTGTTCCGCATTGAGGTGCCGGAAATTGCGGAGGAGCTGATTGAAATTCGTGGCGCAGCCCGGGACCCTGGCTCCCGCGCCAAGATTGCGGTCAAGACCAACGACCGCCGGATTGATCCGGTGGGTGCCTGCGTGGGCATGCGTGGTTCACGAGTACAGGCAGTTTCCAACGAGCTGGGTGGCGAGCGTGTGGATATCGTGCTGTGGGACGACAACCCCGCGCAACTGGTCATCAATGCCATGGCGCCGGCGGAAGTCGCGTCCATCGTCATGGACGAGGATCGCCATACCATGGAAGTGGCGGTAGCAGAGGATAACCTGGCTCAGGCAATAGGCCGTAACGGTCAAAACGTTCGGTTGGCGACGGATCTTACCGGTTGGACGCTGAACGTTATGACCGAAGAAGAAGCGGGTGAACGTCAGGAGCAGGAGTATAATTCTCTGCTCGAGCACTTCACCGGCAATCTGGATGTGGACGAAGAATTTGCAGGTGTCCTCATTGAGGAAGGGTTTACTTCCATTGAGGAGGTAGCGTACATCCCCATGGAAGAGATGCTTGCCATTGACGGTTTTGATGAAGAAACCGTGACCGAATTGCGTCGCCGTGCCAAGGATGCCCTGTTGAATCAGGCCTTGGCCAGCGAAGAGGCGCTAGAGGGCGCTGAGCCCGCAGAAGATCTTCTCGCAATGGACGGTATGGACCGTGGCCTGGCCTTCAAGTTGGCCGGTATGGGGATTCGTACCATGGAAGATCTCGCAGAGCAGTCGGTTGACGATCTGCTCGACATCGAAGGAATGGAAGAAGAGCGTGCCGGCCAGTTGATTATGGCAGCACGCGCCCCCTGGTTTGAAGACCAGGCTTAATCGGGAGGAGGACCAGTATGGCTGATGTAACGGTAAAACAACTGGCCGCAGATGTAGGCGCTCTCGTGGATCGTTTGCTGCGACAGATCGTGGAGGCTGGCCTGAAAGCCCGCTCCGAAGGGGATTCTGTTACCAGTGATGAGAAGCAGCAGTTGCTGACCTATCTGAAAAAGAATCACGGTGAGAGTGAGGCTGAGCCCAAGAAAATCACTCTTAAGCGCAAGACAACAACCACGCTGAAAGCGGGCCGTACCAAAACGGTCAATGTTGAGGTTCGCAAGCGCCGTACGTATATCAAGCGCGCCGAGCTCGAGCCGGAAGCGGCGAAGCAGGAAGAAGCTGCCGAGCAGGCGGCTGCGGCCCCGGAAGAGGCCCCAGCGCCAGTCGCGGCTGAGCAGGCACAGCCTGCGGATGCGCCGAAGCCGGAAGCGCCGGTGTCAGATGCCCCGGCTGAAGAGCCGGCTGTTGACGAAAAACCGGCCGAGGAAGTTCAGCCGGAAGTGGCTGCTGAGCCGGAACCGTCACCGGTTCCCGCGCCGGAAGACATGCCGATTCCGCCGCCTGAAGAAGGCGAAGGCAAGGATCGAAAGCCGAAGAAGAAGAAGGAAAAGGCCCGCGAGCGCGGTGATGAGCCCGAAGAGGGCAAGCCCAAGAAGAAGTCCGCAGGGCATCGTGGGCCGCGTAGCCGTCCGGTGGAAGAACCTCTGATTATCAATGAAGAGGAAGAAGACACCACGCTGCGTAAGCCGCTTCGAGCGAAAAAGAAACCCAAAGAAAAGCGTCATGCTTTCGAGAGGCCGACCAAGCCAATGGTACGAGAAGTCGATATTCCCGAGACGATCACTGTCGGTGATCTTGCCCAGCGGATGGCCGTCAAGTCAGCCGACGTCATCAAGAAACTGATGGGCATGGGGGTAATGGCGACAATCAACCAGGCTCTCGATCAGGAAACCGCTGTGCTGGTGACTGAGGAACTCGGTCACAAAGCCAACACAGTGAGTGAAGATGCGTTTGAGGAAGAGGTTCTGAGCGAATTCTCCTTTGAAGGCAAGGAAAAGACCAAGCGTGCGCCGGTTGTCAGTGTGATGGGTCACGTTGACCACGGTAAGACCTCGCTGCTGGATTACATTCGCCGCACCAAGGTGGCGTCCGGCGAGTCCGGGGGGATCACCCAGCACATCGGTGCGTACCATGTGGAAACCGACCATGGCATGGTGTCCTTCCTGGATACTCCGGGCCACGCCGCTTTCACGGCAATGCGTGCGCGGGGGGCCCAGTGCACCGATATCGTTATCCTGGTGGTGGCCGCCGATGACGGCGTTATGCCGCAAACCAAGGAAGCCGTAGATCACGCTCGTTCTGCCGGCGTTCCCATCGTTGTTGCCATCAACAAGATGGACAAGGAAGAGGCCGACCCGGATCGTATCAAAACCGAGCTGGCTGGTATGGAAGTCATTCCGGAAGACTGGGGCGGTGATGTTCAGTTTATCCCCGTGTCGGCCCATACCGGTGACGGCATTGAAGACCTGCTTGAGGCACTGCTGCTACAGGCAGAAATCCTTGAGCTCGAGGCTTCTCCGGACGCACCTGCGAAGGGTGTGGTGGTTGAATCCAGCCTCGAGCGTGGTCGCGGTTCCGTGGCTACAGTGCTGGTCCAGAACGGCACGCTGCGTCAGGGCGAGATGGTGGTTGCGGGTTCCTTCTTCGGTAAGGTTCGCGCCATGACCGACGAGGCTGGCAAGCAAGTCAAGCAAGCCGGGCCCTCTATTCCGGTGGAAATCCTGGGCCTGAACGGCACGCCGAACGCTGGTGATGAGTTCTTTGCCGTGGCCGACGAGAAGAAAGCCAAGGAGCTGGCGGAATTCCGTCAGTCCCGCGAGCGGGAGCAGCGTCTGCACAGGCAGCAGGCCGCCAAGCTTGAGAACCTGTTCGAGAATATGGGCAAGGACGAGGTCAAAACCCTCAACGTGGTGCTCAAGACCGACGTTCGTGGTTCCCTGGAAGCCATCACCAAGTCGCTGCAGGATCTTGGTAACGACGAAGTACAGGTCAAAATCGTGTCCTCGGGCGTTGGTGGTATCGCAGAGACGGACATCAGTCTGGCCATGGCGACCAACGCGGTTATCTTCGGCTTCAACGTGCGTGCGGACACCGCGTCCAAGCGTCTGGTGGAGCAGGAAGGTCTGGATCTGCGCTACTACAGCATCATCTACAACCTGATTGATGATGTGAAAGCGGCCCTGACCGGCATGTTGGCGCCGGAATTCCGCGAGGATATCGTGGGCATTGCCGATGTGCGTGACGTGTTCCGTTCGCCGAAGTTTGGCCAGGTGGCTGGCTGTATGGTCACCGAGGGTAACGTTTACCGCAACAAGCCGATCCGTGTCCTGCGTGACAACGTGGTTATCTTTGAGGGCGAGCTGGAATCGCTGCGCCGCTTCAAGGACGACGTGCCGGAAGTCCGCAACGGTATGGAATGTGGTATCGGCGTTAAGGGCTACGACGTGAAAGTCGGCGACCAGATCGAGGTGTTCGATCGCGTTCGGGTCGAGCGTAAGCTTGAGTCCACCGGCGCGTGATGCGCCTGAGATTAAAGGAAACCTGATGCCAAGAGAGTTCAGCCGGATTGATCGCATCGGCGATCAGATGCAGCGAGAGCTTGCCCAGCTCATCCAGCGGGAGGTCAAAGACCCGCGGGTGGGTATGGTCACGGTGAATGCCGTCAAGGTGAGCCGTGACCTGGGTTATGCAGACGTTTACGTATCGCTGCTGACCACCGAAGAGCTGACCGAGGAGTCGCCGCAGGTGCGGGATTCCCTGACAGTGCTGAATAAAGCGGCTGGCTTCCTGAAAGGGCAGGTCGGCCGTGCCATGAAATTGCGGGTGACGCCCCAGTTGCGCTTTCATTTCGATACGCTGCTTGGGCACAGCCGTCACATGGACAACCTGATTCGCGAAGCGGTTGGTGATAAACCGGCGGTTGACCGTGACGACGCCCGCACCGACGGGGCGTCTGATGATCCGGAGCAAAAGGCTTGAGTCGACGTCGTAAAGGTCGCGATGTAAACGGCATACTGGTGATCGACAAGCCGATGGATATTACGTCCAACGGCATCCTGCAGCAGGTAAAACGCCTGTTCGGGGCGGCCAAGGCCGGTCACACCGGTGCGTTGGACCCGCTGGCCACCGGCGTGTTGCCGTTGTGCTTTGGTGAAGCCACCAAGTTTTCCCAGATGATGCTGGACAGCGACAAAGCCTACATCGCCACCGCTCGCCTCGGTGTTCGCACCGAAACCGGGGACAGCGAAGGCGCCGTGGTTGCTGAGAAACCGGTACCCCCTGGGCTGGATGCAGAAGCCCTGGAACCGGTATTGGATCGCTTTCGTGGCAATATCCAGCAGGTTCCCTCCATGTACTCCGCGCTAAAGCACAAGGGCAAACCGCTCTATGAATACGCGCGCGAAGGTATTGAGGTGGAGCGTCCGTCGCGCCCGGTGACCATTTACGAGCTGACGCTGCTGGAGGTGCGCGAGACCGAGATTGATATCGCGGTAAGTTGCACGAAAGGCACCTATATTCGCTCGCTGGTGGAGGATATTGGCGAGGCATTGGGCTGCGGTGCGCATGTGACGGCATTACGCCGCACCATGGCCTCGGGCTTCACGCTCGCGGACGCGCGCGAGGTCTCAATGCTGGAGTCCATGCGTGAAGAGGGCGAAAGTCTGGATGGCCTGCTGGTGGCCCCGGATGCTGCTCTGTCCATGTTCCCGGAACGGGATCTGGAAGGCAGTTCGCTGGTATCGATATTGAATGGACAACCAGTTAGAATATCGGGTCAGTCTGAGGAAGGGTTCGTTCGCCTTTATGGCAACGGGCGTTTTGTCGGGCTGGCGGAAGGATTCCCGGAGGGGGAGGTGACCAAGCTGGTGCCTCGTCGTCTGGTGAAGAGTGGCTGATAGCCCTTTGAGGGTTATTGCCAGTTAGCCGGGCTGTAGAGATGCGTGGTTCGGCCGAATTCGATAGCATCGCGACAATGAGGTGAGTTTTATGGCACTTTCTGCCGATGAGAAAGCACAGATCGTTAAGGATTTTCAGCAGGGTGATGGCGATACCGGTTCTCCTGAAGTTCAGGTTGCACTGTTGAGCCACAACATCAACAAGCTGCAGGATCACTTCAAGACCAACAAGCAGGATCACCATTCCCGCCGTGGTCTGATCCGGATGGTTAACCAGCGTCGTAAACTGCTGGATTACCTCAAGCGTAAGAACGCAGACCGCTACCTGGACCTGATCCAGCGTCTGAGCCTGCGTCGCTAATCCGGTTGTACTTAACGGCCGGCGGGGCTTTGATAGCCCCGCTGGTTGTGCCTCTCTCCTGCATCGTGTCTGTCTGTGAACCCTGAAGGAACTCCCTGTCGTAACGGAAAGCTGAAATTGATAGCAGGTTGTTGAAAAGCCCGGTTTAGCCAGGTGGTTTCTGCCCCGGGGTTTTGCAACAGCCTGTTAGCTTTCAGACGGGCTACCCTTCAGTTCATCACTTCAGGCGATGTTGCAGTTATAGCGGATAATTCGCAGGGGCGAGTTATCCGGGTCAACCAATTGAAATGATGAATTCAGGAGTTACCGTGGATCTTAATCCCGTTAAAAAATCGTTCGAACTCGGCGGCAAGACCGTCACCATCGAAACCGGTCGTATCGCCCGTCAGGCCACTGGCTCAGTGCTGGTTACCGTAGACGACATTTCGGTACTGGGTACCGTGGTTGCGGCCAAGGAAGCCAAGCCGGGCCAGCCGTTTTTCCCGCTGACCGTCAACTACTTCGAGAAAACCTACGCTGTGGGCAAGATCCCGGGTGGTTTCTTCAAGCGTGAAGGCCGTCCGTCCGAGAAAGAAACCCTGACGTCTCGCCTGATTGACCGTCCGATTCGTCCGCTGTTTCCCAAGGGATTCATGAACGAAACCCAGGTCATCACTACGGTGATGTCGTCCAGCAAGAACCAGGATCCGGATATTGCCGCCATGCTGGCCGCTTCCGCCGCGCTGTCGATCTCCGGTATCCCGTTCGATGGTCCTATCGGTGCATCCCGCGTCGCATACACCAACGAGCGTGGCTACTTCCTGAACCCGACCTTCGAAGAGCTGGAAACCTCCCTGCTGGACATGGTGGTTGCGGGTACTGAAGACGCGGTTCTGATGGTTGAATCCGAAGCCAAGGGCCTGACAGAAGACCAGATGCTGGGCGCCGTGCTCTTCGGGCACCAGGAAATGCAGACAGCGGTTACCGCGATCAAGGAATTTGCCGCTGAAGTTGGCAAGCCTCGTTGGGAGTGGCAGCCAGAAGCAGAGAACACTGAGCTTCTGAACGCTGTAAAGGCTGACTTTTCGGCCGATATCGAGCAGGCCTATGGCATCCGTGACAAGATGGAGCGCTATGCCCGCTTGAGCGAGATCAAGTCCGCTGCCGTTGAAAAACTGGCCGGAGAAGAAGAAGGCCAGCCGGCGGAAGACGAAGTGAAGAAGTACTTCGCGAAGGTTGAGAAGACTATCGTTCGTCAGCAGGTTATCGACGGCAAGCCGCGTATCGATGGCCGTGACAACAAGACTGTTCGCCCCATTGAAGTGGAAGTTGGCGTTCTGCCGAGCACCCACGGTTCCGCCCTGTTTACCCGTGGTGAGACCCAGGCCATCGTGACCACCACGCTCGGTACTGCGCGTGATATGCAGATCATCGACGCCCTGGAAGGTGAGCGTAAAGACCCGTTCCTGTTCCACTACAACTTCCCTCCGTACTCCGTTGGTGAAGCTGGCCGTGTGGGTACGCCGGGCCGTCGTGAAGTTGGCCACGGCCGGTTGGCCAAGCGTGGTGTGGCAGCGGTTATGCCCACCATGGAAGAGTTCCCGTACACCATCCGTGCGGTGTCTGAAATCACCGAATCCAACGGTTCCAGCTCCATGGCGTCTGTCTGTGGTTCCAGTCTGGCGCTGATGGATGCGGGCGTGCCCATCAAGGCGCCGGTGGCCGGTATCGCCATGGGTCTGGTCAAGGAAGGCGACCAGTTCGCGGTTCTGACCGATATCCTGGGTGATGAGGATCACCTCGGCGATATGGACTTTAAAGTGGCGGGTACCTCTGACGGTATCACTGCTCTGCAGATGGACATCAAGATTCAGGGCATTACCGACGAGATCATGGAAATTGCTCTGGACCAGGCCAATGCAGCACGTTTGCACATCCTGGGTGAGATGGCCAAGGTTATCTCTGCGCCGCGCAAAGAGCTTTCCAGCCGCGCGCCAAGCATCACCACCATCAAGATCAATCCTGAGAAGATCCGCGACGTTATTGGCAAGGGCGGTTCCACCATTCGCTCTATCTGTGACGAGACCGGTGCGTCCATCGATCTGGACGACGATGGCAATGTGAAGATCTATGCCGACAATCAGGATGCGGCCAATGCTGCGATGAAGCGGGTGATGGAAATCACTGCGGAAATCGAAGTTGGCGCTATCTACAGCGGTCGCGTTGAGCGCATTGTGGACTTTGGTGCTTTTGTTAACATCCTGCCCGGCAAGGATGGTCTGGTGCACATTTCCCAGATCTCCGAGCGTCGTATCGAGAACGTGACTGACGAGCTGAGCGAAGGTCAGGAAGTTCTGGTCAAGGTTCTGGATGTGGACAACCGTGGGCGCGTGAAGCTGTCCATGAAGGAAGTGAAGGAAGGGGAGCAGCCGACGGATCTGTCCGCGCTGTAAGCTCTGCCTTTGACAAAAACCCGCCGCTCTCCGGAGTTTGGCGGGTTTTTTTGTTTTCGGGCCTTCGAGTTTTGGAGTCAGAGCACACCGGGCAGGGCTGTTCAAAACCGTGCGGAGCCTGTCTCTTATACACATCTCCGAGCCCACGAGACAGGCAGAAATCTCG
>OLHK01000150.1_pt1 | contig 21876 bp, 20 predicted proteins | sample 1609371 | NCBI WGS metagenome assembly OLHK01 (sample SAMN05416779, study PRJEB24817) | seawater metagenome | isolation source: Sea water | place: Canada:Atlantic | collected 2013-11
GGTGGACGAGGCTATCCGCGGCGGCTTGCGGGGTGAGTGAGCGGGCCGCGACGTTGGCCGGCCTTTCTATTCGTCTGTTTTCTTTTTTAGCAGCCGGTGCTGTATTTCACCGACAATACCACGGCGGAACACCATCACGCAGACGACAAACACAGTCCCCAGGATCACTTGTACCCAGGAGCCGAACGCCGACAGTTCGTGGCTCAGCGCGCCGACGGTAATCGCGCCCAGTACCGGCCCGAAAATGGTGCCAAGGCCTCCCACCAGTGTCATCAGGATGACTTCCCCGGAGGTCTGCCAGTGAGCATTGGTCAGTGCCGCAAACTGGAATATCACCGCTTTTGTGGCACCGGCAGTTCCGGCGAGTGTGGCGGAAATGATAAACGCCAGTAGCTTGAAATGGTCGACGTCGTAACCGAGCGAAAGTGCTCTGGATTCGTTCTCCCGGATGGCCTGGAGGACTTCGCCAAAGGGCGAGTTGATGGTTCGGTGGATGATGGCGAAACCAATCAGGAACACCGCAAACACAAAGTAGTACATGGCGATTTCGTTGTTGAGGCTGATGAAGCCGAAAAGCTCGCCACGGGGAATGCCTTGCAGGCCGTTTTCGCCGCCGGTGAACGGCATCTGCAGCGCCAGGAAGTAGATGATCTGCGCCAGCGCCAGGGTCACCATGGCAAAGTAGATGCCCTGTCGGCGGATGGCGAGGAAACCGAATATCGTGCCGAGGATCAACGCAAACCCGGTGCCGGCAAGAATGCCGAAAATTGGTCCGAATCCCCATTCTTTGGTCACGTAACCGGTAATGTACGCCGCACCGCCGAAGAAGGCGGCGTGCCCGAACGACAGCAACCCGGCGTAGCCGAGCAACAGGTTGAAGGCGCAGGCGAAGAGCGCGAAGCACAGAAGGTCCATCACAAAGACCGGGTAGGCATAGAAGGGCGCGCCAAGGCCGGCGACCAGCATGATGATAAACAGAACGCGGTTGATCATGGCCTTACTTCTCCTTACCAAATAAGCCAGCAGGACGGAACAACAGCACGAGTACCATCAGGAAGAAAATCACGGTGCTGGCTGCGGGCGGGTAAATCACTTTGGTAAGGCCTTCAATCAGGCCCAGTGCCAGCCCCGAAAGGATGGCCCCCATAATGGAGCCCATGCCACCGATCACCACCACGGCAAACACGACGATGATCAGATCTGCGCCCATTAGCGGGCTGACCGAGTAGATCGGGGCCGCGAGTACGCCCGCCAGGCCGGCGAGACCGGCGCCGAAGGCAAAGGTGAGGGTAATCATCAGTGGCACATTCAGGCCAAACGCCTGGGTCAGGTCCGGGTTCTCGACACCGGCGCGCAGCCGTGAACCCAGCTTGGTGTGTTCGATGACGTACCAGGTGGCAAAACAGACCACCAGGGAGAAAATGATGGCGAACAGTCGGTAGGTCGGGAAGTACATGAACCCGAGGTTTACTACGCCACTGAGGCTCTCCGGTTGCCCGGGATAGGGTGTGCCGGAGACGTTGAAGTAGTTGGCAAACAGACCCTGCAGGATCAGCGTGATACCGAACGTCAGCAGCAGGCCATAGATGTGGTCAAGGTCATAGAGACGCTTGAGCATGAAGCGTTCAATGGTCACCCCCAGAATACCGACGATTACGGGCGCCACCAGCAGTGACGCCCAGAATCCGATCTGAAGGCTGATACCGAACCACTGCTCCAGCAGAGAGTAGCCAATCAGTGCGATAAAGGCACCCAGCATGTACATGGCACCGTGGGCAAAGTTGATGATATTCAGCAGCCCGAATATCACCGCGAGCCCGAGGCTCAACATGGCGTAAAACACACCCACATTCAGCCCAAGCAGCGCCTGGGCCAGTATGACCTGCATCGACACGTTGGCTATCTCCCCTGAAGCAGTGGTTAATCGGCGTGGTTAGTTAACCAGCGAACACTTGGTGTCTTCCAGCGAGATGTAGGCCTGATCCGCGGGGATCTTCGAGACTACCCGCAGCAGGTCCCATTCCTCACTGGCTTCGTCCGGCTTCTTCACTTCCACCAGGTACATGTCGTGGAGCATGGAGCCGTTGGGAAGAATCTTGCCGCCTTTCACGAACATGTCGTTGAGGGTCATTTCGCCCAGCTTCGCCCGTACGGTGTCGCTGTTGTCAGAACCGGTGGCCTTGACCGCTTCCAGGTAGTTGGTGACGGCTGAGTAAACACCGGCATGAACCATGGTCGGCATGGCGTTGTGGCGCTCGTAGAAACGGCGGGACCAGGCTTCGGTCTCGTCGTTCTGATTCCACACGAAGGCTGTGGTGAACTGCAGGCCCTGGGCGATATCCAGTCCCATGCTGTGGACGTCGGTGATGAACACCAGCATGCCGGCCAGTTTTTGTCCGCCCTGCACGATGCGGAACTGGTTGGCCTGTTTGATGGCGTTCACCGTGTCCTGGCCGGCATTGGCCAGGCCAATGACATCGGCTCCGGAAGACTGGGCCTGGAGCAGGTAGGAGGAGAAATCGTTGGTGGACAGTGGCGCATTGACGTTGCCAACCACCTCGCCACCGAGGCTTTCCACCACGGCGCCGGTGTTATCCCTCAGAGAGTGCCCGAAGGCGTAATCAGCGGTAATGAAGAACCAGCTTTCACCGCCGTTCTTGACCATTGCCGTTGCGGTACCAACAGGTAACGCGTGGGTGTCGTAGACGTAGTGAATGCCGTATGGCGTGCACTGTTCTTCTGTCAGTGCGGTGGTGCCGGCGCCGGTGTTCATGGTGATGATTTTCTTGTCGTTGGCCAGGCCCTGAACGGACAAGGCAACGGAGGAGTTGTCGAGGGCGGTGATCATGTCCACCTCTTCCGCATCGATCCATTCCCGGGCGGTACTGGCGCCGATATCCGGCTTGTTTTGGTGATCCGCGGAAATGATCTCAATGGGTTTGCCCATCACCGAACCGCCAAAATCCTCGACCGCCATTTTGGCGGCAGTCACCGCGCCCGGCCCTTCGAGGGCCTTGTAAACGCCGGACATGTCACTGAGCACGCCGATTTTTACCTTGCCCTCAGACAGCTCGGCGGCTGCGGTGAGTGGCATTGCCAGGGTTGCCGCTGCTACAGCGCCTGCCAGACCTTGTTTCCAGTGCTTGAACATAGTGGGATTCCTTTTGTTATTAGATTCGGGTTCAGACACTCAGGTGCCTGTTCAACTGCTCTTTTTTGGCCTCGAGATCGGCCGCCTCTATTTGCTCAACCACCCGTCCGTGTTCAATAACATAATGTCGGTCGGCCAGCGGAGCGGCAAAGCGGAAGTTCTGCTCAACCAGAATGATGGTGAATCCCCGGTCACGCAGTTTGCGGATGACATCATCCAGGGATTTGAGGATAACTGGCGCAAGCCCTTCGGTGATCTCGTCCAGTAACAGGAGATTGGCGCCGGTACGAAGGATGCGGGCAATGGCCAGCATCTGTTGCTCGCCCCCGGAGAGCTTGGAGCCCTGGCTTTTGCGGCGCTCTTCAAGATTCGGGAACATTTTGTAGATCTCGTCCGCGGACATCCCGCCATCGGCCACCACGGGGGGCAGCTCCAGGTTCTCGTCCACGTTGAGAGACGCAAAAATCCCCCGCTCCTCGGGGCAATACCCCAGCTTGCCAACGTGGGCAATGCGGTGGGTGGGCATGTTGATGATTTCGGTGCCGTGGATCTTGATGGAGCCGGTGCGTTTGCTGACCAGCCCCAGAATCGACTTGAGCGTGGTCGTGCGTCCGGACCCGTTGCGGCCAAGCAGGGTAATCACCTCGCCTTCCCGCAGAGTCAGATCGAGGCCATGGAGAATGTGGGATTCGCCGTACCAGGCGTGAAGATTCTCGATTTTGAGCATTTCCGGGCGTTGATCAGGCTGCATCGGTGGTTCCCATGTAGGCTTCCATGACGGCGGGGTTGGTCGATACCGTGTCGTAGTTGCCTTCAGCCAACACCTCCCCGCGGTTCAGGACGGTGATGGTGTCGGCCAGTGTGGACACCACATTGAGGTTGTGCTCAACCATCACGATGGTTCTGCCATCCACCACCTTGCGAATCAGCTCGGTGACCGTGCCTACGTCCTCTGAACTCATGCCCTGGGTGGGTTCATCAAGCAGCATGAGCCTGGGTTTGAGTGCAATGGTGGTGGCAATCTCCAGTGCCCGCTTCTGTCCGTAGGCGAGTTCCACCGCCTTGGTATCGGCAAAGGGCCCCAGGCCGACCTGTTCCAGGGTGGCCTGCGCTTCTTCATTCAGTTGATCAAGAATTCGTACCGGCCGCCAGAAGTGATAGGAAATGCCCAACTTGCGTTGCAGGGCGACTCGAACGTTTTCGCGGGCGGAAAGATGGGGAAATACCGCCGAGATCTGAAAAGAGCGAATCAGTCCCTGCTGGGCAATACCTGCAGGTCGCGCGTTGGTAATGTCTTTGCCAGCGTAGATAATCTGCCCGGCGCTGGGCTTGAGAAATTTGGTCAACAGGTTGAAGAAGGTCGTTTTTCCGGCCCCGTTCGGGCCTATCAAAGCATGTATGGAGCCTGTCCTGACGTTGATGCTGACGTCACTGATGGCGGTAAAGCCTTTGAAATCCTTGGTCAGGTTCCTGGTTTCAAGGATGGTTGAGGATGGTTGTGTCTGCTCGCCTACAGCCTGCTCTTCCACGGAAAGACACCCCTTTCAATTCAGGTGAGCGGCGCTGGTGCCGCGTGTTTTTTTATTCGTTGTTGTGACAGTCGTTTTTTTTGAAAGGTCGCAAATACAGCTATTTGAACCGACATTCAGTAATAGTTGGCGAATGTGGATTCTGTCAAGAATGGAGAGGAGAACAGTGGGGGCGACACGCCCCGTTCAGGGCGTGTCTTTAGCGGTTATTCTTCGTCCCGTGGCGGGCGTTCGACCACTTTGCGCTTACCCTTGGCACACCGGGACAGGGCTTTCAGCCCGTCGGCTTCGAAGGCATCCACGCGGATGACATCGTAGAGTGCTTCCAGTGCCTCAAGAAGTTTGTCGCATTCGTCTTTCTGAACAACGCCCTGCTCGCAGGCCCAGTCCACCAGTTCTTTACGCTGGTGCCCCATCAGCAGGTCGATACCGCCCAGCTCGTCTTCGTCACGATTGCGCAGGGCCTCATGCAGGCGATCGCGCATGTCCTTGGTTTCATTGGCCAGTCGGTACGCATTCAGTACACGACCCAAAGGATCATCCGGATCGGTATTGATATAGCTGCCGCGGCTGATGCGCTGGCGCAGCGGCGTATCGTTCACAATGCTGGCCGCCACCTCTGTGCCCAGGGTGTCGTCCGGGCCGTTCAGGCCGGTGGCGCCCAGAGGGAACACCAGCACCCGCAGCGGCCAACGCAACAGCGGCACCGGGAAGTTGATGATCAGCTCGCGCATGGATGTCTTGAGGTCGCGCAGGCTGGTCTGAAGGCACCATTCCACCAGCGGGCGCTGGTCTTCCGGATAGCCCTCCTCGTGCCATTGCTTGATCACCGCCGAGGCGTAATACAGATGTACGAGGCAGTCCGCCATCCGGCCGGACAGGCGCTGACGTGCCTTAAGGCCGCCACCAACCGTGAGCAGGGTAACGTCGGTCATCAGGGCAAACGCGGCCGAGAATCGGGCAAGCTGGCGATAGCTGGACTGGATTTTGCCTTGGCGGGGCACGGTTTCCAGCAAGCCCCCGCTCAGTGCCAGCAATAACGAGCGTAACGCGTTGCGGGTGGTATGAGCGATATGACGGTAAAAGTTGCCGTCGAACTTCTCGACCGCCGCCTTTTTATCGTCCATGTCCGCTGCTTCTATTTCTTCAACAATAAACGGGTGGCAACGGATGGCGCCCTGGCCGAACACCATCAGGCTGCGGGTCAGGATGTTTGCGCCTTCCACCGTGATGCCGATGGGCACCGCCTGGTACGCCCTGGCCAGGAAATTGCGGGGGCCGGTAATAACACCGCGGCCGGCAACCACGTCCATGGCATGGTTGATTACCGTGCGCATCAGGTCGGTATTGCGATACTTGAGAACCGCTGATGGCACAGAGGGGCGCACGCCCCGGTCCAGCATGCCGGAAGTCAGCAGCCGGGCGGCATCCATCATGTAGGTGTAGCCGGCGATGGGCTCCAACGCCTCCTGAACCCCTTCAAACTGGCTGATGGAGCGGCCGAACTGTTCCCGGGTCAGGGTATAGGAACCTGTCGCCATACTGGCCACTTTGCCAGCGCCAGTGCCCAATGCGGGCAGGGAGATGGAGCGGCCAATGGACAGGCATTCCAGTAGCATTTTCCAGCCTTTGCCGAGCATGTCCTGACCGCCAATCACCTGATCCATGGGGATAAAAACGTCATTACCCCAGGTCGGACCGTTCATGAACACGGTGTTCATTGGCAGGTGACGGGCGCCCGAGTGAACCCCTTCAAGGTCCTGTGGAACCATCACGCAGGTAACGCCGATGTCGTCAGAGTCGCCCAACAGTTTGTCCGGGTCATACACCTTGATGGCCAGGCCAATCAGCGTCGCCACCGGTGCCAGTGTGATGTAGCGCTTGTTCCAGGTGACTTTCAGGCCCAGTACTTCCTCGCCATTCCACTGGCCCTTACAGACGATGCCCTTGTCCGGAATAGCTCCGGCGTCAGAACCGGCGACCGGCGACGTCAGTGCAAAGCAGGGGATTTCCTCGCCGCCGGCCAGTCGCGGCAGGTAATGTTCCTTCTGGGTATCGGTGCCGTATTCCATCAGCAATTCGCCCGGGCCAAGCGAGTTGGGCACCATCACGGTCACGGCGGCGGATACGCTGCGGGTGGAAATCTTCATCACGATTTCGGAGTGAGCGGTGTGGGAAAAACCTTTGCCGCCCTGCTCCTTGGGAATTATCAACCCGAAGAAACCGTTCTCGCGAATGAATTTCCAGACCTTGTTGGGCAGATCGTAGTCTTCGTGGGTGATTTTCCAGTCATCCAGCATGCCGCAAAGCTTTTCGACGGGCCCGTCGAGGAACGCCTGTTCTTCACTGGAGAGGTGGGCCGGTTTGGCATCGAGCAGTTTCGACCACTTGGGTTGCCCGGAGAAAAGCTCGCCATCCCAGTCTACAGTTCCCGAACGCAGTGCTTCGGCCTCGGTATCCGAGAGTTTCGGGAGCCGGCCACGCACCCAACTCAGTAGCGGAGCGCTGAGCTTCTCGCGCCGCAGGTCACCTGGCAGCACCAGCACCAGGCTGAGGGCAAGCAGTCCGCCACCAAACAGTATACTGAGGATGTGCCAGCCATCCTGAAACAGCCCGACGACCGTTGCAATCACAAGTACGGCGGCGGCAGTGGTGCCGCCGATGCCAAGGTAGATCAGTACCAGCGCACTGATCAGCAGAAGCAGAACACTCATGGGCGGATCTCCATATCGAGAAGAAATTCAACCTGAATCGTTCTTACCTTCGGCCAAAGCCAGAGAGGTTGCAAGCGCTTGCGTTAGTGATCTTGACGCATCGGCGAGGATTCCGACATTGATCGTTATCTGAAGCGGTTCATACATAGCCGGCTGTAAAGACCAGGCCCAGCACAATCGGCATCACCACAAGGCTTCCGAGGTTACTCATAAGCACCAGTGAGGCTACTTTATGAGGTTCCTGTTGATACTGCTCCGCCAGCATGTAGTTCAACACAGCAGAGGGCATGGCGGCGAAGACCCACAAAGCAGCTACCTGCAGGCCCGGTAGATCCAGAATCGCTATCATTGGCCAGGCAAGAATCAACCCGGATGCAGGCGCGGAAATAGCGCCCAGAACCCCGAGTTTCCAGTCGCTGAAATCCACGTCCAGCATGCGGACACCGAGAGTAAAGAGCATGAGCGGGATACACACTCCGCCTAGCATATTCAGGGTTTCCAGCAGCCATTGTGGCATGGGTACGCCACCGAAGTTGACGGTAAGGCCGGCGATGCTTGCCGCAATAACGGGTATGCGAAGCCGTCTGATGATCGACGTGTGCGGGTCCAGCATGTAGATGCCCACGGTAAAGTGCAGCAGCATTTCCACGACAAATAGGACAACGGCGGCGGGCAGGGCTGCCTCGCCGAACGCAAATACCAGTACGGGAATGCCCATGTTGCCGGAATTGTTGAACATCATCGGCGGCAGGAAGGTTTTAAGGTTCAGGTTCAGAATCCTGGCCAGCGGATAGAGGACGATGCCGGAACCCAGAACGACCACGGTTGCCGCCAGAGCCAGGCTGGTGTAATCCTGAAGCGGAGCCTGTTGATCGGCCAGAACCGCGAACACCAGCATGGGAACGAACAGCTCCATATTGAGGGTGTTCAAGCCTTTGATGTCTGGAGTGCGATATCGGCCGTAAAGGGCACCACAACCGGCGATCAGAAAGACCGGCAACATCGTGGACAGGATCTGGGCAAGCATTCAGGAGCTCCGAGGGTCGATCAGGATAAGCAAATAACTCGTTAGGTTCGCAATTATACCTGGGTTCCAGGCAAGTAAAACCTGTGCCCCTGCGACCAATGATAACCCCCCCCAATGAGCCGGAGGAACGGCGCCCGGCTTGCACGAATTGCAAAGACTGCCACAGAATGACCTTGCCCAACTTACCATTCCAGCGGAGAGCCACTCGTGCCCAAGACCTTTGACCAGCCTGTCCAGCGGGAACGCACCTGTTCAGTGAAGTTTGATGCCCGCAAAGCGGTATTCGGCAGAGATGACGTTATTCCCCTGTGGGTGGCGGATATGGACTTTCCTGCGCCGGAAGCGGTGATCAAGGCTCTGGAAGAACGGGCAAGGCATCCGGTATACGGCTATACACTGTTTCCGGGAAGCCTGTACCGGTCGGTTATCGACTGGTTTGAACATCGGCATGGCTGGGTCATTGAGCGGGACTGGCTAATGATGGCCCCGGGAGTAGTGCCTTCTCTGCACGCTGCGGCACTGGCGTTTGCCGGCGAAGGCGAAGGGGTGATTATACAGCCTCCGGTTTACCCGCCTTTTTTCAGCGCCATTCAAAAAACCGGACGTGTGGTGATTGAAAACCCGCTGGAACAGGTGGATGGCCGCTATCAGATGAATCTTGAGCACCTGGAAGCCTGTGCAGCAAGGGACGACGCCAGGGTGTTGCTGCTGTGCTCGCCCCATAACCCGGTGGGAAGGGTGTGGAGCGAAAGCGAGCTCAGGGAGGTATTGGCCATTGCCAGGCGCCACAACCTGGTGGTGCTGTCGGATGAGATTCATTGCGACCTCACCTATCCGGACAAGCCTGCCCATCATGTACTGGCGAAACTGGCCGATGAGGAACAGGCCCTGATTACCACCGTAGCGCCCAGTAAATCCTTCAATATGCCCGGTCTGGGCTTGTCGGCGCTGGTGGTGAGGAATCCAGAGCATCGGAAGTTATTGAAAGACGTGTTCGACACCATGCACATGAACCAGTGCAATCCCTTCAGTATCGCCGGCTTCGAGGCCGGGTATCGCCAGGGTGGCCCGTGGCTGGACGAACTCATGATCTACCTGCAAGGCAATCGTGACAGGGTGATGGATTATATCCGCCAACATCTGCCGGCTATCCGGGTAACAGAGCCGGAGGGCACTTATTTATTGTGGCTGGACTGCCGGGCATTGGGCATGGGAGACGCGGAACTGAAACGGTTCTTTGTTCAGGAAGCGGGTATTGGCATGAACCCGGGCATCACCTTCGGTGAGCCCGGTAGCGGGTTCATGCGCATGAATATTGGTTGTCCGCGTCGGGTTCTGGAAACGGCCCTGGAGCAGATCCGGCAGGCGCTGAATAAATAACCGGATCAGTTGGCGTCTTTAGCGTCGTTGTTGCAGGGATCGTCCACCGGCTGCCAGTGAGGCGGCTGGCTCATGCCTGGCATCTGGCCGTTGCTGGGGCGGATGGCGCGGTAAGTCTGCCCTTCGTGCACGGCCATCTGGCCCACGGTGTAGCTGCCGCCAAAGCTCCATCGCCTGGTTTCTTCGCAGGTCTGTCGGTGCTCGTTGGGCGCTTTTACGGGCGATTGGCCGGAATCGGTCGGTGCCTGCGGCTGACGGTTCACCCTACCTTCCGATTTGCTCTCAGGGACGTTGCTGTCAGCACGACTGACGTCGCAATCCGGCGCTGACGCCCGTCTTTTCCATTCGAAATCCGCACCCGGTGTTTTACCCTCGTGGAGTTCGCGGGATTGGTACCAGTCGCCCTGGTAAAACACCGTCTGTCCCGGCGGGTAATAACGGCTCGGCATCCAGGTATTTTCCTCGGGGTCGCAGGGAGCGGCAAACGTTGTGGTGCTGAAAGCCGATAATATCAGTGCGCCGGCCCATTTGAACGGCCTTGTCATGCCATTGACCATGAATGTCTGCCTTGTCGATATTTGTTGTTGGGTGCTCAACGGTATTTGCGGCGAAGTTCGGTGGTTCGAGTTGCCAGGAACAGTCCGGCCAGAATCAGGAGACCACCAATGATATGGAACAGGCCCAGGCGTTCTCCGAGGAAAATGCCCGCCATCACCGACGCAAAAACCGGAGTGAGGTACATGAAGATGGCCGCTTTTGCAGGACCGATCCGAAGCACCCCATGATTCCAGAACGCGTAAGCCAGAATACCGGGGAAAATCGCAAAATACATCATGGGCAGGGCGGTAGATGCGTTCAGCTCGAATCCACCCGAGAAGAACAGCAGGTCCACCAGGAAAAACGGCAAGATCACCATGGTACCGCAGGCGATCTGGACAGTCAGGAAGGTCAGTGGTGGCAATGGCACCGCCTGGCGGCGAAGCAGTACTGAGAACAGGCCCCAACTGGATACCGCCAGTACCATGATCAGATCACCGGGTTGTGCCCGCAAACCGGTCAGTACCGAGAGGTCCCCCCTTGCCACAACCGCCAGGATACCCAGTACCGCCAGCGCGATTCCGAGAGCCTGTATGGGGCGTGTGCGATCGCCAAGCAGTACCCAGGCCAATAGCGCCACCATGATAGGGATGGTGGCGTTGATCAGCGCGATATTGGTGGCCGTGGTGGTCACCGCGGCAAAATAAAGCAGCGAGTTAAAGGCGGCCACGCTAAAGGTAGACAGTGCCAGTATCGACAGCCGATGTTGGCGAATGACCTGGCGCTGACGCCACACCCCCGGTAGCCCGAAGGGCAGGAGTATTGTCAGGGCGATCACCCAGCGCCAGAAGGACATGGACAGTGGAGGAATCTCGCCAACCACGCTTTTGGCCACCACGGCATTGCCGGCCCAGAACAGCGGGGTCAGGACCAGGCCGGTGTAGGCCAGCCATAATGGTTTAGATGTTTCTGAAGACACGCCAGCTCCCGTCTGAATGAAGGCTCCCGGATGGTGTCAGGATACAGTGAAGTGATGCCGAAGTCGTGGCGGGTATGTCGATATTTCTTACATGATAGCCTTGCTTTTGTGCCATTCAACATATTTTATATTGTTGTTATATATAAATAAAAATAACAAAGGCCTAATTTATGCTTTTACTAACTTGGCAGTAAGCCAAAATGGACATTTAGCTAATATCTATTGGAGCACCTATGCGACACCTCAGACTTACCATTGCATTACTGGTTTCATTGTGCCTGCCAGCACTCGCAAATGCAGCGTTGATTTCGGCCAGCTATCAGGTAAACCTGAACGATTCGGATCCGGGGCTGGTTGTTGATTCTGCAGACCTTGAGGCTAACCCATTTACCTTTGATTTGAACGAGGGGGATAGCGTGACTTTCAACCTGTTCAAGATCTGGACGCCTGAAGGTGCTGTGAATGACGATGATCTTGCGCCGCAGCCTATTTCGGTTGATTTCAACTTTACGTCGCCGGAGACCATGAGTGGTTCTGTAGGTGGTAGTACTTCGGGTGATACTGCACCTGACCCGCTTTTTGGAATTGATGGTTTTTTCCAGGGAGGTATTCTTAGCTGGGGTTCGCCTTTACAACTCGTCTTCGGGGCGCTTGGCGACGGTCTTCTGGAAGTCAGCCTTTCTGACACCGAATTTAACGAGGGGACGTTCTGGGGATTAGGCAATCACGGTGCGAAGGTGCAAGCTGAGATTAAGCTGGTCAAGGAAGCCAGTGAAGTGCCCGAGCCAAGCACCCTGGCCCTGCTGGGCATCGGTCTTTTTGGCATGGGAATGCGTGCACGCCTTTGTTCAGCCTGATTGGTTGCGATTCGTAGTATCCAGACCGTCGAACAACGGAACGGGGCCAGAGCATTCTCTGGCCCCGTTTATTATTCTCCGGGAACTTCCGCCTCCGTACCAACGTGGTAGGCGGCAAAGCCGGCCATGACCACCTGATCTACCGCCATGCCGATAATCCGGCCGTTGCTACTGGCGCGAATGGGGTGTTGTGCGTTGGTGATGGGGTCTGACACATAGCCCAGGATTTCCCCCTCAGTTACCTTGGCGCCCAGTTTGGTCTCGCTGAACAGGATGCCCCCGTGTTCGGCCCGTATCCACTCGGAATCGTAGTAAACCGGCTCCGGGTCTCCCCAGACGAACATCCTTGAAATCATGCCTTCCTTGTCCATCAGGCTGGTGAGGCTGTTCACCCCGGCCTTGATCTGGTGCTCCTGGATTCGAAGTGATTCGCCCGCCTCCATGGTGACGGACCGGATGCCGGCTTCGACGGCGGCGTGTCGAAGCATGCCGGTGGTACCCGTACTGTGTACCACCGCCATGCGATCGAATCCCCGGGTGAGTTCTGCTACATCCGGGTTATTCATGTCCGCACGCAGTTGAGGCAGGTTGGTGCGCTTGAGAGAACCGGTATGGATATCCACCAACATGTCGCAATGACGGATCACATTCTCGAACAGCGAGTGGGCAATCCGGTCCGCCAGGCTGCCATCGGTGCTGCCAGGGAAGTGACGATTGAGGTCACGACGGTCGGGCAGGTAACGGCTGCCCTGCTGGAAACCCGGCAGGTTGACGATCGGGATGCCGATCACCCGGCCCGAGAGTTTGTTCGGTTCCAGGTCGTACATTGTGCGGCGGATGATTTCGATGCCGTTGAGTTCATCACCGTGAACGGCACCGGTTAGACACAGGTTTGGGCCGGGTTTGGACCCGTTGACCACCAGAACCGGGGTTGGTTGCGAAAGGCCGGCAATCTGGATGGCCGGTGACCAGGCCAGACGGGTTGAGGTTCCTGGCAGAACCTCAGAGCCCAGCATTTTCAGGCTGGTGGCCTTTTGGGGTTCCGTCACCTTGGCAGCCTCTTCCACGCCGCTTTCATCGGTTGCGGTTGCGGCGTCGGCTTCCTGGGCAGTGGGTTTGCTCTGGTCAGCCGTTTCCTTGGGCTCCGAAGGTTCCGACTCCGCGGGTTCGGCGGGCTTTGGAGGCGGCGCCACCTCCTTTAAATCAACATTGGGTGCCACTTCTTCCACGGCCGGTTCGGCGGTGGAATCCGGTGTTTTATCCTGTGAGGCTGACTTCTCATTGGATCTCTGCGCGGTGTCCGCTTTACCGTTACCGGCTTTCGGTTCAGACGAGCGCAAGGGTTCCGAATGCTCGACATCCTCAACGCTTTCGTCTTCGGCAAGTTCAGCGACGAGCACCTCTGTGTTGTCGGAGTTATCGGACTTATTTGCGTAGACGGCAGGTATGGAGACAAGGCTACCAGTCAGGGTAAATATCAAGCCAGCGCGAAACAGATGTGTCAGCCAGCGATACAGCATAATTCCTCTCGGGTCTTCAGCCAGTTTGGGGCCCGTTGTCCGGTCTATGAAAGCGGTACAAGGATAGAGATCCCATTGTTTCATGAATACGGCTGTGACAAAGGTTTAATGCCATTTTCATGAAGTCTTTGTGTCTTTCCGCAAAATGACCTATTCAAGTAGGTTACAGGGTGTGGATTGCCGTTCTGTACCCGTTATACATTTGATGGAGAATAAACTGTATGGATCTTTTGCGAGTTCTGGTTGCGATTTTGTTACCGCCGTTGGGCGTCTTTTTACAGGTGGGGATTGGCAAGCACTTCTGGATCAACATCCTGTTGACGATTCTCGGTTATATTCCGGGCATCGTGCACGCTGTCTGGATAATCGCGAAGAAATAGGCTGGCCATCAGATGTGCGGTGTAGTGTGCCAGATTTCGCTTTTTCGCCGCGCCCGGCCATCCGCTTCCAGTTTTAGCAGGTGAGCCAGGGCCGACCGGGCCGCAACACCATGGATGGCGGTGGGAACATCGTCGTAGGCCTTTGCGGTCAGATCCTTCAGGCTGGCAGGCGCCAATTGTTTCAGAGCCCTGACTACCTTGTGTTCGCGGGCCAGACGGTGGGTGATGAGGTAGTCGATCATTGCCTCGGGACGCGCCATCAGGAAACCGTGGGCAGGGGCTATATAACGCACGGATTCCGCCAGCAGGTCGTACAACGACTCCAGGTAGGCCTTCATGTCACCGTCTGGCGGATTGATGACCACGGTGGAGCCCTGCATGATGTGGTCGCCTGAGAATAGCAGTTCCTGCTCCAGGAGCAGATAACAAAGATGGTTGGAGGCATGTCCGGGGGTGTGCAGAGCTTTTAACGTGCCGGCTTCTGTAGTAATCAGGTCCCCGTCGATCGGTTCCTCGTCCGGCGCAAACGTCTGATCCTGAGCAGGCCCAGCGGGCGCGGGCTGGCCGTAAACCCGGCACCCGGTTCTGGCTTTCAACGCTGCCGTAGCGGGAGAGTGGTCCTGGTGGGTGTGGGTCACCACAATCTGATCAATCGCCCCTCCCGTGATTTCCAGAATCCGCTCAATGTGCGTTGTGTCGGCCGGCCCTGGATCCAGCACCGTAAAGCGTTTGTGGCCGAGCACGTAGGTATTGGTGCCCGGGCCGGTCATCATCCCGGGGTTCGGCGCCGTCAGCCTCACCACACCTGCCGCCACCTCTACAGGCTCACCGGGAACGATGTCTGCGTGCGTTGTTCCTTCCCCTTCCGGGTCCAGTTTGACGGCCTCGTCATAGGCCGGCGCTCCCGGTTCCAGCATTTTGACTTTGCCTTTCTTTACGGCGGGCCAGGGTTGGTTGGGATAGGGCTCTGGTGGGTTGGCGTGAACATAACGCATCAGCGCCTCGGTGGTATCGAAATCCGCCAGTATCCGCAGCGTCCCAATGGTTGGTAATCCAAGCAGGCGACGACCACTGCGGTGATCTTCCAGGGCTTCCGCCGGGCTCAGCCAGACGTGGTCAATGGTTTCCACACCGTCATGGCTTGCCCGTTGGCCTTCCGGTGCCACCGTGATGAAAAAGCGGGTGTCGAAGCGCCGGGGCGGTCCTGGCGGTGTCACCCAGTGCCCGAGGTACGCCAAACGGTCCAGGGGAATGGTGAGGTTATGGCGACGACAAAGCTCCGCCAGTGTCAACTCGCCTTTGAACAGCGCGTCGCGATCACCGTGAACCGGGTGATCCTGTGTCAGCTCCGCCCCGTCCTGGTCCAGCGCGAGAAGAACCCCCGCTTCCTCAAAACACTCCCGAACCGCAGCCAACATGAAATCCGCACCGCCCTCGTCCATGGTCATTGTCTGGCTGATTTCGGTATCAGCCCTCCCGATAACGTGAGCTCGCCCGCTATTCTCCTGATCGTCGACGGCACCTCCGGGAAACACAAAATAGCCGGGCATGAACACCGCGTCCCACGTTCGTTGCAGTAGCAATATCTTCGGGCCTTCATCGGTGTCTTTGGTCAGGACCAGTGTGGCAGCAGGGCGAATATCCATAGAGTGTCCGTATCTTGTTGTTCAGACTTTTGGTGCTGGAAAGAGGTTGGGAGGCTACTGTCAAAACACGCTCAAGCACATCCATGTGGCGCTTGGGCTCCGCCATCCATGGCTCCGCACAGTTTTGACAGTAGCCTCCCAACCTCTTTCATCGGGCAACGGCGAAGGCTGCCTGTAATAGTCCAAGATAACGAATGTTCGGTCGGCTGTCTCGGGGTGTAGGCATGGTTACAACCAAGTATCATTGGGTTCACAGAAAATTCCCTCACACAGGAACTCCGACTTGGCCCGTATCAAGCTTTCTTTCCCGGATGATGCTTTCTATTTTGAAACCAACATGCCGGTTCGGATCACCGATATCAATGGTGCCAACCACCTGGGTAACGATGCCCTGATCTCCATGCTGTCCGAAGCCAGGGCCCAGTTCCTGGTGAACTATGGTGTCGAGGAAGCCGACAACAACGGCGTGGGTATCATCGTCACCGACCTGGCAACCATGTACCAATCGGAATCGTTCTTTCCGGAAATGCTCCGGTTCGAAGTTGGATTGATGGATTTCAACAAATACGGCGGGGATTTCGTATTCCGCGTAACCAAGGCGGAGAGCGGTCAACCCGTGGCCCTGGCCAAGTACGGTTTCGTGTTCTTCAATTACCAGCGCAAATCGGTTGTGCCGATGCCAGAGAGTTTCCGCGCACGCTTCGGCGATTAGTATTTAGTCCTGGAGTGCCAGCTTTCGGATGCCTTGCCGGTAGAACAGGTAGGCCATGACACCTGCCATCAGATTGCCAACCAGCGCACCGCTCATCAGGCCGTTGATACCGCCGAGCTGTGAGCCGAGCCAAAGCAGTGGCAGAAAGCAGAGGAATAACCGCAGGACCGACACCAGCAGCGCCCGCATGGCAAGCCCCAGCGCATTGCACACCGACACCATCAGCATGCAGATGCCCAGGCCGGTATAGCTCAGCGGCACCCGAACCAGATAACTGCCCAACACATCGCTGACGGCGCGATCGCTGGTAAACAGCTCTGAGACCACTCCTGACGCTAAAAGCCAGATCAACCCAATGGCCAGTTGCCACACCACCACAAAACGAACCGCCAATCGCACGAGAACGCGAATCCGCGCAAGCTCACCGGCCCCAAGCATGCGGCCAATCATGGGCGGCATCGACATGGTCAGTGCCAGCACCACTACAATGGAGAAGAACTCGAGGCGAGTGCCCAGGCCCCAGGCCGCGACGGCGGCGGAGCCAAAGCCAGCCACCATGGCGGTCGCGAACATGGCCGAGGCTGGCGGCATCAGCTGGCTGACCATGGCCGGCGCCATGATGCCATTCAGTTGTTTCAGTGCCTTGCCGAGGGCCAGCTGGGAAAGGTCGAAGCGTATCCAGCCAGAGCGCAGCAGTTTGGGGTAGATAAACAGGCAACCGATACCGAAGGCGGTCACTGTTGCCAGCGCAGCACCCTGCAGGCCCCAGCCAAAGACGAAGATATACAGCGGGTCCAGGGCAATGTTCGCCAGGCTGGTGGCGACCATCATGTAGCCAGGGAGTTTGGTATCGCCATGGGAGCGGCACACGCTGTAACCAAAGTAGAGCATGGCGCCGGTCCAGGCGGAGAGCAGCCAGGGTATCCAGTAACTGCGGATCAGCGGCAGCAGGCTCTGTTCGGCACCCAGCCCAGCCATAATCTGGGTTTGCAGCAGCCATAGGGCAATACACAGGATAATCACCAGAGTGGCGCCCACGGTGACGACGAGACCGCCCAGGCGTTCAGCGCGGAGTTGGTCGCCGGCGCCGAGGGTTCTGGAAATGATGGCGGTGGTGGCGATGCCAAGGCCCACCTGCAGGCCGATAATGAGCTGCTGCATGGGCAGTGTGAAGCCCAGTGCGGCCAGTGGGTCGCGGCCGAGTTGGCCAATGAAGGCGCTGTCGACGAGTTGGAAGGTCATCAGTGACAGTACGCCGAAGAGCATGGGCCAGGTCATGGTGAACAACTGGCGCGGCAGGCTGGCGTGTGGGGTGGCGTTCGTCACGTTGGTGGCTTCTGTTCCAGGTGTTTTGCTTGGTGGGCGATTTTAGCAGTTATCGGTTTGTGAGTGGGTGCAAAGGCCGGGGCGCCTTCCCCAGACACGCCGTGAACCCATCCATGGGGGCTCGGCATTGCCATCCCTGGCAATGCACGGTCTGGGGAAGGCGCCCCGGCCTTCGCACATCGATTACGGAGTCGCTTTCAGTAACTCGGAGTGCTGGGAATCAAAGCGCCGAAAGAGCGGCTTCGTAATTCGGTTCTTCCTTGATTTCACCCACCAACTCACTGTGCAGAACCTTGTTGTTCTCATCCAGAACCACCACCGCACGGGAAGTCAGGCCAGCAAGTGGCCCGTCCTGAATGGCAACACCGTAATCCTCCTGGAAGCTGTAGTTTCGGAAGCTGGAAAGGGTAGTGACATTTTCCAGGCCTTCGGCACCACAGAATCGACCGGCGGCGAAGGGCAGGTCGGCAGAAATGACCAGCACCACCGTGTTGTCCAGGCTGCTGGCTTTTTCATTGAACTTGCGGGTGGAGGTGGCGCAGGTTGGGGTGTCCACGCTGGGGACGATGTTCAGGACTTTGCGCTTACCAGCCCAGTTGTCGAGGGTGACGTCTTCCAGGCCCTGGGTCGTGAGGGTGAAGTTGGGGGCGGTGTCGCCGGTTTGCGGAAGGGTGCCGCTCACGGTGATTGGATTGCCGCCGAGTGTGACGTTGCTCATTTGGAACTCCCTGATACTGGCTTAATGGATTTGTGTTTAACAGCTTACTCTGTGTAGTCCATTTTGGATGCTTTTTCATCCGGGAGTCGAGTTAAGTTGGTTTCAGGCGGGCTCAAATCCGGGAGCCGGATGGCGCTGGACCAGCAGCAGGTAGCTGCCCAGAGCGCCAATGGCACAGGTGGCAATGATGCCCGCCATCACCAGTGACGTGCCGTTGTGGAAGTGCCCCACCAGCGCACCCACGGTCGCAGCAACCACCATCTGGGTGAAGCCGAACAGCGCCGACGCGGAGCCGGCCATGCTGGGGAAGTTGGCCAGGGCTCCGGCCATGGTCTGGGGTAGAACCATGCCCACACCCACCATCAGCAGCGATTGGGGGAGAATGACCGCCCAGACGTTGTAAATATGGGCCGTTGCCAGCGCAGCCATTAAAGAACCGCCGGCCACTGCCACAATCAGGCCACGGATCAGTATCTGATCCGGCGTCAACGAGCGCCCCAGTCCAACGGCCGTGAGGTTACCGCCAATGTAGCCGGTGACGATGCAGGCAAAGAAAAGGCCGAAGTATTGCGGTTCCACGCCCAGGAAATCGATCAGCACGAACGAAGAGCCCGACAGGAACGCAAACAGGCCGGCAAAGGTCAGGGAATTGGTCAGGGTGTAGCCCAGGAAGCTAATGTCCGAGGCAATTGCCCGGTAGTTCTTCCATAGGCTGCCAATCCGGAGAGACTGCCGGTTTTCCGGGCGCATCGGCTCCGGAATACCCACTGCAACCACCACAGCCATGATCAGCGCGTAGCCACCCAGCGCCAGAAAAATTGACGACCAGCCCAGGCTGACCACCATAAAACCGCCGAGAGTTGGTGCAACAGCGGGTGCCAGGGCCATGATGCTGGCCAGGATGGCCATGATTCTTGCGGCATCCCGCGGGGAATAAATATCCCGTACGGCTGCCCGGCCAAGTACTGGACCGGCCGACCCCCCCAATGCTTGCAGGAAGCGGCACAAAATAAGTGTTTCGATGTTTGTGGCTAACGCACAAACGACACTGGCTATCGCAAAAAGCAGGAAGCCGCCAATCATTATGGGTTTGCGCCCGAAACGGTCGGCCAGTGGGCCGCAGATCAGCTGTGCCAGGGCAAAGCCGACCATGTAGATACTCAGGGTAAGCTGGACCTGTCCGGTATCGGCTGAGAGCGCCTCTCCCATGGCGGGCAAGGCAGGCAGATACATATCAATCGCCAGCGGCCCGAGGGCGACGGCGGCTGCCAATAGTATCGTTGTCCATACACTCGTTAGTGCAAGCATTGCTGATCCCGGAATCTTTGGAGTACCGCACTGGGCGAGAGCCGGCCTTCTGAAACACGCTGTGAATACATCCCTGTACGCTCGGCTCCGCCATCCATGGCTCCGCACGGTTTCAGAAGGCCGGCTCTCGCCCCGCACTTGGTCTGATCTGGGGAGTTTACGCTTCCAGTGTCTTGAGATAACGGCCGGCTATTTCATACAACGTATGAATAAAACAGATAGGTCAGGTATTGAGGTCATTCATTGCCGCCGCCACGCCGTTTACATGATTGCGGATCCAGCGATGGGCAGGGTCGGTCTGATTGCGTTTGTGCCACAGCATCAGCAGCGTGAACGGCTTGTAGTCGAATGGGAGGGGGGTCCAGGCAAAGTTCCGTAGCAAGTCCTCACTCATGCGTTTTGGCGCTGTAGCGAGCATGTTGGTTCCACGTAAGAAACCTGGCAGGCCTGAGAAATTGGAGACCGTTACGACCGTTTTCCGGGTCAAGCCCTGGGCGGCCAACGAACCCTCGAACGCCGTTTTCTCGCCTGTGCCAAACAGGATGGCGATGTGATCCGCCTTCAGGTAATCCGCCAGGGATTCCGGGGGCTGTCGGGTGGCGGGATCGTAGAAAACCACCATCTGATCCGCCATCAGGCCCCGCTGCATAATGTCGGTGCTTTCCGGTGCGTGAGGGGAAATAATCAGGTCACACAGGTCTTTGCGTAACATGTCCGCGGTCGGAATACCTGAGGGGACAACCTGCAGTCGGATGCCTGGAGCCTCCTGCCTGATCACCGACAACAGGGCGGGTAACAACAGGTCGCGCTGGTAATCATTGGCGGCGATGGTGAAGGTGAACTCGGCGGTGGCCGGTGTGAAGGGCGGCCCGGAGGACAGGGAGTGCAGGTCGTCCAGTATCTGGCGAATGTGTGGGCCGGCCTGGAGAGCATACCGGGTGGGGACAATGCCTCGGCCGGATTTGACGAACAGGGCGTCGCCCAGGGCCTGGCGTAATCGGTCCAGGGTGTGGCTGACAGCCGATTGACTCACGCCCAGTCGTACAGCAGCTCGAGAAACGCTGCCCTCATCCAGCACTGCAATGAAGGTGCTGAGGGAGCGAATGTCGAGGTTAAATGTATCAACAGGGTTCATGAGTAGCAGTGTACCCGAGGCGTGGGAGGTTGCCCATTCCGGAGTACTTTGTTGTTGGTGGTTTGAGTAAGCATTCAAAAAACGATGCCGACTGGTTTACGATGGCGTAACAATGGCTGAACAAATGAAGGAGCATTCTATGAAACCGATCCTGGCGTTCGATGTATACGGAACCCTGGTGGACCCCATGGGAATGGCAGAACTGTTGGCGCCGGACGCAGGCGAGGCGGCGGAATCCGTGAGTGCCCAGTGGCGGGAAAAACAGTTGGAGTTTTCCTTTCGCAAGGGGCTGATGCGCATGTACGAGGATTTCGGGGCCTGTACCCGGCAGGCGCTAAGGTATGCGATGGCCAGCCATGGGTTGAGCTTAAGTGGAGAGCGGGAAGATGAGCTGATGGGGGCCTATCTGTCCCTGCCTGCGTTTGACGACTCGCTGCCAGCACTGGAGTCACTTAAGGGGAAGTATCGGATGTTTGCCTTTTCCAATGGCACCTATCCGGCGTTGGAGAAGGTGCTGGGGCATAACCATTTGCTGGATCAGTTTGAGGGGTTGGTGTCGGTGGATGACATCAAGAGCTTCAAGCCGGACCCGGCGGTGTATGCCTATGCACGACGGGCGACCGGGGCGATGGATAAGCCTCTGTGCCTGGTGTCCAGCAACGCGTGGGATGTGATTGGTGCCCGGGCGGCGGGGTTGACGGCAATCTGGGTGCAGAGGGATGCCGGGAAGGTGTTTGAAGACTGGGGGATTGAGCCTAATGCGGTGGTTCGGAGTCTTTCGGAGTTGCCCGCGACTTTGGCTAATCTCTGACTTTCTGGTGGCTGCACCTCTCGGGAAGGGCTATCCAAAACACGCTCCTTCGGCACATCCATGTGGCGCTTGGACTCCGCCATCCATGGCTCCGTACAGTTTCTGAAACAGCTGTCTCTTATACACATCTGACGCTGCCGACGAAT
>OLHK01000151.1_pt1 | contig 21812 bp, 21 predicted proteins | sample 1609371 | NCBI WGS metagenome assembly OLHK01 (sample SAMN05416779, study PRJEB24817) | seawater metagenome | isolation source: Sea water | place: Canada:Atlantic | collected 2013-11
CGAGATTTCTGCCTGTCTCGTGGGCTCGGAGATGTGTATAAGAGACAGTTCATACGCAATTACCTGTCATAAATCTCAAGGTGGGCAGTGGAACACTATTTTTGTAGAACAACCTTATCTGCCAAACGGGATGGACAAAGATTATATTAGGTGGCTTTATACAGCAGTTACACGAGCAAAGGAGAAGCTCTATTTAATTGGTTTTAAAGACGAAATGTTTGTAGAAAATACATAGAATTAAAGTGATTATCAATTTGGTAATCAGCATTACTTTAAACCAAAATTTAGCTCAAAATTGAAATAAAAAAAATTAAGGCAAATAAGTTTAAACAATCATAAAACGTTATTTTTGAAATTCAACAATTATATAAAATGAAGATAATTTCTATGATACCTGCACGCTATAGTGCTTCTCGGTTTCCAGGTAAACTGATGCAAGATTTGGCAGGTAAATCTGTTATACTTCGTACCTACGAAGCTACAGTGGCAACTCAACTTTTTAGTGAAGTCTATGTGGTTACAGATAGTGAAATTATCTATAATGAAATTGTAAATAACGGAGGAAAGGCCATAATGAGCAAAAATGAGCACGAATCAGGAAGTGATAGAATTGCTGAAGCTGTCGCAAAAGTAGATTGTGACATAGTTGTAAATGTACAAGGGGATGAACCCTTCACTGAAGGTAAAAGTTTAAAAAAATTACTTGAGGTTTTTAAAGATGATAAACAGAAGGAAATCGATTTAGCATCTTTAATGGTAGAGATTACCGATTGGGAGGAAATAAATAATCCTAATACAGTAAAAGTGATTGTAGATCAAAATAACTTTGCTCTTTACTTTTCCAGAAGTCCTATACCTTTTCCAAGGGATAAAAACGCAAATGCTCGATATTTTAAACACAAAGGAATTTATGCTTTTAGAAAGCAAGCACTTATGGATTTCACAGTATTGCCAATGAAATTTATTGAAGCTAGTGAAAAGATAGAATGTATCCGTTATTTGGAATACGGAAAGCGGATTAAAATGGTAGAAACCGAAGTACAAGGTGTAGAGATTGACACACCTGAAGATTTAGAAAAAGCAAAGCGTTTGTGGAGGTAAACTATAAAGACATAAAAGTTATAGGTTTTGATGCAGACGATACACTTTGGGTTAATGAAACCTATTTTAGAGAAGCCGAAGAAGAATTTGGTTTGTTACTTTCTAAATATGAAACTCCAAATAAAATAGACCAAGAACTCTTTAAGATGGAAATAAAAAATCTTCCAACCTATGGTTATGGTGTAAAAGGTTTTGTATTGTCAATGGTTGAATTGGCTTTAGAGCTCTCAAATAAAACAGTGTCCAATCAAGTTATTGAAGCTGTTTTAGACATTGGTAAAAGAATGATTAACAAACCCATTGAACTTTTAGATGGGGTAGAAGATGTATTAAGGGAGTTATCAGAAGACTATAAATTAATAGTAGCTACAAAAGGAGATTTATTAGATCAAGAACGAAAATTAGAAAAATCGGGTTTACTTCAGTATTTTCATCATATTGAAGTGTTGAGCGAAAAGCAGGAATCTAATTATTCCAAACTTTTAAGTCATTTAGAGATTAAGCCCAAAGAATTTCTTATGGTTGGTAATTCGTTAAAATCTGATGTGTTACCATTAATTGGTATAGGAGCGCAAGCAATCCATATACCGTTTCATACCACATGGCAACATGAAAAAGTTACAGAGAAAGAAGGTAATGGTGAAGATTATATTACCATTGAAAGCTTAACCGAAATATTAAACGTTTTCAAAGACGAGAAATAGAAACTTAGTTTTTATTTTTGTAAAAGATATAAAGTAAATGACGTACAAAAATTATCCAATGGTGTCCAGAGTTGTATTTGGGCGTGGTAGTTTCAACCAGCTTGATGAAATTATTGCCTCAAAGCGCAATGGACGTAATGCACCATTCATATTTTATGTAGATGATGTTTTTAAGGGCAATCATTGGTTAACTTCAAGAATTACCTTGTCTTACAAGGATAAAATTATTTACATTCCAACAAAAGAAGAACCTAAAACTTCACAAATAGACCAATTAGTTGAGGATATTATTCTAGAATACAGCGAACTACCCTCTGGTATTATAGGCATAGGTGGTGGTATTGTAATGGATATTGCTAAAGCAGTGTCCTTAATGTTAACCAACAAAGGGGAATCCAAAGATTATCAAGGTTGGGATTTAATTAAAAATCCTGCAATTTATCATGTAGGCATACCTACAATTTCTGGTACAGGTGCAGAAGTTTCTCGTACAACTATTTTAACAGGACCTATTCGTAAACTCGGAATTAATAGTGACCATACACCTTTTGACCAAGTTATTTTAGATCCAGAATTAACTAAGGATGTGCCAAAGGATCAATGGTTTTATACTGGTATGGATTGTTTTGTACATTGTGTTGAATCCTTAAACGGAACATATCTAAATGCATTTAGTCAGAGTTATGGAGAAAAGGCTTTTCAACTATGTAAAGAAATATTCTTTGAAGACACATTAAGTACGGAAGATGCTCAAGATAAATTAATGATGGCTTCATGGCATGGCGGAATGAGTATAGCCTACTCTCAAGTTGGTGTAGCACACGCTATGAGCTATGGGTTGGGATATCTTTTGGGTGTAAAACATGGCATTGGTAATTGTATCGTTTTTGATCATTTAGAAGATTACTATCCTGAAGGTGTAAAGCTCTTTAAGCAGATGAAGGAAAAGCACAATGTAAAGTTGCCAAAAGACATATGCGCTGGTTTAGAACCACAGCAATTTGATACTATGATAGATGTTGCACTGAGCTTAGAGCCATTATGGGAAAATGCAATAGGAAAAAATTGGAAAAAGACCATCACTCGCGAAAAGTTACTAGAGCTTTACAAAAAAATGTAAGATGCGCTGGTTAGCTAAATTTATTTACTTCAAGATTTTAGGTTGGAAAATCGTTGGGAATACTAACTTTTCAAAGGACACGGTAAATAAAGCGGTCATTATAGCATTGCCACATACCAGTTGGTACGATTTCATTATAGCAATTTTATTACGAAAAGTAACAGGTGTAAAAACAAATTTTATTGCTAAAAAGGAATTGTTTAAATGGCCATTTGGTTATTATTTTAGAGCAGTTGGAGGAAAAGCCCTAGATCGTACCTCAGGTCAAAAAAAAGTTGAAGCTATAGCAGAATTGTTTAAGCAAGAAGATGAGTTTAGATTAACATTGGCACCTGAAGGTACAAGAAAAAAAGTTGAAGAATGGAAAACAGGATTTTATTATATTGCTAAGGCAGCAAACGTACCAATTATAATGTTTACCTTAGACTTTAAAAACAAACAGAACAAGATTTCAGAACCTTTTTATCCTACTGAAAATATGATTGCCGATTTTAAATTTATGAAACAATTTTATAAAGGGGTAATAGGTAAGGTTGAAAATTATAGTTAATCTTGTCGCCACAAAATAAAAATTTTGGCATACCATTTGTATAATATAAATTGCAATGAAACATAAAGTAAACCATTGAGTCCCTAAAAAGAAACATTGCCCTAAAGAAGCTATCTCGTCCTACTGAGATAGCTTTTTTTCTTTAAAACTCTTTCTGCACAACAGTTTTTGATAGAATTAAAGTGTTAAAGTATTGATAAAGTTGACGTGTTAAGTCACTCAAAGCCAAACAGCCACGAACAGGAGGGGTTTTAAGCTAAATCCACAGATAAACAGACACCGTATATATAATACTAACAAAAAATTAATATTATGAATATGATTAAAAAAAATTTAACCTCGGCGATTTGTTTAATGTTATCAGCAGGATTGTGTTTAACATCTTGTAGCGATGATGATGATAATGGAGGAAATATTGTGGACGAAAGTGTATCATTATATGCATCAAACAATTTGGATGGAAATATTTCTGTTTACGACTTTGAAGCAGGTGAAAATGTTTCTTCTAAAACTTTAATAACAACTTCAACTGCAGCAGATGGTATCTATTTTGATGATGATACCAACTCAGCTTTTCAAGCCTCCAGGTCTGGAAACAATTTAGAAGGTTTTGCGAATGTAGATGTACTGCAATCGGGAACAGATTTATTAGCTGATTTTATTGGTACGAGTGATATGGAAAGTCCTAGAGAGGTAGCTGTAAAAGGTAATACTTTTGTAGTCGCTGACAATGCAGATGTAGATGGCAATGATAGTACATTAGACGGACGGTTATTCGTTTACAACCTTGCAAGTGGAACCTTTACACTGCAAAATGTAATAACTACAGATTTTAAACTATGGGGAATTACTTTTAAAGGTAATGATCTTTACGCTGTTGTAGATACCACAAATCAATTAGCTGTATTTACAAATTTCTTATCAACTTCTACTGATGCTACATTAAGTGCATCAAAAACAATTAGTATTGAAGGGATTGAAAGAACACACGGAATTACTTATGATAGTGATTCTGATACAATGATCATGACTGATATTGGTGACGCAGACAACGGACAAGATGATGGAGGTTTCCATATTATCACTAATTTTACAAATAAATTCAATAGTGTTGCAGATGGTGATATGTTAGCTGTAGCAGGAAATCAAGTAAGAGTTTCTGGTGCATCAACCTTATTGGGTAACCCAGTTGACGTTGCTTATGATTCTGATAACGATGTAATTTACATAGCAGAAGCTGGTAACGGTGGAGGAAGAATCTTAGCATTTAGCGATTTTGATTTTTCAACAGGAGGAGATATAACACCTACATTTAATAGTGCATTGACCTCTGCCTCTGCGGTTTATTTAGATGATTAATATTATCAAATTTACATATATTGAAGAGCCGTCACACAGACGGCTCTTTTTTTGTGATATATTTATCTAATAACAAGTTTGTTTGGCTTTGTAGCTTATTCTTGAAAAATCGCATGCCGCCAAAAAATATACCTTTAATGCCTATGGCTTGTTTAGCCCATTTATGTAGACTAAATTCGTCAGTATGCTTTATAATTAAACCGTCCTTAAATATAAATGAAGCGTCTATTTTATTATGGACCTTTCTTCCTGTTTTACTGAAGGTATAAAATGCTTCCCAGTGAGCTGACCCTATTTTACCATCTGATTTCACATTGAATAATTCAACTATAAAATGCTTTCCTTTTTGATTTTCACAGAGCATTTGCCACATAGCCTTGGCACGTTCTCCCTTTAGAACACCAAATGCAGGATCTTCAAAAACTATATCTTCATGATAGCAAGATATCATAGTATTGCTATCACAATCATTAAAGGCATTGTAAAAGGTTTCAATGATTGTTTTCATACATTTAAAAATTTAAAAACCACACCTATTAAAATTTCGTAAGTAAGGTAGCAATTAATCAATAATCTTTGAGTTTAAGTTTTACTTATTTAATTGCTATGAAAGAGAAAGGGCTATCTTTAAGTAGATGGCCTTTTTTTTGTTTTGATTTAATTTTACGAGTGTTTTTATTTCAATATAAACGAAATAAAATTTGAAAACTCAGGCTGTGTATCTTTTAATTTTATCTATAACAGACCTTATGCCTTTATAGACTATAACGTTGGTTTTAGCATAGTAGAACGAAATAAAACAAACTACTGCCAAAAACAATAAGGCACCTCCAGCTGCTTGCCAAGGATTTAACACCTTACCAATAAGTTGATGCAACCCAAGACCCGTAAAACTGCCATACATTATGATGAAATGAATAACGTAAATAGATAAGGTTTTTTGGCCTATTTTCAGTATCAGCTGCTGTTTAATGTAATTCTCAAAAAGATAAAATAACCCAAAAAGAACAAAAACATTTCCTAATCGTGTAAACAAGTAATTGTAATAGGCAACATCCTTTAGAATTTGAATATTACTAAAGTAGTATAATTTCATTAAGACCCAAGATGATGATGTTATTAAGATAACACCAAGTACTAAAAATCCCGACACAATGGACAACTTGAATTTTGGTCGCTTTAAATACCGATAGAAAATTGTAGCAATAAAAGCACCAAAGCAGAGGTAGCCAAACCATGGTAAAATAGTAAAAACAGACCCATTTGCTTTACTGATATAGTTTGAGAAGATAAGTGGTACATTAGGCAGCTCCAGATAACGATAAAGAGGTTCTGAGATAAAAATAATGAGTCCAAAAAGTAGCATAACTATTGAAAACACAAAGGTTTTTTTGAAGACCAATTTGTAGATAATGATAATCGCAATCAATGATAAACCAATACACTGCAGTACATCAATGATTAGAAAATAGGAATAGAACTTCCCAACCAACCATTCAAAAATAGGCACACGTAACACGTAGCCTATTCCCATAAGCATAAGGCCACGTAGCAAGCCTTTACGCATTCGTTTTTTTGTGCTGCCAGAGTGCTTAGCTTTTATTAATAAATAAGAAAATATTAAACCTGAAATGGTGAAAAATGTCGGAGCTGTAATGCCTCTAAAATATTCCCACGTTTTAAAAATGACATTGGTAGTATCTCTATATATGGGATTCAAAAGAGTATCTACAAAATGTCCTTGCAGCATCATTAAAATGGCAAAAGCACGGATGGCATCAATGAAATAAAGTCTATTTACTTTCAAGCACTAAGTTGGTTAAAGTACAAATGTAGTATTTCTGATTAAATGTGGTTGAGTAAGACTTCTTAGCTTCCGTTTGTTTATAAGATATAATTCCATAGCAAAAAAATTATTTCATCCGATAGGCGAATTTAGCTTTTTTGTCTCCTCTCAAATTTAATAATGTAAAGTTTCATTTCTAAAATAAATGTAAACACTAGACCATAATTTTTGTAACGTTTAGTACATTTAGCTTTTAATGGAGCAACTCAATACTATTCTTGCAAAGTTTTCATCCCTAGCTTGGGGATTACCATTACTTATTTTACTTATTGGTGGTGGACTGTATTTGCTAATTCGTTCACGTTTTTTACCGTTTCGGCATATTGGTCATGCAGTGAATGTACTGCGTGGTAGATTTGATGATCCAAATGATCCTGGCGAGATTTCACATTTTCAGGCATTAACCACTGCATTATCTTCAACCATTGGCATGGGTAACATTGCTGGTGTAGCTTTAGCAATTGCAGTGGGTGGACCAGGAGCTATGTTTTGGATGTGGGTGAGTGCGGTTGTAGGTATGGCAACCAAATTCTTTACTTCAACCCTGTCTATTATGTATAGAGGTAAGGATAGTAATGGAGAAATACAAGGAGGTCCAATGTATTTTATTACGGAAGGTTTGGGCAAAAACTGGAAACCACTTGCAATTATGTTCAGCATATTTGGGATGTTGGGCGCGCTTCCTGTAGTCAATGTTAACCAGCTAAAACAAGCTGTTAATGATATTGTTCTTGTTCCGAATGGAGTAGAAGTATCTTTAGGTTCAAATTTAATAATTGCTGCAATATTGGTGATTTTTACTAGTATGATAATTCTTGGCGGATTAAAGCGCATAAGTAATTGGGCCTCTAAAATGGTGCCTTCTATGTTAATATTATATTTTGTTTTAGTACTTGTTATTTTAGGAATTAATATTACTGAAGTGCCAAAATATTTTATGATGATATTCACTGATGCTTTTGCTGCGGACTACTTTCCCTCAGATAAACCATTTTTAGGAGGAGTATTGGGTGCGCTGATTTTACACGGTATAAAACGTGGTGCGTTCTCTAACGAAGCCGGATTGGGAACAGCACCAATGGCACATGGAGCTACAAAAACAAACGAACCTGTACGAGAAGGTTTAGTGGCAATGCTAGGACCAGTTATAGATACTTTAATAGTGTGTACGTTGACCGCTTTGGCAATTTTAGTCACTGATGTTTGGCAAACGACTTCAGATAATGGAGTCACACTAACAGCTGCAGCTTTTCAAGAGGCAATGCCTGGTTTTGGTCAATATTTACTCATGATTTGTGTGTTTTTCTTTAGTGTATCGTCATTGTTTTCTTATGCGTATTACGGTACAAAATGCATGTCGTTTTTAATTGGTGCGAACAGAAAACATTATTATAATTATATTTATATCGCCAGTATTGTTTTAGCGGCAACCACAGATTTTAAAGCTATGATTAATTTTATTGATGGCGTATTTGCTTTTATGGCAATCCCAACAATGATAGCTACTATTATCCTGGCGCCAAAAGCCATTACTGAAGCTAAACGCTATTTTAACCAACTAAAACAAACAAAAAATGAAGGTAAATAATAATGCAAAAGCTTATTGGCGAGATAATATTAAATATGTTCTAATTCTTTTGTCTATATGGTTTATAGCGTCTTATGGAGCGGGAATTTTATTTAAAGATGAACTAAATTCCATTAAAATCGGAGGCTTCAAATTAGGATTTTGGTTTGCACAACAAGGTTCTATGTATGTGTTTGTAGTACTCATTTTTGTTTATGTAAGGTTAATGAATAAACTCGATAAAAAATATGGCTATGATGAATAAATTACTGCTTATAGCCCAAATAGATGTACAATCTTGGACCTACATTTTAGTAGGCATTACTTTTACACTTTATATAGGTATCGCAATTTGGTCCAGAGCTGGCTCAACTAAAGAATTTTATGTTGCTGGAGGTGGAGTATCTCCATTAGCAAATGGTATGGCTACTGCAGCAGATTGGATGAGTGCCGCATCTTTTATTTCTATGGCTGGTATTATTTCTTTTGCTGGTTATGATGGAGCTGTTTATCTTATGGGTTGGACAGGCGGTTATGTGCTTTTAGCTTTACTCTTAGCTCCATATTTAAGAAAGTTTGGCAAGTTTACCGTTCCAGATTTTATAGGTGATAGATATTATTCTAAAACCGCTCGTATTGTTGCTGTATTTTGTGCACTTTTAGTCTCGTTTACTTATGTTGCCGGACAAATGCGAGGTGTCGGAATTGTATTTTCAAGATTTCTCGAAGTCGATATCAATACAGGAGTAGTCATAGGAATGCTTATTGTATTATTCTATGCTGTTTTAGGCGGAATGAAAGGCATTACTTATACACAAGTAGCCCAATATTGTGTACTTATTTTCGCTTTTATGGTTCCTGCTATTTTTATTTCTATTCAAATGACAGGAAACCCTATTCCGCAATTAGGATTTGGAGCCGAGTTAAATGATGGCTCTGCAACATATTTGTTAGATAAATTAGACGGTTTAAGTACACAATTAGGATTTGCGGAATATACAGAAGGCTCTAAATCTACTATAGATGTATTTGCAATTACCTTGGCTTTAATGGTAGGCACAGCTGGTTTACCACATGTTATTGTGAGGTTTTTTACAGTAAAACGAGTAAAGGATGCTCGTAAATCTGCTGGTATTGCATTATTGCTTATCGTCATTTTATATACCACTGCACCTGCTGTTGCAGCTTTTGCCAGAACTAACATGATTGAAACCGTGTCAAATCAACCTTATGCAGAAATGCCAGAATGGTTTAAAAAATGGGAAAAGACAGACCTTATAAAATTTAATGATAAAAATAACGATGGACTCATAAACTATGTAGCTAATGAATCTAAAAACGAGTTAATAGTTGATAGGGATATCATGGTTTTAGCAAATCCAGAGATTGCTAAACTTCCTAATTGGGTTATTGCTTTAGTTGCCGCTGGCGGATTAGCTGCGGCTTTATCAACGGCTGCAGGTCTTTTACTGGTAATATCAGCTTCTGTATCTCACGATTTAATTAAGAAAATAATTCAACCTTCAATATCAGAAAAAGGAGAATTGATAGCGGCAAGACTGTCTGCTGTTGGTGCTGTTTGTGTTGCAGGTTATTTTGGGGTAAATCCACCAGGTTTTGTTGCAGCTGTAGTTGCATTGGCCTTTGGTTTAGCTGCCGCATCATTCTTTCCTGCTATTATTTTAGGAATTTTTTACAAACGAATGAATAAAGAAGGTGCTATTGCGGGAATGCTCGTTGGTATATTGAGTATGCTTCTATATATGATGAAATATAAACTGGGTTGGTTTGACGAAGTACTTCCAGATAAAAGTGAATGGTGGTTTGGAATTTCACCTGAAGGTTTTGGTACAGTGGCAATGGTACTTAATTTTGTGGTATCCATAGTTGTGATGAAATTTACTAAAGTACCACCTAAAGACGTACAGGATATTGTTGAGCATATAAGAATTCCCAGTGGAACGGGAGAAGCCATTCAGCATTAGGAGGTTATAGATTCTATTTTTTATTAATAGAAATTTTGAACTGGGCTGGAGTCATCAACTCCATTTTTTTAAATTGCCTGTTAAAGTAGCTAGTATTATTAAAACCAGATTTATAGGCTATTTCAGACATCCTTAAGTCTTTGGTTTCCTTAATGAGTTTTTTTGCAAATTTTATCTTTTCAGAATTGATATAATCAATCGGAGACACACCAAGTGTGTTTTTAAACTGCTTATGAAAGTGGGAGGTACTCATATAGGCTTTTCTCGCCAACTGATCTACACTTATATCTTTATTTGTAAGGTTATCTTTTATGAATTTAATTACAGTCCCTATACGCGTATCGTTAAAAATATTATTGGTGTCATTAATAATAAGAGACTTAGCCTTAGTTTGAAGCAATCTCACAATCAATTCCTGAATCATTAAATCCAATAACACATCTTTAGACTTATTGTTGTTTGTAAAGGTGTAGGTAAGGCGTTCTATCAAATGATTGACATCTGCATTATTGATAAGGTGCGAGGCATTATTGTCTAAATCCCAGTTATTATTTTCGTTTTCAATAGCCACATTATGATTGAATTTCTCTACAACTTCATCAATTTTAAGCGCATCAATACCTAGAGCTAAACATTGTGTAGGTTTTTCTTTGCTCGCAAGAGGAAAGTCAATGATCATTTCTTTGTTGGTTGGCATCACAACCGATTCACCTGGGAAAAAGTCAAAAGCTTCAAAGCCTTCAATGTGCATAATCTTTTTTCCGGTGAGCATGCTCGCAATAATAGGAAAATCAAAAGTTAAAGACACTTTTTCGGCATAAGCATACGTCTCGTAAATATTCAGTTCAGCATATTCCGCATTGTAGGTAGTTCGGTTTTCTACTAGCGTAGTAAGTTTTCTAGTATTTCTATGTTGATGCAGTAATGTAGACATGGATCAATAATACGGATTTAAGCACTGATAATTTTCTTAATTATAGTTAATAAGAGATATGTTCAAAAATATAATAAATATGTTCAATTTTTTTATAAAATGATAAAATAACTTTATCAAAATTGATAATTTCTTAATTATTAAGCTAAATAATTAAAACTAATTAAATAATAAAATTTAAGATGAGTTATTCAAAACCAAAATTTAAAGAATCCTATGGTAATTTTATAAACGGGAAATTTGTAGCGCCAATAGGTGGAGAATATTTTGAAAACACCTCTCCTATTGACGGAAGTTTAATAGCTAAATATCCACGTTCACAAAAAGAGGATGTAGAGAAAGCAGTAGAAGCTGCTAATGCAGCAAAAGATGGTTGGGCCAAGACTTCAGCCACTGAACGCGCAGCGATGCTCAATAAAGTTGCAGATATTATTGAAGACAATTTGGAAGAATTCGCATTGGTAGACACTTGTGATAATGGTAAACCTGTTAGGGAAACCCTAAACGCTGATATACCTTTATCCGTGGATCATTGGCGCTATTTTGCAGCCTGTATTCGTGCAGAAGAAGGTTCCGCTACAGAGTTGGATGACAATACTTTGTCAATGAATATTAAGGAGCCACTAGGTGTGGTAGGACAAATAATACCATGGAATTTTCCACTATTAATGCTGTCGTGGAAATTGCCACCAGCATTGGCAACAGGTAATTGTGTAGTATTGAAACCAGCAGAACAAACTCCATCTTCGGCTACCTTACTTATGGAGAAAATAGCAGATGTTTTTCCACCAGGTGTAATCAACATTATTCATGGCTTTGGTCCTGAAGCAGGAAAACCATTGGCATCTAGCTCTAAAGTAGATAAAGTAGCATTTACAGGAGAAACCACCACAGGCCAATTGATTATGCAATATGCTTCCAAAAACTTAAATCCAGTTACTATGGAACTGGGTGGAAAGTCACCAAACGTTTTTTTCAATTCCGTAATGGACGCAGATGATGAGTATTTGGACAAGGCTATTGAGGGAGCTGTACTGTTTGCCTTTAACCAAGGAGAAGTATGTACATGCCCATCGCGTATTTTGGTTCAAGAAGATATTTACGACAAGTTTATGGAACGTGTGGTAGAACGCACCAAAGCCATAGTACAAACCAGTCCTTATGACAATAGTTGTATGGTTGGTGCTCAGGCATCTAATGATCAGTACGAGAAAATACAATCCTATATCAAAATTGGAAAAGACGAAGGAGCAAAGGTGCTTTGTGGTGGAGAAGCGAATAAAGAAGGAGATTTATCTAAGGGATACTATATAAAACCTACCATATTAGAAGGTCATAATAAGATGAGGGTTTTTCAAGAAGAAATTTTCGGCCCTGTAGTATGTGTCACAAAATTTAAGGATGAAGCAGAGGCTATTGAAATTGCCAACGATACCCTTTATGGTCTCGGTGCAGGCGTTTGGACACGAGATGCTCATCAATTATACGAAGTTCCTCGTGCTATTAAAGCGGGTCGTGTATGGGTGAATTGTTACCATGCTTATCCTGCGCACGCGCCATTTGGTGGTTACAAAAAATCTGGATTCGGTAGAGAAAACCATTTGATGATGATGAGCCATTACAGACAAACAAAAAACATGCTGATTTCTTACGATAAAAAGAAACTAGGATTTTTTTAGAAATTGATTAACAGTAATTAAGGCTGAATTATGTGAAATAGTTCAGCCTTTTCAATATATTTAAAATATGAAACGTGTAGAAATAACGGAACCAGCTCTAAAAGTAGTAGAGCAGTTGAAAGAAAAACATGGTGAATTAATTTTTCACCAGAGTGGAGGTTGTTGTGATGGTTCTTCGCCAATGATTTTTGAAAAAGAAGATATGTATCTTGATGAAAGTGATGTTCTTTTGGGTAAAGTTGCGGGTGTGAACTTTTATATGAATCAAGACCAATTTGAATATTGGAAACATACACACCTTACCATAGATATCACAGAAGGGAGAGGAGCGAGCTTTTCGTTGGAAATTCCTCTTGGGTTAAGGTTTATAATTCATTCCAGAATATTGACAGCGCAAGAGGATGCGCACTTCAATCCTAAATAACTATCTTATAACCTGAATAAATCATACTTTTTAATGAGCAATTATCATATCAAACACTTAGAAGAATATTATCAAGTTTATCGTAAATCAGTTAGAAATCCAGAACAATTCTGGGACGAAATAGCCGAAGAGCATTTTGTTTGGCGAAAAAAATGGGATAATGTTCTCAGTTGGGATTTTACCAAACCAGAAGTAAAATGGTTTGAAAATGCTAAATTGAATATAACTGAAAACTGTTTAGACAGACATTTACCAACCAGAGGAGATAAAACAGCAATTATTTTTGAACCCAACGATCCAAAAGAACAGGCTCAACACATTACCTATAGCCAATTGCACGCTCGTGTCTGTAAATTTGCTAACGTACTAAAAGACAAAGGGATTAAAAAAGGAGATAGAGTTTGTATTTATCTACCTATGATTCCAGAATTAGCTATTTCAGTTTTAGCATGTGCAAGAATTGGCGCAATCCATTCGGTGGTCTTTGCAGGTTTTTCTGCAACGGCATTATCAACAAGAATCAATGATTGTGATGCTAAAATGGTAATTACTTCAGATGGATCGTATCGTGGTTCAAAAACCATAGATTTAAAGGGTATTGTTGATGAGGCTTTAGAAGATTGTCCAAATATAGATTCTGTATTGGTAGCAAAACGAATCAATTCAAAAATTAGCATGAAAGACGGTCGTGATCATTGGTTGCAACCACTGTTAGAAGATGCACATCAAGATTTTACTGCGGAGGTTATGGATGCCGAAGACGCATTATTTATTCTTTATACTTCTGGTTCAACAGGAAAACCAAAAGGAATGGTACATTCTAGCGCAGGTTATATGGTTTACACGGCTTATACCTTTAAAAATGTATTTCAATATAAAGAGGATGATATTTACTGGTGCACAGCAGATATAGGTTGGATTACAGGTCACAGTTATATTGTTTACGGGCCGTTGGCAAATGGAGCGACTACGGTTATGTTTGAAGGTGTACCGAGTTATCCTGATTTTGGTCGTTTTTGGGATATTGTTCAAAAGCATAAAGTCAATCAGTTTTATACGGCGCCAACAGCCATAAGAGCATTGGCAAAACAAGGGACAGAGTATGTTGACAAGCATGATTTGTCATCGTTAAAAGTTTTAGGAACTGTGGGAGAACCCATTAATGAAGAAGCGTGGCATTGGTACAACGAAAACATTGGGAAGAAAAAAAGCCCAATTGTAGATACATGGTGGCAAACCGAAACAGGAGGAATAATGATTACACCAATTCCGTTTTCTACACCAACAAAACCTACGTACGCAACACTGCCATTTATTGGTATTCAACCTGCTTTAATGGATGAAAATGGAGACGAAATTAAAGGTAACCAAGTTGAAGGTCGTTTATGCATTAAATATCCTTGGCCAGGTATTGCAAGAACCATTTGGGGGGATCATCAACGTTACAAAGACACTTACTTTTCAGCTTATAAAAATATGTACTTTACGGGTGATGGCGCAATGAGAGATGAAGTTGGCTATTATAGAATTACAGGTAGAGTAGATGATGTAATTATTGTTTCTGGTCATAACCTAGGAACAGCTCCGATTGAAGATGCCATCAATGAACACCAAGCCGTAGCAGAGTCTGCAATAGTTGGCTTTCCTCATGATGTAAAGGGTAGTGCACTATACGGTTATATAACCTTAAAAGATTCTGGCGAAAGCCGAAACCATGACAATCTAAGAAAAGAAATCAATCAACTCATAACAGACAGAATTGGACCAATCGCTAAACTCGATAAAATTCAATTTACTAATGGTTTGCCAAAAACACGATCAGGTAAAATAATGCGTCGAATACTCCGAAAAATAGCATCTAATGAAACCGATAAATTAGGTGATACAAGTACACTTTTAAATCCTGAAGTAGTACAGCGTATTATAGATGAGAAATTATAAATTCAAAAAATACTCTTGTCTACTGTTTGCACATTATGCTTATATAGTCTGATGAGATATTTTGTTTAATTATATTAGATTGCGTGGTCTATAGTTCACGCTATGACAGATACTTTTTTATCTTCGCAGAAAACAATAAAATTCTATGCTAAAAGCTGTTTTATTTGATATGGACGGTGTCATTATTGACACAGAACCATTACATCGAAAAGCCTACCATCAAATGTTTGATGAGGTAAAAATTAATGTAAATGAAGAACTTTATTCGTCATTTACAGGACAATCCACTATCAATATTTGTAAACGGCTTGTAGATCATTTCAATTTAGAGCATCAACCAGATCACTTAGTTGGTTTAAAACGAAAACATTATAAAGTTTTATTTGAAAACGATAAAGAACTCGCACTCATCGATGGTGTTTTAGAACGCATTAGAGACTATCACTCTAACAATGTCACTTTGATTGTGGCATCATCAGCTTCTATGAATGGCATTAACCAGATTTTTGAGCGTTTTGACCTCAATCAATATTTCAGTGGAAAATTCAGTGGTGCAGATTTAAAAAAATCCAAACCACATCCCGAAATTTTTAATAAAGCAGCAGCAGCAACGGGTTATCCTAAGTCTGAATGTATGGTTATTGAAGACTCTACAAATGGAATAAAAGCCGCGAATGCCGCAGGTATTTTTTGTGTAGGTTTTAAAAGTCCACATTCAGTTAATCAAGATTATGCTTCAGCGGATTTTGTAATTTCAGATCTTAATGAAATTTCTTATTCAAAACAACATTTGTTTTTTAAATAGTAGGTGGTTGTTTAGATATTCGCTAAGAGTATAAAAGAATAATGTAACTTTCAGAGGATTTTTTAGTCTTATAATTAAAACTTCACATTATGAGAAATTTATATCTATTCTTTATTGCTTTAACCACTTTACAATTTACGTTTGCTCAAGATTTAATTATTCCAGCAGATGTTAAAACTCATGTTCAGCAAAGGGTAGAGCAAGGGTTTAACCCAAGTATTTCCATGGCTTACATTAAAGGAGACGAGGTTACGTATTTTAATTATGGAAATACGTTATTGGAAAATGGACAACCAGTAAATGAAAATACCATCTATGAGATAGGTTCAATTTCTAAGGTGTTTACAACAATTTTGTTGGCAGACGAAATATGGAAAGGCAATATGGAACTTATAGATCCAATTTCAAAATATTTACCTGAAACTGTGAGTGTACCAACAAGAGGTGAAAAAGTTATAACTCTAAAGGATTTAGCAACACATACTTCAGGACTGCCAAGAATGCCAACAAATTTTAATCCAAAAGATAGGTTGAATCCGTTCGCAGATTACACTGTTGAACAATTGTATGAATTTTTATCAGCCTATAAATTAGAAAGAGATATTGGTAGTTTATATGAATACTCTAATCTTGGTATGGGTCTGTTGGGTCATATATTAGAATTGCATACTGGCAAAAGCTATGAAGAATTGGTTGTGCAAAGAATAGCAAAGCCTTTAGGTATGGACGATACTCAAATTGTGTTTACAGATAGGATGAAGAAAAGGCTAGCTTATGGGTATAATGAACAATTAGAAAGAACGAGCAATTGGGATATTACTTCATTGGCAGGAGCTGGTGCCATAAGGTCTAGTACAAGCGATATGGTAAAATTTATTAAAGCTAATATGTCCAATAGTGATTCAAGTTTAAACAAGGCTATGAAATTAAGCCATAAAATTGCATTCACAGACACAACTAATAATTTTAATATTGGCTTGGCTTGGCATTTTGCCAATAATGGTTCTATAACTTGGCATAACGGAGGTACAGGAGGCTATCGTGCTTTTAGCGGATTTAATTCCGATACAAATGAGGGTGTGGTGGTTTTAACTAATTCAACTTTTACTACAGACGCCATAGGATTAAAAGTATTGGGACAGGACATAAATTTAGAGTTGCCAAAGAAAAGAGAGTTTCCAGGTATTGTTGAGGTAGATGAAGCTACATTAGAAAGCTATACAGGCAAATATCAGTTGTCTCCAGAATTTTTTATTACCATCAAACGAGTAGGCAATCAATTATTGGCACAAGCAACTAATCAACCAGAGTTTGAGATTTTTGCCTCTGCAAAAAATGAATTTTTCCTAAAAGTTGTAGAAGCTAGTGTTACTTTTAAAAGCAATGAAAATAGAGAAACAATAGGTTTGGTTTTACACCAAAATGGTCGTGATATTCCAGGAAAAAAAGTGAACTAAAACTTCTTTAAAGATTAACTTCAATCTAACATTGTTTCTTTCGGTTTTAACTAATTTTAAAAAACCGAAAAAACATAATATGAAAGTAAATGCTTATGCTGCAAAGTCAGCAAATTCAGAATTAGAAAAATTCAATTACGACTTCCCAGAATTAGATAAAGAACACGTAGATATAAAAGTACATTATTGTGGTTTGTGCCACAGTGATGTAAGTATGATTAATAATGATTGGGGACAATCGCAGTATCCTCTAGTTCCAGGACACGAAATTGTTGGCGAGATTACGGCTCTCGGCTCTGAAGTAAAAGGGCTTAAAATTGGAGACAAAGTTGGTATGGGATGGTTTTCTGAATCGTGCATGCACTGTAACCAATGTATGGACGGAAAACAACATTTATGCAATGATGCCGAAGGTACAATAGTTGGAAGACATGGAGGCTTTGCTGATAAAGTAAGAGGGCATTGGTCTTGGGTTACCAAATTACCAGAAGGTATAGATATGGCAAAAGCCGGACCGTTATTTTGTGGTGGAATTACAGTTTTTAATCCAATTGTTCTATCAGGAGTACAGCCAACAGATAAAGTTGGTGTTATTGGTATTGGCGGATTAGGACACATGGCTTTAAAGTTTTTAAAAGCTTGGGGTTGTGAGGTAACTGCTTTTACGTCAAATAAAGATAAAACAGAAGCCCTTAAAAAAATGGGAGCTCACAATGTAGTAGATTCTACAGATCCTAAGGAATTAGAAAGTATAGCAGGCTCATTAGATTTTATTTTAAATACAACAAATGTGAAGTTAGATTGGAATGCCTTTTTAACCACATTGGCACCACAAGGAAAGTTACATACCGTTGGTGCTGTTTTAGAACCGATGGAAATACCCGCTTTTAGTATGATTGGTGGCGAAAAATCTGTTGGAGGAAGTCCTTTAGGAAGTATTGCCTTAACTAGAAAGATGTTAGAATTCTGTGTGAGACATGATATTTATCCAACTGTTGAAGAATTTAAAATGGAAGACGTCAACGCAGCCTTAAAACACTTACACGATGGTAAGGCACGCTTTAGAATAGTTTTAAAAGCCTAATTCTTTTATTAGCGTTAATATTAAAACGGATTGTAGTATTCAATGAGTGATTAGATAAGTACATTTATGTATTATTAATTTTAAAAACTCAGAATTATGAATCAAGATCAATTTGAAGGCAAGTGGAAACAAATCAAAGGAGATTTTAAAAAGAAATACGGAAAAATCACTGATGATGAGTATAAAGAAGCTGAAGGAGACATGGATAAACTTGCGGGTAAAGTGCAAGAGAAATATGGAAAATCAAAAGATGAAGTAAAAAAAGAAATTGATAATTGGTAAATACTGATTATTAAATTGGAAAGCGTTTCAAAATAAAATATTTTGAAACGCTTTTTTTTATCTATAATTTAACGAAATGAACAATTCTAAACTACTCTTAGGTATGGCAATTATACTTTGCGTTAGCTGTGCTTCAAAAAAATATAAAGATATCAGTTATGAACAAAACGAAACAAAGTCCGAAAGTTTAAAACTTAACGTTTTTGAACCTCGAAAAACAGAAACCGATTTAAACCCTGTTGTTATTTTTATGCATGGTGGTTATTGGACCGAAGGAGACAAAGATATTTATGGGTTTCTTGGTCGTAACTTTGCCAAACACGATATTGTTACCGTAATTCCATCTTATACTTTGAGCCCAAAAGGAAATTACGATACTATGGCTAAGGATGTAGTGAGTGCAATACAATGGACCACGACTAATATATCTAAATTCAAAGGTAATCCGGAAGAGATATTTTTAATGGGACATTCAGCAGGAGGCCATTTAATTGCTCTGGCTACAACTAATCCCAAATATGCTAAAAACACAAAATCTGTTAAAGGCGTTATACTAAATGATGCTGCTGGTTTAGATATGTATTCATATTTAAGGAAAAACCCTCCAACAAAAGAGCATAATTATAAAACCACATGGACAGAAAATCCTGAGTTATGGAAGGACGCTTCTCCGGTTTATTTCCTTTCAGAGGGAAGTCCTGAATTTTTAATTTATGTGGGAGAAAAGACCTATGAATCCATTAAGAATCAAAATGCTACATTTTTAAGAGAACTTAAAAAATACCAGCCCAATGTTAAAACTATTTTTTTAGATAAAAAACATGTGCCAATGATGTCTCATTATTTTTGGCCTTGGACAGATCGTTATGATGAAATTATAGAATTTGTTAAGAAACAGAATTAGCCTTCAAAATCAAAGTCTTCATCACCGTTGTTTCCGTTATCTCTTCCAGATCGCTCACGTTTATTTAATCTTTGGTTAAAGCGGTAAATCACAGATAGGTTAATTTGCCTTTGTCTCCATTGATTTTCGCTGTAACGTTGAAAAAATTCTGTTGTTGTTGTAGACTGGCGTTTTCTCGAATTCAGTAAATCCCTTACATTTAGAGATACCGTTAGGTTATTGTCTAAAAGTTCTTTACTAAAAGCTAAATCTATTGAAAGCAACCCATCTGTATCAGATTGTGCATCTTGCTGTGCACCTCTATAAAAGGCATTGGTCTGCCAATCAATTTTCCATGGTAAAGTTATTTTAGAACTAAAACGAGCAAACCAACTTGTATTTTTAGCACTGTAATCTACTCCATTAAAATCACCATCGGTTTCAAATTGAAAAAAGTTAAAGCTTGAGTTTAAGCGTAACCATTTTTCGGGATTATAAAGCATTCCCAATTCGGCACCTGTTCTTTTGTTGGTTGATAAGTTAATAGGTATGGTTCTAACAATATCTATCCCATCTGTTGTTTGTTGTCCAGTATTTTCTTGTACACGCTCAAAAGAATCTGTTTCGTGTTGGTAATAAATAGAACTTGTTAATGTGAATTTATCCCATCGTTTTAAATAGCCTAAATCAAAAGTATTGGAAAATGCTGGCTGTAAATTAGGGTTTCCTTGAAATACGTTAGTTCTACTTGAGCGGGTTGGGAAGGGATTAATAAACCATCCTCGTGGTCTGTTTATTCTTCTGTTATAACCTAATGTAATACTTTCTTCACTGTCAGATTCCGTACCACTTAAGTTAAAAATAAGGTTAAGAGTAGGAAATAGGCCTAAGTAATTATTGTCAAAATCCGTATCTACAGGAAACCCAAATGCCTCTACTAATTCTTCATCAGTTAAACGTGAATCAATATTTCCTTTTAATTGTGTGTGCTCTAACCTTAAGCCTAATAAAAATGAAAATTTACCGAATCTACTACCATATTGACTGTAAAGTGCATTAACATTTTCATCATAATCAAAAATGTTGGTTATGGTGTCGTTAACTACTAAATTACCTGTGCCAATGTCTTCTTGTTCTAAACGATAGTCTGTGATTTCATTTTCAAAATTTCCTCTGTAACCTGCTTCAAACCTAGAGTCTTCACCAAGAGGCAATACATAATCTGCTTGTATAAGATATTCTTTTTGGTCTTCTGTTGTAATTTCTTGTTCTATTTGAAATGGTTCAGGATTAATCTGATTTGTAAATATATACTCTTCATTCAAAAATGTAAAACCGTCTTCAGCATCATTTTCGTATTGCAGATCTGCGGTTAATTTATGGTCGCTATCTTCACCAAACCTTTTTACATAATTAATTGAGATTTGATAACTGTTATCATCCTCAGTTTCTTTTTCGCGTCTTAGTGTTTCTTCGACTATAATTCCGTTGTTAAATCGTTCACTACTGTTAAGGGATAAATCTGCATCGCTTCCTAATCTGTAAAATAGACTACCGGTTATAGAAGATTTTTCATTAATAAAATATTCCATACCAACATTGGCATTGTAATTTCTGTTTAATCGTTCTACTTCTTGGTCTTCACGAATTCTTCTATACTCAGGTTCAACAATTTCTCCGTCATCCAACCGATCAAAATACGTAACATCATTAAAGCTGTTTCTTGGAGCATCATAGTAACGCCAGCCAAGATTAGTGAATAAGTTGTAGTTTTCTGTACGATAATTAAGACTTGCAGAAAGCCCAATATTATCTGGTTGTCCTTCTGTAAAATTGAAAGATCCATTAAACCCTAAAGTTTCTTTTTGTCGGAGAATAATATTTAGAATTCCAGCTGTCCCTTCAGCATCGTACCTTGCAGAGGGAGAGGTAATGACTTCAACGCGTTCAATGGCTTCTGCTGGTAACTGGCTTAAAATATTGCTATCTCCAAACCCAGCTAAGGCAGATGGTTTACCATTAATTAATATTCTTACATTTCCGTTTCCTCTAAGACTGATAGCACCTGTCTCTTATACACATCTCCGAGCC
>OLHK01000159.1_pt1 | contig 20847 bp, 18 predicted proteins | sample 1609371 | NCBI WGS metagenome assembly OLHK01 (sample SAMN05416779, study PRJEB24817) | seawater metagenome | isolation source: Sea water | place: Canada:Atlantic | collected 2013-11
ACGAGATTTCTGCCTGTCTCGTGGGCTCGGAGATGTGTATAAGAGACAGGGAGTGGGTCGATCGATCTGCCAGCGGAGACCTCCATCGAATGGAAATGTCTCAAGCGCAGCGAAACCGATCCTGGCGCGCAGCAGCAGTGGCAGTCGGGTGGTAATAACCAGGTCCAGACCGGAGGAGAGGGCACCAGCAGTTCCGCTTCCGGTTCGTTCTAGAACGGACCTGCCACCAACTGACAACCGGCCCGCGTCAGCGGGTCGGTTACCGCCGACCTCGGTTACTCACAATCACGGTTTCATCGTATACTGCCTGACGACTTATTCGGTATGCTGGATTCCACCGGCATCACTTCCCCGAACGATCAGGCTGATTTATGACCGACCCGGAAACCCAATCACCACCGACCCACAAGCCAAGGCCCTGGGTTGACCTACTCGTCAGTATCATCATTCCCTCCGTCATTCTGATGAAATTGAGCGGGGATGAATATCTGGGCAGTGTCATGGCCCTGGTCATTGGGCTTGCCTTCCCCCTCGGATGGGGACTGTTCGAGTTGGTGCGCTATCGCAAATACAACTTTATAGCCGTGCTCGGCATTGTCAGCGTAGGCCTGACCGGAGGTATCGGCCTGATGGAACTGGATGCCGGCTGGTTGGCGATCAAGGAAGCTGCGGTTCCCGCCGTCATCGGTATTGCCGTGCTTGTTTCAACCCGTACACGCTATCCGCTGGTTAGAACCCTGCTGTACAACCCGTCCGTGCTGAACGTTAACAAGATTCAGGCGGTGCTGAAGGAAAACGGAAGTGAGGAAGAGTTCGACGCTCGACTGCTCAAGGCCAGCTATTTCTTCAGCCTGACCTTTCTATTCTCCTCCATCATGAATTTCGTGCTGGCCAAGTGGATTGTCACCAGCCCGTCCGGAACACAGGCGTTCAATGAGGAACTGGGCAGGATGACCCTGGTGAGTTATCCCATGATCGCCATTCCCTCGATGATCATGATGATCGCCATTTTCTACTACCTCTGGCGTTCCATTCGCCGGCTCACCGGCTACACCCTTGAGGATGTTATGGCGCCTCACCTGGCGGCCCAGCACGACAGCAAGTCTTCTGACACATCCACGAGGAAAGGTGGTTAACTCCATCCAGCAATACTGAATTACTCTAAACAACTGAATCATAAAGAAAAAAGGCGACCATCAGGTCGCCTTTTTCGTGTGCCCGGATAACCCGGGTCCGATCACAAAACCGCCGCGATCACACGTCCAGGTTAGTCACTTCAAGCGCGTTACTCTGGATAAACAACCGCCGTGGCTCGACGTCATCGCCCATCAGGGTAGTGAAGATCTGGTCCGCCGCAATGGCATCCTCGATGGTGACCTTCATCATGCGACGAGTCTCCGGATCCATGGTGGTTTCCCACAACTGCTCCGGATTCATTTCGCCCAGCCCCTTATAGCGCTGGATGTTCAGGCCGCGTTGGGCTTCCTTCATCAGCCATTCCAGAGCGCCCTCGAATGACAGCACCGCCTGCTTGCGCTCGCCACGCTGGATATAAGCGCCGTCTTCGATCAAGCCGTCCAGTGTCTCACCCATCCTCGCGATGGCCGCGTAGGAGGACGACTCGAAGAACTCATGGCTGAACACGTGGTTATGGGGAATACCGTGCACGTAAATCACTACCTTGGGCAGGTAGAGATTGCGTTCAGTGTCCTTTTCCACCGAGAAGGTGTACTTGGTGCCGGTACGGGTATCCAGCTGCAGCCCTTCGCCCAGGCGGGCAACCCAGCGAGCCACTTCCGCCTCTTCCTTCAGGTGCTCCGGCTTCAGGGTCACGTTGTCCAGCATTTGCTGGAGTACCTTGGCCGGGTAGGCGCGGGACAGACGATCAATCATTGCCATCACCGCCTGGTAATCCTTCACCATGGTTTCCAGAGCGGAATCCTTGATGGCCGGCGCTTCCGGATTGACATAGAGCTGGGCGCCTTCCAGGGCGGTCTGTGTCAGGTAGGCTTCCTTGGCCTTCTCGTCTTTCAGGTACTGCTCCTGCTTGCCACGCTTGACCTTGTACAACGGCGGCATGGCAATGAACACATGGCCACGCTCTATGATTTCACGCATCTGACGGAACAGGAAGGTGAGTAGCAGCGTACGAATGTGGGAACCGTCCACGTCCGCATCGGTCATGATAATCAGGGAGTGGTAGCGGAGTTTTTCCGGATTGAATTCCTCTCGCCCGATGCCGCAGCCCAGCGCGGTAATGAGCGTACCCACTTCCGCCGAGGACAACATCTTGTCGAAGCGGGCCTTCTCCACGTTCAGGATCTTACCCTTGAGTGGCAGGATGGCCTGTGTCTTCCGATCGCGCCCCTGTTTGGCACTACCACCGGCGGAATCACCCTCCACTATGAACAGTTCGGAAAGAGCGGGGTCTTTTTCCTGACAGTCCGCCAACTTGCCCGGCAGACCGGCAATGTCCAGCGCCCCCTTGCGGCGCGTCATGTCACGGGCCTTGCGGGCCGCTTCACGGGCGCGGGCCGCTTCAATCATCTTGTTGACGATCAGCTTGGCCTCGTTGGGCTGCTCCTGCAGGAAGTCCGCAAAGGATTGATACAGCTCCTGCTCAACCGCGGTTTTGACCTCGGAAGAAACCAACTTGTCCTTGGTCTGGGACGAGAACTTGGGGTCAGGAACCTTCACGCTGATGATGGCCGTCAGACCTTCCCGGGCGTCGTCACCGGATGTGCTGACCTTGGCCTTTTTACCCAGGCCTTCGTGCTCAATATAATTGTTGAGCGAACGTGTCAGGGCCGCACGGAAGCCAGCGAGGTGGGTACCGCCGTCGCGCTGCGGGATATTGTTGGTAAACGTGTAGATATTTTCCTGGAAGGCATCGTTCCACTGCATCGCCACTTCCACCGCGATACCGTCTTCACGTTCCTTAATGAAATGAAACACGCGGTTGATCGGTGTTTTGTTAGCGTTAAGGTGCTCAACAAAGGCACGCAAGCCACCCTCGTATTCGAATACCTCCTCCTTGCCACTACGCTCATCCTGCAGGCGGATACGCACACCGCTGTTCAGGAACGCCAACTCCCGCAGGCGCTTGGCCAGAATATCCCAGTGGAACTCAATGCTGGTAAACGTTTCCGGGGAAGGAATGAAGTGAACCTTCGTACCACTGGCGTCGGTGTCGCCAACCACATCGAGCGGCGCTTTTGGTACGCCGTTGTTGTAGGTTTGCTCGTAAACCTTGCCATCACGTCGAATGGTCAACGTAAGGGAGGAGGAGAGGGCGTTTACCACCGACACCCCAACACCGTGAAGCCCGCCTGAGACCTTGTAGCTGTTGTCATCAAACTTACCACCGGCATGGAGAACCGTCATGATGACTTCCGCAGCGGAGACACCTTCTTCCTTGTGAAGGTCGACCGGAATGCCCCGGCCATTATCCCTGACCGTGACCGATTCGTCCGGATGGATGATCACCCCGATTTCAGAACAGTGCCCAGCCAACGCCTCGTCAATGGAGTTGTCCACCAACTCAAAAACCATGTGATGCAGGCCCGTGCCGTCGTCAGTGTCACCGATATACATACCGGGCCGCTTCCGAACGGCATCCAGTCCTTTCAATACCTTGATACTTGAGGAGTTGTAGTTCGATTCACTCATTAGGGTACTCCTGAAGGGTGATTTCCCGGCGTGAAGCCATTGCCGCTGTTATTTCAGAGCGATAAAAGTGGGTCATCCGGGTTCCTGTTCTTCCGTCAATTTGCCATGTTCCACGTGGAACAATCTGTATTCCGGCATGGTGTGCCGCCATAACTCATCAGGCCTGGGTGCCTCTATCGAAGTCACAAACACCTGACATCGCAATTCGTAGAGCTTTTGGGCCAGCATGGCCCTGTGGACGATATCCAGCTCTGCATTGATATCGTCCAGCAGAAAGGTAACCTGCTTTCCCAGATCGCTTAGCACCATGCCTTGTGCGATCTTCATCAAAATGACCAGCGTCTTTTGCTGGCCCCGGGAGAAGGTTTCCGCCACCGGCCTTCCCTGGTATCGCAAGCGGATGTCAGCCCGATTGGGACCGTACAGGGTATGGCCCATTTTCTGTTCCTGCTCCCGGTGCGAACGTAGTACCTCGGCCAGGGGTTGGCTGGCGTCCCAACCCACGTAATAGTCCAGCTTGAGCCCATCAACCCAGGGGGCATCTATCTCACCGAGTAAACTGTAAAAAGCCTTGGTAAAGAGCCGAAAGGTTTCGTTCCGGGCTTGCGTCAGGCGCTCTGCCAACTCCGTGTACTGGGAATCCCAGACCTTCATCAGAGCGTCATCTATTCTACCATTTCTCAGGATCTGATTCCGCTGTGACGTCACTCTTTGACACTGCTGCCACAACGAAGCAAACGAAGGTTCCACGTGGAACACTGCCCAATCCAGAAACTGTCTGCGTTTTCCAGGCCCGCCGGCAACAATATCAAACACCCCCGGATCGATAACCGAGACGGGCAGATGCCGGGCAAGTGAAGACAGGTTACGAACCGCTTCGCCATCCACTCGAAGCGTGGTTTTTTTCGCGGTCACATCCCTGGAGATACCCACCCGATGGTTTAGCTCACCAATGGATGAGTGTTCCCCCGCCAACATTCCCTGATCCAGACCGCCGAACACCGTCAGTTTGTGTTCGCCGTGGCTAACCACCGCCTGATGCCGACTTACCCGGAATGAGCGGCCAAGCCCCAGGTAGCCAATGGCTTCCAGAACGCTGGTTTTTCCACTGCCGTTGGCGCCATACAACAGATTAATGGAAGGTGAGAAACCGACTGGCGCAGGCGATAGATTGCGGAAATGTTCCGATTGAAGTTTAACGAGCGCCATAGGTCACGATAGGTTATCAACCTGCAGGAGACGGGGACAAAAAAGGCAGCGTGCCTTATCGACAACGCTGCCCAGTGTACAAAACCTTGCGGGTGAACGCGATTAATGCAGCATGTTCAACCGCTCGTCCATGAAGACATCCATTTCCGGTGCCAGTATGTGAACGTAACGGTCGAAATACAGGAACTGTTTCAGCAGAAGCGCGAACTCCCTGGGAAAATGCAGCCCGTGGCCCTCACCAATTCGTACCATATCCATCAGGATGTTGTTCACGTCATCCTCGGCTTGTTCAGCCTGATAGGGAACTTCATCCGGAACCATGGTATCCATTTGCTGATAAAGACGTCGCAGGTCGGCTGCCAGTTCCGCAACCTGAACCTTTTGGTGAGTAATACCGATACGAATCATGGCGTCGGCCATGCCTTCAAAATTGCCCACCATGACCGTCGAAATAAAATCGCTGACGGCCTGCCAGGTATCCGGACGGATACGTCCGACAATACCGAAATCAATAAAACCAACCCGGCCATCTTTCAGCACCATCAGGTTGCCCGCATGAACATCAGCATGGAAAAACTCACACTGGGTGAGACTGGAAAACCAGGTGTTCATTGCCGTAATCAGCGTGCGCTCCGGATCGCGAGCGTAACCCCGGATGCTTTCAAGATCCGTCAGGGGTACGCCGTGGAAGCGCTCCATGGTAAGAATGCGCCGGGTACTGCAGCTTTCATAAACCCGTGGCACAGTGGCGTCTTCGTTATGGGTGTTATGGAGAAACTCCCGGAACACCTTAAGGTTATTCGCTTCCTTGATGAAGTCGCATTCCTCCATCATGGTGCGCTGGATTTCCTCCACGATTCCGGACAACGATGTCCAGGACAGTTTAGGCGCCAGGGTTTCCAGAATTTTTGCGGACAGGTACAGGAAATTGAGATCTGTCAGCAGAATGTTTTCCACACCCGGCTTTTGCACCTTGATCACCACATCCTCACCGGTGACCAGCTTCGCGGCATGAACCTGTGCAATCGACGCCGATGCCAAAGCCACCGGGTCAATGTCAGAGTATACGTCTTCGATTGGTCGGCCCAGTTCGTCCCGGATAATTTTCCGGATCACACTGAATGGCAGGCTTGGGGTACGGTCCAGACAGTATTGGAATTCCTCCACGTATTCCTTGGGGAAAAACGTGGGGGAGCTGGCGATAAACTGGCCGAGCTTGATGTAGGTGGCACCCAGGGATTCAAACGTCTGCCTGAGCAACCGCGGTGCGGGCGGTCGATCGCCCCGCACCCAATTCACTCCGGCGCGTCCCAACACCGATACGGTCTGACCGATTCGAAAGGCACCCTTGAGGCTGTTCGTCACCGTTCCCATGACTCTCTTCCTTACTGATCCGGTAAATATCTGGCGGCCACAACCAATCCGGCGGACCTACAGCCGCATCGGCATGACGACATAGAGGCAGCGATTGTCGTTCTCGGCCTCAATCAACGCACTGCTATTGGGATTCGCCAGGGTTATCTTGACCTGATCTTCATCCAGCGCGTTCATCACATCCACCAGGTAGCCTACATTAAAGCCAATCTGTAGTGATTCGCCCTGATACTCGACCGGCAGCGCGTCTTCGGCCTGTTCCTGATCCGGGTTGTTGGCAAATACCTGCAACTCGTTGGGCGCCAAGTTCAGGCGTACGCCACGGATGTTTTCATGGGAAAGAATGCCGGCACGCTGAAGTGTGTTCTTGAGGGTAGCGCGATCCGCCAGGACAACTTTATCCCCGCCCCGGGGAATCACCCGGTTATAGTCGGGGAACTTGCCTTCGATCAACTTCGAGGTAAAGGTATAGGAACCAACCGTCGCCCGCAGATGATTGTCTCCGATCACCAGGGTCACCGGGGTTTCCACATCATCCAGCAAGCGCGCCAGTTCCAGCACACCCTTACGCGGCACGATCACCTGGCGGGGTTCCGGGCAGCCGGTGGGCAAATCAAAATGCGCCATGGCCAGCCGATGGCCGTCAGTCGCCACGGTGCGAACGTGATCCTTGTCAACTTCCAGCAACAGCCCGTTCAGGTAATAGCGAACATCCTGTTGAGCCATTGCAAAAGCAGTGGCGTCGAACATTCGGCTGAGTTCTTTCTGGGGCAGTTCCAGGCCGAAACTTTCCGCATCATCCTCAACGTTGGGAAAATGCTCCGCCGGCAAGGTCGACAGCGTAAAGTGGCTGGCGCCACAACGCAGATGCAGGCGGTCGCCCTCCAACGCCAACTCGATAGGCGCCTCATCACCCAACGCCCGGCAAATATCAGACAGTTTCCGCGCCGGAACTGTAATGCGGCCTGGCTGGTCAACGTGCACCGGTGACACCCGGCCCACCAGTTCCACTTCCATATTGGTACCGGTCAGCGTGAGGGTATTGTCCTCGGCCACCAACAACACGTTGGAGAGAACGGGCATTGTCTGTTTTCGCTCCACCACACCGGCAATGGACTGAAGGGGGGTGAGCAGAGATTCTCGGCTGATCGTCAGTTTCATGGCACTCAGCATTCTTTTATTGGAAGGTGAATGTGTATTGGCTGCCGCTAACCCGGTCAGGTTGTCAGTAGCCGCATAAAGTTCTGATAATCCTCTCGGATGCCAGGATCCGTTTCCTGCAGCTCTACAATCTTTTTGCAGGCATGCAATACCGTGGTGTGATCACGGCCACCAAACGCATCGCCAATTTCCGGCAGGCTGTGATTGGTCAATTCCTTGGCCAGGGACATGGCAACCTGTCTTGGCCGGGTCACCGTACGGGTGCGCCGTTTTGACAACAGATCGGCCACCTTGATCTTGTAGTACTCTGCCACCGTACGCTGGATGTTATCTATACTGACCTGCTTCTCATGCAGCGCCAACAGATCCTTGAGGCTTTCCCGGATAAACGGCGGGGTGATTTCCGATCCAGTGAAGTGAGCATTCGCTATCACCAGACGCAGCGCCCCTTCTAGCTCACGAACGTTCGATCGAATTTTCTGCGCAATGAAAAACGCCGCCTCGCTGCTGAGTTTGACGTTCACCTGCTCCGCTTTCTTCATCAGGATGGCGACCCTGGTCTCCAGCTCCGGTGGCTCTACCATCACGGTCAGGCCCCAGCCGAAACGGGATTTAAGGCGCTCTTCCATATCCACAATTTCTTTCGGAAAGCGGTCACAGGTCACAATAACCTGTTGTCCGCCTTCCAGTAACGCATTGAAAGTATGGAAAAATTCTTCCTGGGAGCGCTCCTTGCGGGCGAAAAACTGAATATCGTCTATCAACAGTGCGTCCACAGAGCGGTAATAGCGCTTGAACTCATTGATGGCGTTTAACTGAAGCGCCTTCACCATATCCGCCACAAAACGCTCGGAGCGAAGATAGGCCACCTTGGCTCTCGGGTTGCGCCGTACAATGTCATTACCAATGGCATGCATCAGGTGGGTCTTACCCAGACCCACACCACCATACAAAAACAGTGGGTTATAAGCTCCACCAGGGTTCTCCGCCACCTGCATCGAGGCCGCCCGGGCCAACTGGTTCGATTTACCCTCCACAAACGTGTCAAAGGTAAAGCCTTCGTTCAGGAAACTCTGGTGCTTGATGTCACCCTCAACCTGAACCGAACGTCGTTCGCTGGTGCTCTTGGCCTTCACCGAAGGCGTGGTCACTGTGGCCGCAACGCCTTTCTCTTCTTCCGTTACCCGGCTACCCGCTTCTTCCTGCTCGGCGGCCACACCACTGACCGCGTTCTCGGAACGGACCACCAGGTCAGACGACCGTGGTGCGGACCCCACCTTCATATCAATTCGAGGCGCCTGGCCACCGTGAAGATCCTTCAAGACTTCTTCAATTCTTCTGAGGTATTTTTCGTTCACCCAGTCCATGACGAACCGATTGGGTGCGAACAGCATCAACTGACCCTCGCGGTGATCCGACTGCAAGGGTCTAAGCCAGGTGTTGAATTGCTGGGCGGGAAACTCGTCCCGGAGTACTTCCAGACACTGATGCCATATGTTGTTCGGCACGACAGTCTTGCCTCCGATGCCTCAGAAATTTCTCGTCACGGATCTCCATGACCCGACGAAAGAGATGACCAAGGATTCTAACCTGAGCACCTCCCAAGTGAAAGGGCCAAACGCATTTAATAAACAGCCTGTGGAAATTTATTTTCTTTTATTTCAATTTTTTACAGACTTACCTACAGGCTTGTGTACAGAAATATCGTGCAGAAAAAGTTACCCACAGACCTGTGTGTACAAAGCGCTCTCAACCCTGTGGACGACACCCCGATGTTCGGTGGATAAATCGCGATCTGAGCAAACCCGCAACTTACCCACATTTCCTGCCTCGGATATACACAGGCCTCATCCCCACTTCTCAACCACTTTATGAACCATCCAATCCCCTGTTTCCAAATCAATTCCATCGGTTTTCCACAGAAAAAGGCCTGCCTAATAACAGTAATAATAATCCTTAAAGAGAATACAAAAAGACTTAATGAATTTATTACCTGAACCCTGAATCAGCGGAGATGGAAATAACCCGTGACTGGTCTCGAATAACCATTGAATTCCACCGCCACATTGCATAGAATGCCGCTCCTGTTTTGGCTGTTCATTTTCCAGCCAACAATTGAATTTCCAACATCTGTAATGTGAGACCGACACCATGAAAAGAACGTTTCAACCAAGCGTACTGAAGCGTAAGCGCGTTCACGGTTTCCGTGCCCGCATGGCAACCGCCAACGGCCGTAAGGTAATTTCCCGTCGTCGCGCCAAGGGCCGTGCCCGTCTGTCTGCATAAGACATTGACCGCCTGATGAAGGCTTTGACCTTTCCAAAATCGTCCCGGCTGCTCAAGCCATCCGATTACGGCAAAGTCTTCGATGACGTACAGCTCAGGGTTCCGCACCGACATTTCCTGATCCTGGCCACACCCAATACTCTGGGGCACGCCAGGATTGGGTTGGTGTTTTCAAAGAAGAATCTCAAACTGGCTGTACAACGAAACCGCGTTAAACGCCGGGTTCGGGAAACCTTCAGGCACGAACAGGAGTACCCTGCCCTGGACATCGTGGTTCTTGGACGGCGAGGATTGACGGAGCTTGATAATGCCGCGCTCAATGCTACCCTGACGGAGCTCTGGGCACGCCTCAGGAAGAAAAACCGCCAGCTCCAGAAACCAACCACATCGGAACTCTCCGGTACCGGCAAAGGAACGGGTTAATGCGCAAACTGCTGCTCCTGCCCATCCGAGTCTACCAGTACGCGATCAGCCCGATGATGGCCAGTCATTGCCGTCACTACCCCACTTGTTCCCAATACGCTGTCGAAGCCATCACCGCCCACGGCGCCATTAGAGGCCTTTTTCTTTCGGTCAAACGTCTAATGAGGTGTCATCCATGGGCAAAAGGCGGGTATGATCCCGTTCCGGGCACTGACGTTCGCACTGAGGTAGTACCTTCCATCTGCTGCGGGCCGGCCAGCCAAACCCATAACACTAACCCGACCAAACAGTAAGTTTATGGATATTCAACGCATTGTATTATTTGCCGGCCTTGCCATTGTCAGTTACATGATGGTGCTTGCCTGGAATGAAGACTATAACCAGCCGCAGACCCAACCCGCTACGGAACAGGCCAGTACCAGTACCCAGCCTGCATCGACGGATGACATGACTCTCCCGAGCGAGAGCGCCAGTGGCCCGGATACCTCAAGCGAAGAATTCACCACTCCGGAAGGCGACGGCCAGACAATCTCGGCCTCGGAGACATCCTCCGTTTCTGCCAGTGATCAACTCATCACCGTGCGTACCGATGTCTACGAGCTCAAGATCGACCGTGTAGGCGGTAATCTGATTGAAAGTTCTCTACTACAGCACGACCGGTCGCTCGACAGTGAAGAATCGCTGAGGTTGTTGACCAATACCAGCAAGCGCACCTACATCATGGAAAGTGGGCTGATTGGCCGCGATGGCATAGACAGTAAACGCAATGGCAGTGCACCGGTGTACAACGCGTCTGCGTCAGAATATGAACTCCAGGAGGGCGAGAATACACTGACGGTCGATCTCACCTTCACCACAGACAACAACGTCGAAGTCACCAAACAGTATCTGTTTAGCCGGGACAGCTACGAGATTGATGTTCGTTATCAGATCAACAACCAGTCCGACAGCGTCTGGCAGGCTAATATGACCGGCAAGATTGTCCGTGATCAGGCACCGGACCCCACTGCCCAGAACAGCCTGGGTATACGTGCCTTCCTCGGCATGGTCGTCAGTTCGCCGGAAGATCCCTACGAGAAGTTCGATTTTGACGACCTCTCCGAGAACCCGATCAACCAGTCGGTGACCAATGGCTGGCTGGCCTTCCTCCAGCATTATTTCCTGGCGGCCTGGGTTCCCGAACGTGATCAGCCGGCCCAGTTCCAGTCCACTCGTCGTGGCCCGCTCTACGTGATGGGCTTTGTGTACCCCGCGACCGTTGTGGAGCCGGGTCAAACCAGCGAAATATCCGCCAAGGCCTATGTCGGTCCCAAGATCATTGAGCGCCTTGAAAGCGTTGCCCCGAACCTCGACCGGACGGTCGATTTTGGCTTCCTGTTCTTCATTGCCTTGCCGTTGTTCATTATTCTTGACTGGTTCCACGGGTTGGTGGGCAACTGGGGTGTGGCGATCATCCTGTTGACTGTCCTGGTCAAGGCGGTGTTCTTCAAACTGTCAGCCACCAGTTACCGGTCCATGGCAAGAATGCGAGCGGTGGCGCCCCAGCTGACAAGGTTGAAGGAACTGTATGGCGATGATCGCCAGCGCATGTCCCAGGAAATGATGGCGTTGTACAAACGGGAGAAGATAAACCCGTTGGGTGGCTGCCTGCCGATACTGGTACAGATGCCGGTCTTTATATCCCTGTACTGGGTGCTGTTTGAAAGTGTCCAGCTGAGACATGCCCCCTTCATGCTGTGGATCCAGGATCTGTCGGTCATGGACCCGTACTTCATCCTGCCGATCCTGATGGGTGCCAGCATGATGTTGCAGATGAGTCTGAACCCGACACCACCGGACCCGATGCAGGCGAAGATCATGAAGCTGATGCCGCTGATCTTTACCGTGTTCTTCCTCTGGTTCCCGGCAGGCCTGGTACTGTACTGGTTGGTCAACAACATCCTGTCCATCAGCCAGCAGTGGTACATTACCCGCAAGATTGAAGCAGAAGTTGCGGCCAAGAAGAGCTGACCGGTCATCCAGCGGTTCCAGTGATTGCAGAGGCTCCTTTTAGGAGCCTCTGTTGTTTCAGGGGGTCCAAGGGACAAGGGGATAGTAACGATGTTTTATGCCACCGATACCATTGCAGCGATTGCCACGGCGCCGGGCCAATCCGGGGTGGGTATTGTTCGGGTATCTGGGCCGCAGGCGACGGCCATTGCACGCCAGATGCTGGGGTTCGAGCCCAGGCCGCGTTACGCCCATTATGGGCCGTTCCTCGACAATCGGGGGGAGCTGATTGATGAAGGTATCGGGCTGTATTTTCCCAATCCCCATTCGTTTACCGGCGAAGATGTGTTTGAGCTCCAGGGTCACGGTGGCACCGTTATTCTGGACCTGCTGTTGAGAACGGTGTGCGAACTTGGGGCTCGCCTGGCCCGGCCCGGAGAATTTTCAGAACGGGCTTTCCTGAACGACAAACTGGACCTGACCCAGGCCGAGGCTATCGCTGACCTGATTGAAAGCAGTTCGGAGCAAGCAGCACGCTGCGCCGTGCGATCCCTGCAGGGTGTATTTTCCCGCAGAATCGACGCCCTGGTTGAAGCTGTTACCCACCTAAGGATTTATGTCGAGGCAGCGATCGATTTCCCGGAAGAGGAAATCGATTTCCTGGCGGATGGCAAAGTGGCGAACGACCTGCAGGTTATTATTCAGGACCTGGATATTATTCTTGCGGAAGCCCAGCAGGGCACCATTCTGCGAGATGGTATGAAGGTGGTGATTGCCGGCCGTCCCAACGCTGGCAAGTCCAGCCTGCTCAATGCCCTGGCGGGACGGGAAGCGGCCATTGTGACCGCGGTTGAAGGCACCACCCGGGATGTGTTGCGCGAACACATCCACATTGATGGCATGCCCCTGCACATCATCGATACCGCCGGCCTGCGGGACAGCCCTGACGAAGTGGAACAGATCGGGATTGCCAGGGCCTGGGACGAGATTCGTCAGGCCGACCGTATATTGTTGATGGTGGATGCGACCACCACACCGGAAACCGAACCTCATCAACTGTGGCCAGACTTCATCGACCAGTTACCGCCGGGCGCCCCCCTGACCGTCATCCGTAACAAAGTGGACCTGACTGACGAGCCTGCGGGTATCGAGCAACTGGACAACAGTGCCGCGCCGGTGGTCCGCATTGCGGCCAAGTCAGCAGACGGTCTGGAAGTGCTGCGCGATCATCTGAAGCAGTGCATGGGATTTGCCAGTACCACCGAAGGTGGCTTTATCGCCCGGCGTCGCCACTTGGATGCCCTTGAGCGTGCTCGCGTTTCCCTACTGCAGGGTGAGGACCAGTTGCAGGGCTACGGCGCCGGTGAACTGTTGGCAGAGGACCTTCGTGCCGCCCAGGATTCTCTTGGAGAGATCACAGGCGCAATGACGCCCGATGACTTACTGGGAAAAATCTTCAGCAGTTTCTGCATCGGCAAATAAGCCTCGAAAGAAACGGTTTGAACGTGCCTTTTTCCATGTAAAACTAGGCACTCAATCGACTGCTGAAAACGGCTGGTGAGTGTAGATGTATCGTCCGTATTCCTGTCTTCTGATTTTCGTCCTTCTCAGCGGGTGCGCAAGCGTTGACGGTGATCGTTTGTCCGCGGCATCGTCCGATTTGCTGGAACGAACCGGGCAGGTGATGAAGAAAATTGTTAACCCGGGATCGTCGAATCCGTACCAAAGGGAGCAGCAGGCGCTGTTTGACCAGCCGTACATCGATCCACTGACGGAATACCTTGCTGAGCACCGCGACGATCCGTCCCGGGCTTCCATGCTGCAACAGGTAGAGCGCGAGAGGGATGTGCGTTGTGAGGCTGTGGCTGTGAAATACGCCAATAAGCCAGCTACGGAAGTAACGCTCCAGCGCTATGAAGCCGGCTACAACTACTCATGCCCGGACCATGTTGCTGCCTTTTCGGAACGGGTTGAGCGGCAACCGCCGATACCGGAACCCAAGCCTCGTGCTGAGCCGGAGCCAGCCACGGTGGTGGTTGCCGATGACAACGGAGTTTCAGACCGGGCCCTGAGTGACTGCTACCTATTGACGGCCATTCGTAATTACAGCGAGGCCAGAAAAGCCTGCCAAGGACCGGCAGACAACGGCGACGTGCGCTCGCAGGCAAATATGGCCATAATTTTCTATGCCTTCGAGGATTACACCAGTGCACTGGTGTGGGCAGAAAAGGCCTCGCCGGCCTCTGGTGAGGCCGCGTTCCTGCTGGGCCAGATGTACGCCACCGGCCATGGTATCGGGCAGGATATGGATCAAGCCGTTTATTGGTACACTGAGGCCGCAAAGCGGGGCCACAAGCGAGCCCAGGCAGCGCTGGATCGGCACCTTGAAGACCTCCCTGCCGGCGATACCTGATCCATTGTCCGAGGATAGCCTTAATGCCAGGGACTCTTCCCAGCCGCCTTAGTAAACGGAAAAATCCATCTTCACGCCAATCTATCATGTGGATGTTGGGTTTGTTGTTGCTGGTGTTTGTTGCTGGAATGTTTCTGTTGTCGAGCCTGAATCTCAGCTACTCAAGGGATGCCCTCTCCGAGCTCCGCCGGCAGCAGATCAATGAGGTTGTAGGTGCGGGACTGTCGCGCATCAACGCCCGCCAATCCGCATTGGCAAGCTACACCATGACCCTGGCTAACATCGGCGAGAGTTTTCATGGAATGGTTGCGAGCGGGATGTCCGATAACGCTTCCCAAGAGCTTCGGGAGAGCCTGGAACACGCCTTGAGGGCCCACTTACAGGATTTCGACGGAGCGGCGGGCGCCGGTCTCTGGTTTGAACCGGGCGTTTTGTCAGAAACAGGCTCCAGCTATATGCCCTACTTTCTGCAGGGTAATGACAAAACCCTGACGAGGCTGGATACCGAATCCCGCTTTGACCACTATCGCAACGCCCCCTGGTTCAATCGTACACTGGAGCAGGAGTGGACGGCCGACCCCGACCATTCCGGGCGCGTCTATTGGTCGCCAGTGTATTTCGACCTTAATACCGAAAGAGCAGTGCTGACGCTCGCCACTCCTATGTACGATCGCGACGGCAACCTGTTGGGCCTGGCCACAACGGCCTGGGGTGCGGACCAGATCATTGATGTCGTCAGTCGCATCACTGTCACCCAACACAGTTTCGCCTTCCTGAATGACCGTAACAATCGCAACCTCTCGAGCCTCAGTCAGGGGGAAGACACCCGTGAGGGTCAGGCCCTGATTGATGCCATCCTGGCGCTTGACCTTGGTGCCGATGTTGACGCAGCCCGGCTACCGGGCGAGCTCGGTGAATTGACCACCCGGGGCCTCTCAGTGGGCAACGAAGACTACGAACTCTACTTTGCGGCCACTGCTGGTGGCATGGTCTACGGTGCGGGCGTGCCGCGAAATGAGATCAATGCAGTCCTGGTGCCGATGGAGCGCACCAACTACCGGATTCTTGTCGGTACCGTGTCGGCGATGCTGATTCTGAGCCTGTACCTGTTGTACCGGATTATCCAGCTGATTCGCGAATTGCAGGCATCCTATACTGACGAGCTCACCGGTCTCCCCAACCGTGTTCGTCTGTTGCGGGATCTCCAGAACCGTCAAGCCGCCGCCTTGCTGATTATCAATCTGGACCGTTTCAACCAGATCAACAGCTTGTTCGGCAATGTCTGTGGCGACCATGTACTCTTGGCGGTTGCCACACGATTGACCGCGTTTAGCCGCGATCACAACCGTGAGATTTTTCGGGTGTACCGTCTTCCCGGTGACGAGTTCGCTATCATGGCACCAGCAATGGAGCCGGAAGTGGCTCACCAACTTGCTGTTCAGGTCCGGCATCTGGTTACGGGCGACCGGGTGTACTGGCAGGAACAGCGCCTGACGGTGGATGTCAGTATCGGCATCGCGCTTCGCAAGAACCGGAAGCCGGAAGATGCCGCCGATCAGTTGATCAGCCAGGCAAAAGTGGCGGTGTTGCAGGCCCGCGAAACGGGTCGCCACCATCTGTTGTATGACCCGGCTGTGGGGGTTGAGGAAAACTACGAAAACAACCTGTACTGGGCCAATCGCCTGAAAGAAGCCATTGACCATGATCGCCTGGTGCCGTGGTTTCAGCCTATCCAGGATAACCAGAGCGGCTGTATCTCCAAGTACGAGTGCCTGGTGAGGATGGTGGAGCCGGATGGCAGCGTGATCAGTGCTGGCCGTTTTATGGACATCGCTAATAAACTGCGGCTGAATCAGCGTATTACCGAACTGATGATCGAGAAGTGTTTCGCCTGTTTTACTGGGCGCGACGAGGAGTTTTCGATCAACCTCTCCTACGGCGACATCACCGAGCCGGAGACCGTCGCTCGGATTCTCTCCGCCATCGAGACCTCAGGCATTGGTAATCGCGTTATCTTCGAGATCCTGGAATCCGATGGTATTACCAATTACGACGATATCCGTGTGTTCATCGAACAGGTCAAACCCTATGGGTGCCGTATTGCCATCGACGATTTCGGCACCGGCTACTCCAATTTTTCCCACCTGCTGAGCCTGAACGTGGACTTCATCAAGATTGATGGCAGCCTGATCCGTAATCTCCATCAGGATCACACCGCGTTTCTGGTGACCAGTGGTATCGTCCAGTTCGCCCGCAGCCTGAACATTCAAACGGTAGCGGAGTTTGTCCACAATGAGCCGGTTCAGGCTAGGGTACGGGAATTGGGGATAAACTTTTCCCAGGGCGAACACTTCAGCATGCCGATACCGACTCCCGGGTCTGCAGACTAGGCAGACACGCGTTCATTTCCTTACGAAAACACACACTTTTATTGTCAAACACCGTCAAAGCCTGGGTTAGGCTCTAATATGCAAATAATAACGCCTCGTTGTGGCGATCATGAATGTTAAGGAGGTAAACCGTGCGGAATATTCTATCCCTGCTGCTGGCTGCTCTGGTCGCAATGGTGAGTGTTCCTACAGCTCAGGCTGATGAAAAGCTCTACCTGTATACGGAGAATTTTCCTCCTTACAACATGAGTGCCACTGGCCGCGCTATTGAGCACAAAGGCAACGCTATTGACGGTATCTGCACGGAAATGGTCAAGGCCATTCTGAACAACACCGATCTTGAATACGTGATCAAGCTTAGAAACTGGGACTATGGTTACAATCGGGCGCTGAACAAGAGCAACCACGGCATCTTTTGTACAACCTATACCGAAGAGCGTGCACCCCGATTCAAATGGGTTGGCCCGTTGTCCCGTAATCTGTGGACTGTTTTCGCGCCCCCGGGCACCGATCTGCAGATTGACCGGCTGGAAGACACCAGAGGCATGCTTTTCGGCGGCTACCGTAATGACGTCAAGACCGAGTATCTGATTGAGCATGGATATGAGGTGTCAGCACTGGACAGTGATGACCTCAATCCCAAGCGCCTGGAACTCGGCCAGATTGACCTCTGGCTCGCCGACCGCCTGGGCGGGCCCTATGTGGCGTCGCAGCAGAATGTGGACGGAATCGAACCCGTTTTCTCTTTCAATGACACCGAGCTGTTTCTCGCCATCAACCCCGAAACCCCCGAAGCCACCGTTGAAAAACTTAACGCCGGGCTCAAAAAGGTGCACGAATCCGGCATGTTCGAGGCCATCGAAACCAAATACGGGCTGTAAGCCTGCGTTGGTGGTGTATGAGCGAGGTCTGTGTTTCCAGCCTCGCCATACCATGAGCCGCAATCAGTCAGTGAAGGCCATGTGCTCAGGGGCCAGTTGCATCAGATTCCGGCTGGGGCTCAGCATTCCGGTGGCATGAGCCTGTGCCCGTGGCAACAGGCGTTCGTAGTAGAATTCCGCCGTCGCCAGTTTGGCGCGATAGAAGTCCTCGGAGTCGGCGCCTCCCTTGTCCAGTTTATCAGAGGCGGCAGCAGCCATTCGTGCCCACATATAGGCCATGGTGACGTAACCACTGTACATCAGGAAATCATGGGCTGCTGAACTCACGACGTCACGGTCCTTGCGGGCGGCCAGCATCAGGCGAACCGTCAGCACATTCCATTGCGCGGTCAGTTTGAGCAGCTCCACCGAGAAAGGTCGTACCCGTTTGTCCGTCAGGGTCTTGCGGGCAAAATTGGCGACCTTGAGGGTGAATTCCCTGACCGCCCCGCCCTGAGTCATCAACAGTACCTTGCGGCCCAGCAGGTCCAGCGCCTGGATACCGGTGGTGCCTTCATAGAGCGTGGCAATCCGGGTATCGCGCACGATCTGTTCCATACCGTGCTCTCGGATGTACCCATGCCCCCCGAAGACCTGAACCCCATGGTTTGCGGCTTCGTTACCCAGTTCTGTCAGGAAACCTTTGAGGATAGGCGTCAGGAACCCCAGTTTGTCATCGTAGGCATCGACCTTTTTCTGATCGCCGGTGGTGTGGCCTTCCACCATATGGTCAGCGAGCCGCGCGGCGTAATACAGCATCGCCCGCCCGCCTTCGGCAATGGCTTTCTGGGTCAGCAACATGCGGCGGACATCGGCATGGTGAATCAGGCTGTCGGCCACCTGTTCCGGTTCCTTCTTTCCTGACAGGGCGCGCATGGAGCGGCGTTCTTTGGCGTACTCCAGCGCCCACTGGTAGGACAGTTCCGCCGGGCCGACACCCTGGATGGCGGTGCCGATCCGCGCCGTGTTCATGAAGGTGAACATACAGTTCAACCCCTCGTTCTGCGGCCCGATCAGGAAGCCGATGGCCTCATCGAAATTCATCACGCAGGTGGCTGAGGCCTTGATCCCCATTTTCTTTTCCAGGCTGCCACAGCTCACGCCATTGGCTTCGCCAACGCCACCGTTCCCGTCAGGCAGGAACTTGGGCACGATGAACAGGCTGATGCCCCGGGTGCCTTTCGGAGCATCCGGCAAACGGGCCAACACAATATGAACGATGTTCTCGGTCAGATCATGGTCACCGGAGGAAATGAAGATCTTGGTGCCGGAGAGTTTGAAGCTGCCGTCTTCCTGAAGGGCCGCCTTGGTTTTCACCTGTCCCAGATCGGTCCCGCACTGGGGCTCGGTCAGGCACATGGTGCCACCCCACCGGCCTTCGGTTAGTGGTACCAGGTAAGTTTGCTTCTGGTCTTGGCTGCCGTGCAGAAAGATGGTGTTCATGGCTCCCATCGACAGACCCGGGTACATGGAGAAAGACCAGTTGGCGGTACCCATCATCTCCTGTTTGAACAGGCCCATGGAGGCCGGAAGTCCCTGCCCGCCGTACTCCTCCGGTGCAGACAGACCCTGCCAGCCACCCTGCGCATACTGTTGATAGGCTTCACGGTAGCCCGTGGGGGTGATGACTTCGCCGTTATCCAGTCTGCAGCCTTCCTCGTCGCCACTCTGATAGAGCGGGCTCAATACCTCTTCACAGAATTTGCTGCATTCGTTGAGTATCGCATCGACGATATCCGGAGTGGCGTTCTCCCCGGTCTTCAAGCGAGTGTAGTGCCCCGGGTAGTCGAAAACCTCGTTGAGCAGGAACTTCATGTCGCGCAAGGGTGCCTTGTACACCGGCATAGCAAATACCTCTGTGGTTCTGTTTCCATTGCCCGATGTTTTACGGCATTGCCGGCGACCTGCCATTGACGGAAACCGCCATGTCCCCTGTCAAAAAGGACAATTGGCTGAAATGACGCGAGCATGCACGCCGACGTTCTCTAATGATCGGTAGCAACGTGATGGGCGTATTTGAAGGGCCGATCATCCATTCTGAATTACCAGGGGAGTGTAAATATCATGCAAATATCGATTGGGACGAGCAGGATCACTGGTTTGCCCCGCTGTCTCTGGTTATTGTTGGCGACAGTGTTGCTTGCGGGCTGTGCCGGGCCGTCGCTTGAGGATTACAGTGACCGCGGGCCGGTGTTGACGCCCCAGGAATTTTTTACCGGCGAACTTTCTGCCCGGGGTGTGGTCAAGGATTTCTCGGGCGAAGTGATTCGCACCTTCGATGCGGATATTTCCGCCAGTTGGGACAGCAACGGCGTCGGCACCCTGGATGAGGAATTCCGGTTCGACGATGGCGAAATACAGACCCGGGTATGGACACTGACACCCGACAACGGCGCATTGCACGCCGATGCCGGTGATGTGGTGGAACCGGGCACCATGCGTTGGCAAGGCAATGCCATTAACATGAACTATGTCCTGCGGGTGTCCTATGGCGACGGCACCATTGATGTCCGCATGGATGACTGGATGTACCTGATTACACCGGACACCCTGATCAACCAGACCACCATGACCAAATGGGGGATTGAAGTCGGGGAGATCGTGCTGGTGATCAGCAAACGATAGCCCATGTCGAACCTTCAGCCGGTTGTTGGGGCACAATCAAGCAGACGGATAATGCAATTATGGTTAAGCAATGGTTGATCGCTCTGGTACTCGTGGCTTTGGCCGCCGGGGGGGCATTCTCCTGGCAGCATCTGACCGGGGAGCAGGCGGCGGACGCCCAGCGGGAACGCCCTGCCAGCAAGGTGAATACGGTCACCCCCGAAATGGAGCTGGTCAGTGACACCGTCAGGGCGGTGGGTAGCCTTCAGGCCCGGGATCAGGTGGAACTGACCACCGAAGTCAGCGGTCGTGTCGTTGAAATGAACCTTGATGCAGGAAAGCGGGTCCAGGCCGGTGACCCTGTCTCTTATACACATCTGACGCTGCCGACGAATAGAGAGGTGTAGAT
>OLHK01000161.1_pt1 | contig 20517 bp, 10 predicted proteins | sample 1609371 | NCBI WGS metagenome assembly OLHK01 (sample SAMN05416779, study PRJEB24817) | seawater metagenome | isolation source: Sea water | place: Canada:Atlantic | collected 2013-11
GATTTCTGCCTGTCTCGTGGGCTCGGAGATGTGTATAAGAGACAGCTAAAAGACGGTAAATTGGCAGTGACAGATGTGGTTTCTGGGGACTCTAAAAACTGATTGAATGTAGTGTAGTTTAGTTGAGCATAGCCATTTACTTTATTATTGTTAAGATGAAGGTTAAGCTCATTTAAATGCATTTGTTTATTGCTTAATTTAAAATCAACGGCGAGTTGTTTTAAATTAAGACCAGATTTTTCATTGAAATTAAACTGATCAATATTTATACCTGCTTCTTGTTCTTTTATGTAAATGCCGTACGCCTTTAATGTTAGGTTGGATAAAGCAATGGCATTAGGGTTAAAAACGTTTGTTGTTGGAGTTGGGTTACCAATAGTAAATGTTATGTTGTTATTTTCAAGATTTAAACCTGAAACTTCAGCTTTTATTTTAGGCCATTCAAAGGTATTCGTTGTATTGTTTGAAGTGTCTGTAGCGTAGTCTGAAGTTAAACGCTCTTCAGTTTCTGTTTTTATATCTATTTTAGAATTTTTTAATTCAACTTCATTTAAAATGAAATCACTTTCTGCTAAATTTAATTTTGGAATTTCAGCATAGAAGCTTGAAATATCTAAATCGGCAATAATTCGGTCGGGTTGTGATTGGTAATATCCAATTACATTTTTCAGAGTAAGTGATTCTACAGAAAATTTTGGTAATGGCACATCTTGCGCTGTTGTATCTATAACAACCGGTTTTTGAATAAATTTAATATTGGCACCACTTAATTTAACGTCTGATGCATCGAATATCATTTTTTCAATATCAGTTGTTTCCATCTCCGCTTCAAGCTCATCAATTTTAAAATCACTGTCTATACCAACAACTTCATCGTTAAATTTAACATCGATGTTTGTTAGGTTAAGATCACCAATAACTAAATTTAAAGGTTTGCTTTCAGAAGTTTTTGTAACAGTAGTAGAATCAGCAGGAGCTAAAGCATCAATTAAAAATTGAAAATTATAGCCAGCAATAGTGTCTTTTCTTATAATATTTGCTTTAAGACCATCCCAATATAAGTTGTCTACTCCAACAGCTTCTCCGCTTATAGTTGCCCACAGTGGAATATCTGCTTCAAGTGATTTTGAATAAACTAAAGTATCTCCTTTCTTGTCTTCTAAGTACAATCCGTCTAACTGTACGTTTCCGTTAAATGTTATAAAAAGTTTTTCGATTTCAACTTTGGTGTCGGTCTTGTTTGAAACATAGTTTACAACTTTATCCACTATGATACTTTGTCCCCAAGGGCTTCTAATAAAAAGAATGACCAGGATTAAAAATAGCAGAATACCTGCCAATACACGAAGAGTTCGCCGAAGCCAACGGTATGGTTTTTTTTTAGTTGTTTTTGGTTCTATGTCTTCAGATGTATCCAAGGCTTAAATATAACGTTGCAAATTTAGGGGAATTGTCTTTATTAATAGGTATCGTAACGTATTTGCTTTTGTACTTAGAACACGGAACTATTATGTTATTTTAATTTTTCAAGAATTAAAGCTTTTTTTGGTTCAATTAATTTGATTTTGGAGTGATTTAAATAAATAGAACAATTTATTTTGTTAACATATCTGCAGTAGCAACAGTTCTAAATCCTGTGTGATCAGAACCAGAGTCTAAGCTCATGCCCATACGTGCGGAAATCCTAAAACTAGCACAATAAGTTTCGTGGCAGAGAAAGGAACCGCCTTTAATTACTATTTCTGTTTGGTATGGATTGCTCGGGTTATAGGATTGTGAAGCACCTGTTGGATTGATTTGAGCTTTGGATTTGTCTAGTTCCTTATAGTAGTTAACATTAAATAGGTCAGTAGTGATTTCCCAAACATTGCCTATCATATCATGGATGCCAAGGCTATTTGCAGAATAGGATTTAACGGGCGCTATCAATTCAAAACCATCTGTACTTTTATTTTTTATAGGAAAAGTACCTTGCCAAGTGTTGGCATTGCTGTTTAAAGCTTTAAAGTCATTTCCCCATGTAAATATATTGTCTGTAGCTTTGCCTTGAGCAGCAGACTCCCATTCTGCTTCAGTTGGAAGTCTTCTATTAGCCCATTTGCAATAGGCCTTTGCATCTTCAAAAGCGATGTGAACAACTGGGAAATTATCCTTACCCTCAATATCACTATTTGGACCTTTGGGATGTTTCCAGTTGGCACCGATTTTCCAAGTCCACCATTGACTATAATTGGACATATTGGCAATAGTATTTACGTTTTTATTAAAAATTAAACTTCCGGGCTGTAATATGGAATCGTGTGGTTTTTTTGTGTCAGGAGGAAGTTCTTTCTTCATTTCTTCCCAATCTATTGCTCGTTCTGCAACAGTAATATAGCTTGTCTCTTTCACGAATGCTTTAAACGCTTTATTTGTAATTTCTGTGATGTCCATAAAAAAGCCATCAACAGTAACTTGATGCGCTGGTTTTTCTCTTGGCATTGCGAATTTGTCTCCTGCCTTAGCGCCTTTTAAAAATGTTTTTCCTTCAACCCAAACCATGCCTTTAGGAGTTGGCAGGTCTGCAGGTTGTGCTTTTAGAATTTTGTATGGTTCTTCTGTTTCAATTGTTTTGCTGCTCTCTCTATTTTTGCTATTTGCGTTATTTTTATCATGCTTACAACAAAAAAATAGTAGGATTAAAATAAAAACTGAGTAAAGGGAAATGTTATTTCTGATATGCATAAAACAGAAGGTTTTTAGCGAAAATTATTGTTTTAGTTACTTTCAAATTTCAAAATTAAACAAAATATAGAAGGTGAAATTTATTTTATACCTTACATTTTCTGTTAAATTAGTCAAATATAAGTTGAACTTATATCATTAATTTAAGATGTTTTTTGTCTGCTTTTTCTGGACACAAAACCTTTTAGCCTTTTAAACTAATGTTAATCAACAAAATAAACAATGAATAAGCAAATGTTTTTAGTTCTAATAGCTGCAGTTTCAGCATTAGGAGGTCTGTTATTTGGGTATGATACAGGTGTTATTAATGGAGCTCAATTTTTCTTGAGTAAGTATTTTGAGTTGGACCCAGCAACAAAAGGTTGGGTAGTGGGTAGTGCACTTTTAGGCTGTTTTATCGGAGCCATTGTGGCTGGTCCTATAAGTATCAAAGTAGGTCGTAAGTGGTCTTTAATCCTGTCAGCAATTTTATTTTCCGTCTCAGCTTGGGGCTCTGGATTGCCTGAAGTTTTGCCAGAAACAGTTACTGTTTTGGTTATGTTTAGAATTATAGGGGGTTTAGGTATTGGAATAGCCTCTATGAACGCACCAATGTATATAGCAGAGATTGCACCGAGTAATGTGAGAGGTAAAATGGTTACCTATTATCAATTAGCTATTGTGATTGGATTCTTTGTAGTGTTTTTGTCTACGTATTTTATTGGGAACGGCTTAACTGAAGCCGAAAATATTGCGTTTGGATGGAAGCACATGTTCTGGTCTGAATTAATACCTAGTTTTCTTTTTCTTTTCTTAATGTTCTTTATTCCTAAAAGCCCAAGGTGGCTCGCTCTTAAGGGTGAAGATGAAAAGGCATTGAGAATTTTGAACAAAATTCATGGTCAAGAAGAAGCATTGATTGAAATTAGAGAGATAAAACAGTCTATTAAAGTTGAAGACACCAAGGTTAAAGTCAATTATTTTTCAAAAGCAATACTTGTGATAATTGTTATTGGTACAGTTCTATCAATGCTGCAACAATTTACGGGTATCAATGCCGTGCTTTATTATGGTGCCGATATCTTTGAAAAAGCTCTAGGTTATGGTAAAGAAGATGTTCTTAAGCAACAAATTCTTTTAGCCTTTGTCAATTTAATATTTACCTTCATCGCTATGTATACCGTAGACAAACTTGGAAGAAAACCATTACTTTATATAGGGTCAGTTGGAATGATTGTAGGTTTCTTATTGCTTTCATTGTCATTACAGTTCGAGGTTGTAGGTGTTATTTCTTTAATAGGTGTGTTGGTTTTTATAGGTTCATTTGCTTTATCGATGGGACCTGTGGTTTGGGTTTTGCTTTCTGAGATGTTTCCCAATAAAATTAGGAGTGTAGCTATGTCAGTTGCTGTTGCTGCCCAATGGGCTGCTAATTTTTTAGTTTCACAATCGTTCCCTGTAGTAATGGAAAGTGAAGTAAACAATAGAGAAATTTGGAGCGGTTCGTTGCCATATTATATTTTTATAGCATTTATATTGATAATAGTTTTTGTAACCTATAAATTCATTCCTGAAACTAAAGGTAAATCCTTAGAGGAAATAGAAGATTTTTGGGAGAGATAATTGTTGTTTGAGAACCTTTAAAGCACACATTAAAAAACCAAAAAGCCGATTCAATGGAATCGGGCTTTTTGGTTAATGATATAAGGATATAAGAGGATGTGGCCTGTAAGTTTATAAAAACTCTCATATATAGATGTTCAGTTGAGTAAACATCAATTACTTTTTAAATTCTTATTTTTAAAGCGTTTTTACGTAAATACTGTTCTTAAACAATGAAGAAGTTTTCAGTTATTATAATCATCTTTTTTTCATTACAAAGTTTTTGTCAATTTTCCCCAGCAATTAAGAATTTCAATTTGGGGGAATACAATGCAGGCAATCAAAATTGGGACATAACTAGGGCAGATGATGGTAAGGTCTATGTAGCGAACAATAGTGGTTTGTTAGAATACGATTCAAAGGATTGGAAGTTTTACCAATTGCCCAATAAAACTACTGTTAGGTCAGTGTTATCTGTAGATGATACAATATATACAGGGTCTTATGAAGAGTTTGGATATTGGAAGAAAAATAAAAAAGGCTTACTGAAGTACAACTCGTTAAGTGAAAACTTAAAGAACAAAATATCTCCAAACGAAGAGATATGGGGAATTGTGAAATTTCAAGATAAAATTATATTCAGGTCATTTTTAAATATATATATATATGATAATAATGAGGTTAAACAACTAAGACCGAAATCTACAATAATTTCATTTAGTATAGTTGATAATAATTTATATATCTGTACTTTAAATAAAGGGATATTTCTTCTCGATGATGATGTTTTGACCCCTTTTTATTTTAATAAAAAATTATTAGATACTAAGATAATTTCTTTAAAAAAGCATAAAGATAAGCTTTTGTTAATGACATCATTAAGAGGGAGCTATTACCTTGAAAATAAAAATTTGGTTTCTACAAACTTTGATATTAATGACCAAATTAAACAAAACCAGCTAAATGAATTCTCGCTGTTAAGCAATGGAAAAATGATTTTTGGAACAATAAAGGATGGGTTATATTTAACTGATAGCGATGGTAAGTTAAAATTTCATATAAGTAAGGAGAATGGACTGCTTAATAATACAGTACTAGGACAATGGGTTGATGCTTCAAACAACTTATGGTTAGGCTTAGACAATGGGATTGCAAGTATTGATATAGATAGCCCTAATTGGTTTTATAATGATGTGTCTGGTAAGTTAGGTGCTGTCTATGATATAGTTAATTTTAACAATGTGCTTTATATAGGAAGTAATACTGGGCTTTTTCTGCTCAATTCAAACGATAAATTAGAGTTTATAGAAGGTTCTCAAGGCCAAGTATGGGATTTGCAAATCATAGATAATGAACTTTTTTGTGGTCATAACGAAGGTACTTTTTTAGTTAAAGGAAGTTCAATAACTAAAATATCGGATTTTACAGGTGGATGGATCATAAACAAGGTGCCAGAACTCAAGGACACATATATACAAGGTACATATACGGGTTTGGTTAAATTTAAAAAACAAGAGAACAAATGGGAAGTAAAGCATATGGGTAAGACCACTATGCCATCACGGTTTTTGGTCTTTGAAAATCCCTATAATGCTTGGGTTGCACATGCGTATAAAGGCATATATAAGGTGCAATTTGATAAAGATTATGACACAATATTAAGTGTAGATAGTTATGAGTTTAAAGGCATAAACTCAAATTATAATATACGCGTATATAATATTAAGAACGATATAATATTTAAAACGAATAATGGATGGCAAAAGTATGAGCCTATCCTAGATTCTATTGTGCCGTATGAATTGCTTAATAAAAAACTAGGCAAGGATAGTTATATAATTTCTGAAAAAGGAATAAATCCTTTAGCGCTTAAAGACAATAGTGGGTTTATTAGTCTTAAGTCACTAACAGAACCTAGCAATGCAATAAATGTCGATAATAATTATATAAAAGATAGATACATAGTAGGGTATGAGCATGTCTCTCAAGTAGCAGATTCAATTTATGCTCTAAATTTAAATAATGGCTTTATGTTTATCAATACTGGTTTTCAAGCTAATAATAATGTCTATCAACCAATTGTTGAAACCTTAACCATTGGTGGTAAATATGTTAATCTTTCAAAATTAAATGAGGATTTTTTAAATGTAAAGCATAATGAAAATATTACTATTGAGTTATCCTCAGCACAGTCTAATAATCATTTTTTTGAATATAGTATTGCAGAGTTAGGAAATGAGTGGGACAAAATAGAAAATAGAATTTTAGAATTATCTAGTCTAGTTGAGGGTGAGTACAGTATTTCCCTTAGGACCAAAGATGGTTCTGGCAATATATCTTCAGCCAATGTGATTTCTATAGATGTTTTACCACCATGGTATAAAGGTAATATTGGTTATGCATTATATATTCTACTAATACTAATTATTGCTGGGCTGTTTTATTTTATGCACCACAAAAAGGTTCAAAAGGAGCAAAGGTTATTAAAAATTAAATTGAGAAAAGAACAGCAAGAGATATTAAGAGAAAAGACACTTGAAAATGAAAAGCGAATTGTGCAACTTAGGAATGAGTCATTGCAAAATGAAATTACTATTAAAAGCAAACAATTAGCCAATACAGCCATGGCTCTAGTAAAGAAAAATGAAATGTTACAAGAAATAAAAAAGGAATTAGCTGTAAACAGAGAGGGTTTCAATAACTTCTATTCATATAAAAAACTGATTAAGCGTGTAGACAATTCAATTGAACGAAATGATGAATGGGAAGTTTTTGAAGAGAATTTTAATCAAGTACATGATGAGTTTTTCGAAATATTAAAAAGGAATCACCCTAAGCTAACCTCAAAGGATTTAAAAATTTGCGCATACATCAAAATGAATTTAGCCACAAAAGAGATTGCACCTTTAATGAACATATCCATAAGAGGTGTAGAAACACATAGATATAGATTAAAAAAGAAGCTTAATTTAGAAAATGACATTTCTTTGTCAGAATATTTATTAAATATTAAATAATCACCCTCTTATTTTGCATAAATACAGTTTTTAATATACGTCATTACTACGTCAGTTAGTTAAATGTCTTAGATACTATCTGTTTTTTACTTAGTTTTATACTACGTCAAATTAGATTTTCATTGACTTTTTTGAAGATTGTTCTTGTGTGGCGTATTTAAAATGTAAATCAATCTTAACAATATTTAACATTTAGATTATACATTTAGATTCAGAAAAACTAACTCTTCAATCTAATTTAATTAATGTATGAAAACTAAATTTAGTCTATTATTACTTTTGCTTTTTACTTTGAGTAGCTGGTGTCAGCAAACAGAGGTCACCGGACTTGTAACAAGCGCTGGTGATGAATTGCCTCTTCCTGGTGTTAATGTTACAGTTAAAGCAACAAGTAGGGGTACAACAACTGATTTTGAAGGAAGGTACTCAATTACGGTACAATCTGGAGAAGAACTTGAGTTCAGTTATTTAGGGTTTAAATCGCAAACGATTGCGGTGATCAATCAATCTATTATTAATATTTCTTTAGTTGAAGATTTCGAATCTTTAAATGAGGTAGTTGTTGTAGGTTATGGTACACAGAAAAAAGAAGATTTAACAGGTGCAATTTCAACAGTTAAATCGGAAGATATTGAGAAAACACCCAATAGCAATGTTATGCAGTCACTTCAAGGTAAAGTGGCAGGTGTACAAATAACTAGTAACGGATCGCCTGGTGCATCACCAAATATTAGGGTACGAGGAGTGAATTCGTATTTAGCAGGAAATAACCCACTATTCGTTGTAGACGGCATGTTTTATGACAATATAGATTTTTTGGATACCAGTCAAATCGAATCGATTTCGGTACTAAAAGATGCTTCTTCTATTGCGATTTTTGGTCAAAGAGGTGTTAATGGTGTTATTATAATAGAAACTAAAAATGGTAAGCTAGAACAAAAGCCTGTATTTACATATAGAGGTTATTCTGGATATCAAAACGCTCAGAATGTTGTGAAAATGGCAAATGCAGAGCAATTTGTCACTATGGCTTATGAATCTGAATCTCAAGCAGATATAGAATTTGTTGAAAATGCAATTCAACGTTTTGGTAGAAGTAGGGTTAATCCAAATATCCCTAATGTAAATACTGATTGGTATAAAGAGGTTTTGAGAGTAGCCCCTATCTCTAGCCATAGTATTGGTGTTACTGGTGGAGGGCAAAATACAACTTACGGTGTTAATACTAGTTATTTTTCTCAAGAAGGAATTCTAGATATGAAAAACGAGTATGAACGTTTCAATATACAATCTAATATAGAGGTTAATCTTTCTGATAAAATAAAAGTTGGTACTAATGCTATTTTTAGTAATGCTACACAATATAGTCCAGAAAATGGAGCATGGTTTCAGGCGTATTTTGCAGTACCAATTTTACCTGTTTTTGACCCTTTAAATACAGAGGCAACGCCTATTCCTTTTTCAGATGCGACCGTGTTAGGTTACCGTGGTTCACAAAACCCATTTCCAGCAATGACTTTTAATGATAACCAACTAAAGATTAGAAAAATCTTAGCAAGTATGTTTTTAGAAGTTGACCTTATTACGGACAAGTTGAAGTTTAAAACTTCTTATAGCCATGATTATTCAACGCTTTCAGAACGTAATGTTAGGTTACCATATTTTATTTCTGAAAATTCTCAACGCGAAAGATCATCTATTAGACGTGCTGAAGTAAAGTTCTCAAATCAATTATGGGATAATACATTGACTTATAAAGATAATTTTGGTGACCATAATGTAACGGCTATAGTTGGTACCTCATATAGAGATGAGCAATATAATACCTTCTCAGCCACAGGTAATGATGTACAGGGCATCGCATTTGAAAGTTCATGGTATTTGAATTTTGCAGACCCTACCACATTTAGCAATCAAGTTAATGAAATAGGTGATCGATTCTATTCATTTGCGGTATTTGGTAGACTAGAGTATAGCTTTAAAGACAAGTATTTATTAAATGCAACTTTGAGACACGAGGGAGATGGGAGATTTCCTAAAAAATTATGGGAAACTACTCCTTCTGTTGGTCTAGGTTGGGTGATTTCTAAAGAAGACTTTTTTGGTGATAGTAATCTATTCAATTTCTTGAAACTAAGAGCCTCTTGGGGGAGATTGGCTAATGGTTCATTAGGTGGTAGTACAGGTGCAAGAACAGTGTCACAAGTAGTTACAGATATAGGAGATGTACCAACTAATGGGATATTAACAACCAATACCTTTCAAAACTTACAAAGAGAGATTTTAGAAGAAATGAATTTTGGTATCAGTTCTCGTCTTTTTGACAATAGATTAAGTCTAGAAGTAGATTATTACATAAGAGACACAGAAAATCTCGTTTTACCACGCGAAGTTCCTATTACAGCAGAAGTTGTAAATGATAATATAGGTGAAATGAGAAATCAAGGATTAGAGATTGCTGCAAACTGGAGTCAAACACTCAATGATAACTGGAGTTTCTCAATTGGTGGAAATATTGCAACACTTAAAAATGAAGTAACTAAAATAGATAGTGAACAAGGCTATTTTGATACAGGAAGTGCAGAGTTTCGCCAAAGACTTATAGTTGGAGAACCTGTAAATGCTTTCTTTGGATGGGAAGTAACAGGTGTTTATCAAAATGAAGATCAAGTTGCTGCAGATCCTACCGCACAATATGAACTGTCCGAAAATGACAACGAACTTGTTCCAGGTGACTTTATATATAAAGATCAAAACAATGATGGAAGGATAGATGCAGAAGATAGAGTTGTTCTTGGTTCGTATCTGCCAACATTCACTTACGGTGGTAATGTAAATGTGTCTTACAAAAATTTTGACATGTCCGTAGCAGTATCTGGTCAAACAGGTAATAGTATATTAAACCGCAAAAGGGGAGAAGTTATTTTCACAAATGATACAAACATAGATGCAGACTTTGCCGTAAATAGATGGCGCGGAGAAGGCACAACAAATTCTTACCCTTCTTCTGCAGGAAGAAGAAGAGCCTGGAACCAGAGAATGAGTAGTTTCTTTGTTGAAGATGGTGCATACTTTAGAGTTCAAAACATTCAATTGGGTTATACTATTCCCGCAAGTAATTTTAAGGGAAAACTCACGCCTGAAATTAAGTTGACTCTTACCGCAGAACGACCAATTACTGTATTTAATTATAATGGATTCAATCCAGAAGTAGCTAACGGTGTTGACCGCCAGACTTATCCAGTTCCAGCGGTATACACATTTGGGGTAAATATAAAAATCTAAAAATTGCTAAAAAACGAAAAATATGAAAAATTTAAAACAATTAACAAAACGGCTAGCTTTACTGTTAGCATTCTGTATGGCCATTTTTGCCTGTACAGATAAATTAGAAGAGAATGATGGCCAGCTGGCAGCAGACGATCTCGATTTTACAATCTCAGAAGATATGGTATTGCCATTAATTGGTGCGTATTCTGCCGTGTATTCTAGAGGTTGGGAAGACCCTTTGTTAATAGGGGTGAGAGGTGATGATGTAAATGCAGGAGGATTGGGAGATCAACCACTGTTTGCAGACGCAGATGTATTTAATTATGACAATAATTTTTGGATGTTCAACCAAATTTGGGAGAATTTCTATGGTGATATAGTTAGAATTGTAAGCTCTCGGGAAACAATTCAGGGTTATAAAGAATTTGCAGTAACAGATGAATATATAGATAGAGCTGACCAATACATGGCAGAATGTAAGGTGCTTAATGGTTTTACTCATTTCCAAATGTCAAGGTTATGGGGAGATATTTTTATAATTAAATCTTCAGATATACAGGCAGAACTAGAAAATGGTGTTAAAACTAAAGAAGAAGTTATGCAATATATCTCAGACTCAATGGACGAAGCAATCCCTTTTCTTCCAGATGCTAGGCCAAACGAAAGAGAAGATGTTCCTGCTGGTGTAACTAAATACACAGCAATGGCTATTAAGGCTTTGGCGAATTTAGAGTTGCAAAACTATCAAGAAGTTGCTAACGTCACAGGTGAAATAATCAATTCAAATAAATTCACGCTTTACCCAGATTTTTATGATTTGTTTAAAAAAGAGGGAGAACGAAGTAATGAAATTTTATTTGAGCTTCAGTTCTCAGATTATGGTACAGAGTCTGGAACAGAAAATTTTCATGAATATGGGCCATTTGGTCCATCAAACTGGGATCCTGTAGTAGAAACCGCTGCAGGAGGTTGGGGTTTTTACGAGCCTAGTTTAAAGTATATAAAATTTATGTTAGATAGAGGTGATCAACAAAGACTTGTGACTAGCGTTAATTTTACACCAAGAGGAATTGAGGAAATTATGTCTGATCCAGATTATACGACGTTACCAAGCTATATTTCAAATGTTACATTAGATGGTGATGTATTCAATGACTACCCAAGAGCTATGTTTGGTAGTGGTAAGCATTATCTGCCTTCTGTTGATTTAACTACAGGAAGAACAAGATATGGGTCCGGTAAAAACTTAATAGTCATAAGGTATGCAGAAATACTTTTAATGTATGCCGAAGCTTTAACCCAAGGAGCTAGCGGATCTGCAGGTTCGGCAGACCAAGCTGTGAACTTAGTTCGTGATAGAGTAAATATGCCACTGTTATCTGGAGTTACTAATGAACAAGTGATGGACGAGAAATTCGCGGAATTAGCTATGGAATGGGGTGTTAGATATTTTGATATGATTAGATTAAATCAATACGATGAATTAAGTTATGAAGGTCGTACGTTTATTGCAGAAGATGAGTATATACCTTACCCTTTGGCTCAATTAGATTTATTACCTCTTGAAAACAATTAAAATAAAAGAAAATGAAAAAAATAATAGAAAAATATATATATGTGTTTGTGGCAATGGCTATGATAACTTCATGTTATGATGGTATAGACTCAATCACTGAGGTAGATCCAGGAGCAGATACGGGTTATCCAGGTGTCGAGATTATATATCCCACAGAAGGAACTGAAGTTACAGGGTTAGAATTAGTAGTGCCAATTAATATTAAGTTTAAGGTTGAAGACGATATAGAAGTCAGCTCAATCATAGTAACTATGGATGGTGTTCAAATTGCTTCTTATGATACATTCTTAGATTACAGAATTGTAAATGAGGAATTAACTTATGATAATTTAACTTCTGGTGAACATGTGGTAACGGTAACAGCTACAGATATAGTGGGTAATAGCACTGTGTCTTCTGTCAACTTCTCAAAAGCACCTCCTTATGAGGCATTATTTTCTGGGGAGGTATTTTACATGCCTTTTGACGGAACATATACAGAGTTACTTTCTATAACTGATGCTGAGCAAGTAGGTACACCGGCTTTTGCAGGTGAAGCTTTTGCAGGTTCAAATGCTTTTAAAGCAACTACAGATTCTTATTTGACATTCCCTTTAGATGATTTAACGTTTGGATCTAATATGAGTGGTGCATTTTGGTATAAAGTAAATGCATCACCAGATAGAGCAGGTATTTTGGTTGTAGGAGATGATGCTGATGATCGTTTTCAAGGTTTTAGATTATTCAGAGAAGGAAACGCTACAGAACAACGAATTAAATTAAATATTGGTACAGGTACAAGTGATAGCTGGAACGATGGAGGCGTTATTGATGTAACTGCCAATGAATGGGTTCATGTAGCCTTCACAATTGCACCCACAGAAACGGTCATTTATTTAAATGGAATGCCTGTAAATACGGGTTTGCCATCAGCAGCAATTGACTGGACAGGATGTACGGATATTACTATTGGGTCTGGTGGTGAGACATTTAGTTATTGGGATCATTTATCTGATGATAGTTCTATGGACGAATTGCGTTTATTCAATACCACATTATCTCAAGAAGAAGTTCAGAATATGATTAACGTTACAAATCCGTATGAACCAATTTACGATGGAGAAACTTTCTACATGCCTTTTGACAACTCTAATACAGAGTTAATAAGTTTAGCTATGCCTATAGAAGTAGGTTCACCAACATATGCAGGGGAAAGTTACGTAGGTTCAGATGCTTACATGGGAGCTGAAGATTCTTATTTAACCTTTCCGATAGAAGGTTTATTTGGAGCTGATGCTTTTAGTGCTACATTTTGGTATAAGGTAAACGCAACTCCTGATAGAGCAGGTATTTTGGTTGTGGGTGATGATGTTGATGATCGCTTTCAAGGATTTAGGCTATTTAGAGAAGGCAGTGATACTGAACAGCGCATTAAAGCCAATGTTGGTATTGGTGGGGGAGAATCTTGGAATGATGGAGGTGTAATTGATGTTACTGCTGGTCAGTGGGTACATATTGCATTAACCGTTTCCGCAACAGAAAGCAAAATTTATTTTAATGGTATTGAGCAATTATCTTCAACTTTATCAACAAGTGTAGATTGGACAGGTTGTAGTGAAATTACAATTGGAGCGGGAGGACCAACATTTAGTTATTGGGATCATTTATCAGATTTGAGTATAATTGATGAGTTACGCTTGTATAATGAAGCATTAACTCAAGCTCAAATTCAATCAATGTTGTAAGATTTTATATACATTAATTGTATTTTTAGTCTAAATATAGTTTTGAGTTACCCTTGTTAACTTTTTAGCGGCACTTTGGTTTTTAAAGTGCCGCTAATTATTACTTAAAATTTTAATGAAAGATTTATATAAAATTATCACACTTCTATTCATATTGTGGTTTGCAATTGGATGCAATACAGATAATAAAAAACCAAAAAAAAATGAGCTAGTGAGAGCTAATAATAAATATTTTTCTCATGATGACTTAGCTCAAAATAGCTTGTTAGATACTATTCAGTATCAAACTATAAATTATTTCTGGGAAGGAGCAGAACCAAATTCTGGGTTAGCAAGAGAGCGTTTACATTTGGACGGTGAATATCCTACATCACCAAAAAGCACAGTAACAACCGGAGGAAGTGGTTTTGGTTTAATGGCAATTTTAGTAGGGGTAGAAAGAGGGTTTATTTCAAAAGAAAAAGCATTAGACAGGTACTTTAAAATTGTAAATTTTCTTGAAAGAGCAGACCGTTTTCATGGTGCTTGGCCACATTGGATGGATGGAGAAACAGGTAAAGTATATCCTTTTGGAAAAAAAGATAATGGAGGTGATTTAGTAGAAACCGCATTTTTAGTTCAAGGCTTGCTTACAGTTGCTGAATATTTTAATGGTGAAAGCGATAAAGAAAAACAGTTAGTGGCCAAAATCAATAAACTTTGGGAAGAAGTAGAATGGGATTGGTATACCAAAAATGGTGAAGACGTACTGTATTGGCATTGGTCTCCAGAATATACTTGGGAAATGAATTTTCCAGTTGGTGGTTATAATGAATGTTTAATAATGTACGTACTTGCTGCAGCATCACCAACGCACTCTATCAGTAAATCTGTTTATGAAAAAGGTTGGGCTAGAGAAGGTAAAATAGTTTCTAAAGACTCTATGTATAATTTACCATTAGTTTTAGATTATTTTGAGCATGATGATGCAGCAGTAGGTCCTTTATTCTGGGCACACTATTCATACTTAGGCTTAAATCCAAAAGGTCTTTCAGATCAATATGCAGATTATTGGAAACTTACTCAAAATCATGCTAAAATTCATTATAAATATGCAGTTAAGAACCCCAAAAACTATAAAGGCTTTGGAGATAGTCTTTGGGGATTAACTTCAAGTTACTCTATAAAAGGATATTCTGGTCACAGACCTGGTGCAGATTTGGGGGTTATTTCACCTACAGCAGCATTTTCATCATTTCCTTATACACCAAAAGAAAGCATGCAAATGTTAGAGTATATGTACAAAGAGCAAGATTCATTAATCGGTAAATATGGACCTTATGATGCGTTTAGCTTACATGAGAACTGGAGTAACCCTAGGTATTTGGCAATAGACCAAGGTCCAATTCCTGTTATGATAGAAAACTATCGTACTGGTTTACTGTGGAAGCTTTTTATGAAAAATGAAGATGTAAAAAAAGGATTGGATGAACTAGGATTTACTTATGAGTAAAACATTTTTAAATATAAACTTATGTATAGTATTTGTTATGTGCTTTATTCTGAATATAAGAGCACAAGAAACACCATATATAAAGGTTTTGTTTGAAAATAGTTCTCTGCCAGAATCTCATTACTTCTCAAATGCGACTTACGAAGGTAATAGCTGGATTAGAAACACAAATCATAAAATTTCAGTTACTGAAGGTTACGCATTTACAGAAGGTAATGCCTTGCTTTTTGAATATATTTCTGCAAAGGATGGCAATTGGAACGTAGATGTTTTATACGATTCTTTTAGAGGAATGAATTATTTTGTTGAAGCAGATAATCTTTCATTTTGGATTTACATTGAAGATGAAAAAACAAAAAAATCGCTACCAAAACTAAGTATTATTTTAGAAGATAATTTATCTACAGATACCATAGCACTTTCAGAATACGTATCAAATGCTAAAGTAAATACATGGCAACAAATTACTATTCCGTTAAAAGCATTTAAAATGTCAATTAAAACACAAGCTATTAAAGGCATTAGGTGGTTTCAATCTTCGGAAAGTAGCGAAACAGAAAGATTTTATGTAGATCAAATAGAGTTATTGCCAGAGCTAAAAACACAATCTACAGTTAAAGAAATTCCTAAATTAAACAATATCCAAGGGTTTGAGCAGCATGTAGATATACAATGGGAGCCAGTTAAAGATACCCTTGTGCGTTATGTGAAAATATTTAGACAAGAAGAAAATAATGAGTTCCAATATGTAGGAGTACAGTCTCCTTGGATTAATGGCTTTACAGATTTTGTTGGGAAATCAACTACAAAAAGGTTCAACTATAAAATTTCTTATTTAGATAGAGCTTACAGAGAAACTTCAGCTTCTGAGATCCTTAAAGCCGAAACACATAAAATGACCGAAGATGAATTGTTAGACATGATTCAACAATCACATTTAAGATATTACTGGGAAGGGGCAGAACCTAACTCAGGCTTAGCATTAGAAAATATTCCAGGAAGAACTTCAATGATTGCAACAGGAGCTTCTGGGTTTGGCATTATGGCGATAATTGTAGGTGTGCATAGAGGTTTTATTTCTCAAGAAGCTGCAGTAGAACGCTTTTTAAAAATAACAAGATTTTTAAGTAAAGCGGATCGCTTTCATGGAGTGTTTCCGCATTTTTTAGATGGTAGTACAGGTAAAACAGTTCCTTTTTTTGGATCCAGGGATAATGGTGGTGATTTGGTAGAAACCTCTTTTTTAATGCAGGGTTTATTGACTGCAAGACAATTTTTCAATAAAAACAACCCAAAAGAAAAAGAAATAAGACAAACCATTACAGTGCTTTGGGAACAAGTTGAATGGGATTGGTACAAACGTAATCCAGATTCTGATTTTTTAACATGGCATTGGTCGGCAGATCAAGAATGGACTATCAATCATAAATTAATAGGTTGGAACGAAACTATGATTACTTATTTTTTGGCAATTGCGTCACCAAAACATAGTGTTCCGGCATCAATTTACTATTCTGGTTGGGCAAGTCAATCTCAACAAGCACAAGACTACCGAGTAAATTGGGGAAAAACTAAAGATGGTTCCCTTTACAAAAACGGAAACATCTATTTTGGAAAACAGTTACCTGTAGGAGTTTCAAATGGAGGGCCATTATTTTTTACGCATTACTCCTATTTAGGTTTAAATCCACATAAAATAACAGATGAATACTGTAATTATTTTGAAAACAACAAACGCATTGCTGAAATCAACTTAAGATATTGTATAGAAAATCCAAAAAATTATCAAGGTTATGGTGATGATTTTTGGGGTTTAACAGCTAGTGATGGACCCAAAAATTATGCGGCTAATGAGCCCAATATTAAAAATGACCAAGGTAAAATGACACCAACAGGTGCTTTATCTAGTTTTCCATATACACCAGAAGCTTCTATGAAAGCACTCAAAAATTATTATTTTAATTACGGTAAAGAACTGTATGGATATTATGGTTTTTATGATGCTATTGCATTAAACGATAATTGGCGTTCTTCCTTATACATGGGACTAAACCAAGCACCAATAGTTGTTATGATAGAAAACTACCGCTCAGGTTTATTATGGGATTTATTCATGAAAAACAAAGACGTAAAAGCAGGTATGGATAGACTTGATTTTGAAAATAAAAATTGATTAATATGAGAATGAGAACTTTTAGTATAATAATAGTAGTATTATCTTTATTTAATTGTGGTTCTGATGACGAATCAGGTTATCAAGAACCATATAACCCAAATGATGATGATGGTCCAGTAGCGGTTGATCCTTTAACGGACGATGAAATAATGGATTTAACCCAACAGGAAACCTTTAAATATTTTTGGAACTTTGCTGAGTCAAGTTCTGGTGCAGCAAGAGAACGTTACCACCCTAATGATCCAGGTGACAGTCAAAATGTAGTTACTACAGGAGGAAGCGGATTTGGGTTGATGGCTATTTTGGTCGGGATTGAGAGAGGGTATGTTTCAAGTTCTGAAGGCTTTGAAAGATTAAACCAGATTCTCGACTTCTTTGAAGGTGCAGACCGTTTTCATGGAGCATGGCCACATTGGATAAATGGCTCTAACGGTAACGTAATTCCTTTCAGTCCAGAAGATAATGGAGGTGATTTAGTAGAAACAGCATTTTTAGCTCAAGGCCTTATTTGTGTAAAGGAATATTACAAAGATGGCTCAACGGAGGAACAAGCACTTGCAAATAAAGCAGATGTACTATGGAAAGGAGTGGAATGGGATTGGTACACACAAGGACAAAATGCATTGTATTGGCATTGGAGTCCTAGTAATGATTTCTCTATAAATTTAGAGCTAAGAGGTTATAACGAAACATTAATAGCTTTCATACTAGGGACAGCTTCTCCAGATTATTCCATTCCGGTAGAAGCATACCACCAAGGATGGGCAAATAATGGAAATATAGTAACATCTGCTAATCAATATAACACTCCATTGATTTTAGACCATGCAGGCTCTGGTACTGGCCCTTTATTTTGGGCACACTACTCTTATTTAGGGCTTGATCCGAGAAACTTGTCTGATCAATATGGAAATTACTGGGACCTTAATGTAAACCATACTAATATTAATTACCAATACTGTGTTACCAATCCTGGAAATTATATAGATTATGGTGAGAATTGTTGGGGCTTAACAGCAAGTTACACCAGAAATTCAGATGGGTCTGTGGGTTATAATGCTCATGACCCAGAAAATGATACTGGTGTTATCTCACCTACGGCAGCAATCAGTTCAATACCGTATACACCAGAGAAATCATTGGCAGCAATGCATTACTTCTATAGTAAAAATGAAATATTATTAGGCCCAGCGGGATTTTATGATGCATTCAGTCCTCATTATAATGACTGGGTAACAGAACGTTATTTAGCAATTGACCAAGGGCCAGAAATTATTATGATAGAAAATTATAGATCTCAATTACTTTGGAATTTATTTATGCAGAATGAAGATGTTCAAAATGGTTTAGATGCACTAGGGTTTAATTATTGAAATATTTAAGAATGATTTATTTAAAACGTTTTTTGTTTGTCTGTGTTTTAATACATGCAAGTATGTTGCAAGCCCAAGACAATTTGTATAAAGAACAACTTTTTATTAAGGATAAGGATACACTACAATATCGTATAATGTATCCTAAAAGTTTTTCAGAAGAGAAACAATACCCAATAGTATTGTTTTTGCATGGTGCAGGTGAACGAGGTAATGACAATAAAAAGCAATTGGTACATGGAAGTAGTTTATTTCTTAGCGAAAAAGCTAGAGATTCATTTCCCGCAATTGTAATTTTCCCACAATGTCCAAAAACGGATTATTGGTCTAAAGTAGATGTTGATAGATCCAAAAACCCAATAGGACTAAATTTTAAATATGAAGATGGACCTACCATAGCAATGTCCTTGGTAATGGATTTAATGGATCAAACTGTTTCTAATTCTTACGCAAAAAAAGATCAAGTGTATGTTATGGGTTTGTCTATGGGAGGTATGGGGACTTTTGAAATTATCTATAGAAAACCCGAAATGTTTGCTGCTGCAATTACTATTTGCGGAGGAGGTAATCCGGCATCAGTAACAAATTATGCAAAGACATTGCCTTTGTGGGTTTTTCATGGTGCTAAAGATAATGTTGTAGACCCACAGTTATCAATTAATATGGTTTCTGCTATTCTCAATGAAGGTGGATTTCCAAAATTCACATTATATGATTTTGCAAATCATAACAGTTGGGATCCAACTTTTGCAGAAGACAATTTATTAACATGGCTCTTTTCTAAAACTAAAAAATAAATAATGCTCAAATTATCAACTAAAATTAAATCTATACTAGCAGTAGTCGTACTGATGTCAATACTTTCCTGTGGCATAAATAACAATAAAAAACCTTCTAATGATAACCCTTTTGAATCTCAAGTAGATTCAATTTTAGGATTGATGACTTTAGAAGAAAAAATAGGTCAACTCAACCTTCCTGTTTCAGGTGATATTACTACAGGTCAAGCACAAAGTTCTGATGTTGCAAAAAAGATTGAAGAAGGAAAGGTAGGAGGACTCTTTAATATAAAAAGTGTCGTAAAAATTAAAGAAGTTCAAAAAATAGCAGTTGAAAAAAGCCGATTAGGAATCCCGTTAATTTTTGGAATGGATGTTATTCATGGTTACGAAACTACATTTCCAATTCCATTAGGTTTATCAGCTTCTTGGGATATGGACATGATTAAAAAAACAGCACAGATGGCTGCGCAAGAAGCAACTGCAGATGGAATTAATTGGACATTCTCACCAATGGTGGATATATCACGTGATCCGCGTTGGGGAAGAGTTTCTGAAGGTTCTGGTGAGGATTCATATTTAGGTGCAAGAATTGCGGAAGCAATGGTAAATGGTTATCAGCAAGGCGATTTAACAAAAACACACACAATGATGTCTTGTGTAAAACACTTTGCCCTATATGGAGCACCTGAAGCTGGTCGTGATTATAACACGGTGGATATGAGTCGTATAAGAATGTACAATGAATATTTATATCCCTGTCTCTTATACACATCTCCGAGCCCACGAGACAGGCAGAAATCTC
>OLHK01000162.1_pt1 | contig 20494 bp, 14 predicted proteins | sample 1609371 | NCBI WGS metagenome assembly OLHK01 (sample SAMN05416779, study PRJEB24817) | seawater metagenome | isolation source: Sea water | place: Canada:Atlantic | collected 2013-11
CCTCTCTATTCGTCGGCAGCGTCAGATGTGTATAAGAGACAGGAAAATAAACTTTACCGAAAATTGCCTGATTTTTCTTAAACGTATCACTTGTATCTACAAAGCAGGTACTAAAATAATTCCAAGAGGTGATACCAGCTAAATTGAATAAAAATGACGGAACGCCTTCACCTGTAGGGATACCTGCGAGATTATTAAAAATAAGTGTGAATATTACCGAAGTAAATAGCGGCTGTATAAAATACCACAAGGGTCCAAGAATAGTTTGTTTATAAACCGTAATGATATCACGCTTTACAAACAATAAAAGCAAATCGCGATAGTACCAAATTTCCTTAAAATTAAGATCGATTAATTTATTTTTACTAGAAATGGTATAAAGCCAGTCTTCATTTTTTTGAATAGACAATTGTATTGATTTTTAAATACGTGCTAATATACCAATAATTGCGTATTACTCTTAAAAAATTGAAACGGTAACGGCTAATTGAAGTAATCCCAAGTGATTTTTAGACCTTCACGAACTGTAAACTGTGGTTTGTAACCTAAAAGGTTTTCGGCTTTTGAAATATCTGCCAATGAATCTCTAACGTCACCTTGTCTTGGTGGCCCATACACTGCTTTTAAATCTGAATTTGCTGCAATTCGCAAAGACTCCCATAGATAGTTTACAGAGATGCGCTCACCACAAGCTACATTAAAAACTTGATTCTTTGCATTTTTAGATGCGAAAAAGCCTCTAACATTTGCTTGCACAGCATTATCTACAAAAGTAAAATCGCGAGTTTGCTCACCATCTCCATTTATTTTTGCAGGCTCGTTATCTTTTAAAGCTTGCATGAATAGCGGAATTACCGCTGCATAGGCGCCATTTGGACTTTGTTTTGGTCCAAACACATTAAAATAGCGTAAACCAACTACGTCTGTATTATAGGTTTTACCGAAAACATCTGCGTACAACTCGTTTACGTATTTAGTTACAGCGTAAGGAGATAATGGGTTACCTATATTATCTTCAACTTTAGGCAAAGCTTTACTATCACCATAGGTTGAACTTGATGCTGCATATGTCATACGCTTTACAGTAGAACTATCTTTCAAAGCAATCATCATATTTAAAAAACCCGAAATATTAACTTCGTTTGTTGTCGCTGGATCATTAATGGAACGTGGCACAGAGCCAAGAGCTGCTTGATGTGACACATAATCAATCCCTTCCATAGATTTTTTACAAGTATCCAAATCCCTGATATCCCCTTCGAGTAGTTCAAAAGCTGGGTTATCCATAAACTCAGTAAGATTTTCTCGGTATCCGTTTGAAAAATTATCGAGAACCCTAACTTTCTTTGCCTCATACTTCAATAAGTATTCTACAATGTTAGAGCCAATAAAGCCCGCTCCACCTGTAATTAGAAAACTTAACTGAGATAGGTCTTGAGTATGATATGGAGTTGAGTACATAATTAATGGTTGGTTAAATTATAGACGAGCATCTACTTTTTCATTTGACAATAATGATTTTACATCGAAAATCACACAATTATCAGCTTTTAAATCGGCCAAAGATAATTTCAAGAATTCGTTATGAGAAACTGATAGAATGATGCAATCGTAATCTGATTTTAATTCCGATATTTCTGTTTTCAAGTCAAGTTTATATTCATGTTTAACTTCTTCTGAAGAAGCCCAAGGGTCGTAAACATCTACATTTACGTGGTAAGACTGTAATTCTTTAATAATATCTATAACTCTTGAATTTCTTATATCTGGACAATTTTCTTTAAATGTAATCCCAAGCACCAAAGCATTTGACCCTTTGATGGTTGCTCCTTTTTTAATCATCATCTTAACAGTTTCGGTTGCTACGTAACTTCCCATACTGTCGTTCATTTTTCTACCTGCTAAAATAATTTCAGGGTTATAACCAGATTCAATCGCCTTTTGTGCCAAATAATATGGATCTACACCAATGCAGTGTCCGCCAACTAAACCTGGTGAAAAATTAAGAAAATTCCATTTGGTTCCTGCGGCCTCAAGAACAGCTTTAGTGTCAATTTCTAATAATCTGAAAATTTTAGACAATTCATTAACAAAAGCAATATTGATATCGCGTTGAGAATTTTCAATAACTTTTGCTGCTTCGGCCACCTTAATAGAAGGGGCTAAATGTGTACCAGCAGTTATTACTTTTTTATATAAATTATCAACTTTTATGGCAATTTCTGGTGTTGACCCAGAAGTTACTTTTAATATTTTAGTAACTGTGTGATGTTTATCACCTGGATTAATTCTTTCTGGTGAATAACCTGCATAGAAATCTTTATTATAGGTTAAACTAGATATTTTTTCTAATACGGGAATACAAATATCTTCTGTTGCTCCTGGATATACAGTGGATTCATAAATAACAATATCATTCTTTTTTAAAACTTTACCAACAGTTTCACTAGCCTTAATTAATGGTGTAAATACTGGTTTGTTAAGTGCATCAGTTGGTGTAGGAACTGTAATAATATAGATATTGCAAACAGAAAGTGCTTCAATATTATCTGTAATAAATAAGCCTTTTTCAGCTTTTAAATCTGTAGTTAAAACCGACTTTAAATTATCATTTTCAACTTCTAGGGTTTTATCGACACCATCGTTTAATTCTTTAATTCTCTGTTTATTAATATCGAAACCAACGACAAAGAATTTTTTAGCGAATTCTACGGCTAATGGTAAACCAACATAGCCTAATCCGATAATTGCGATTTTATCTTCCGAATGTGTCATTTATTTAAAATAGATTTTAAAATGAGTTTCAAATCTAAATAAAAACTATAATTCTGTACATACTTTTTATTGATTTTCACTTTATCTACCCAAATAACCGTTCTGTTGTAGTGCTCTGGGTCTTTTTGTCGTTCTAATACACGCTCTTCGTCTTTGTACTTTAAAGTTGCGGTACCTGTAATTCCTGGTTTTACTTTTAAAATAATCCTATCTTCACCTTCGAGTTTATCTGCAAAACCTTGTAAATCTGGTCTTGGACCGACAAAACTCATATCTCCAATTAAGACATTAAAGAGTTGAGGCAACTCATCTAATTTTGTTTTTCTTAAGAATTTCCCGACGCTGGTTGCACTTTTTTCCAAATGCCCTAATCGATGTTGTTCATTCTTTAAAGTCCTAAGTTTGTATATTCGGAACAACTTAGCATGCTGCCCAACACGCAGTTGTGAAAATACTCCCCATTGATTGGTATCAACACTTGTTATTATTATAAAAATTACAATAGGCAGAATAAGTATTGGCAATAAAAACAATGCCAAAAAAAAATCAAAATAACGTTTTACTCTAAGCTGTGAGCGGGTTATCAAATTATAATGTTGTTATTTTCTTTTTATAAGACGCTGAGCTTTATTCCAAAGTGACATCTTATCATTTTCGTGGTAAGCACTTCCATAACTTCCGTAACCATAGCCATAACCGTAACCATAGCCATAACCATATCTTGCCTTATGTTTATAGAAATTAAGCACAAAACTAATATTTTTCAATTCTCCGCTTCTGTATTTGGCATTTACCAATTGCAGCATACCTTTTTTGGTATAATCAAAACGCACCATATAAATAACAGCATCTGCATAGTGGGATAATTCTAATGCATCAGTCACCAATCCTAATGGTGGTGTATCTAATATTATGATATCGTAAATATCTCGTAATTCTGAAAGCGCTGTTCCTAATTTATCTCGCATTAAAAGTTCGGAAGGGTTAGGTGGTATTGGCCCAGCAGATATTAAATCTAAATTTTCGATATGTGTATTTACTATAACCTCGTCTAAGCTATTTTCATCAATAAGGTAATTAACAATACCTTTTTCGTTATCATAATTAAAATCACCAAAGATTTTTGGCTTTCTTAAATCGAGTCCAAGCAGTATTGTTTTTTTTCCAGTAAGAGCGTAAACACTAGCCATATTAATTGAGCAAAATGTTTTACCCTCACCACTTACTGATGAAGTTACCATTAAGGTCTTTCCTCTTTTTTCTGAACCAGTCTGCTTTTTGTAAATAAATTGCAAACTAGATCTCAATGCCCTGAACGACTCTGCAACTGTGGATTTTGGTTTATCATACACTACTAAGTTATTGGCATGTCCCATTTTGCCAATAAGTCCTAGTATTGGAATATTTGAAAGTTTTTCGACCTCCTTAGAATTATGGATATTATCATCCATTAGATAAACAACTAATACAAAACCTATTGGCAGAGCAAAGCCTAAAAGCAAAGCCATCATATAATTTAATGACGTTTTTGGTCCTATTTTACCACCTCCAACATCCTTTGCATTGTCTATAAAAACAATGTCAGAAACGTTTGCTGCCTTTACAACAGCAGCTTCACCTCTTTTACTTTGATAAATGTTGTAAGCCTCAATACTTATATCTAACTGTCTTTGAATTTTTAAATATTCTTGCTGATCTTTGGGTAAGCTTCCTAACTGATTTTCTAGTCTTGCTATATTGCGGTTTATCGCTTGAAGCTGCAGATTGATTGTTGACTTTGTGGCGTTGATTGTTTCCAACAGTACCCTTTTTTCAGTATTTATTCTACGATCTATATCAGCAAAAAGTATTGAGCTTTCTTTAGTGGTATACTCAAGGTTTTGACGCTCTATAGCCAAACCGATTATAGTACTTACACCATTAATGATATTAATTTCTGTAATTCCTACTGAAGTCGGAGCAGCGATTTTGGTATAATCTGTTTTTGTTTTTAAATAAGACTCTAAAGAGTTTAAGTATTCTAGTTTTGTTTTCTCCTCTTCTTTAGCGAGGTCTAGCTCCTTGAGGTTTTCTGAAACTGTTGTGAGTTCTTGTGAAATGTCAAAAACCTTATTTTTTTGCATAAAGTTATTCATTTCATTTGTACCAGTTTTCAACTTTTTGTTAACCACCGCCAAACTACTATCAATGAACTTAATGGTATTTGTAGCATAGAGATTTTTTCTCTCTAATTCTCTTCTACTTAAGATATCAACTGTACTGTTAAGATAATCTACAAGCCTAGCCTTATTTTTACCAATCATTGAAAGACTTAGAATAGATGATGCATCTTTAGATTTAGTAGCTACATTTACTGCATTTTTGTATTGATTTACAATTCCATCGAAATTAGAAAACCGAACAAAATACTTGGTATCTTTCTTAAACGTTTCTCCATTATCCAAAACAATGCTTCCATTAAAAAAAGGAAGTCTTATAGCCTCACCGTAATTAAATTGTTGCTTATAAATTCCAGTCGGTATCGTAATAGTTCTTATTTCTTTACTTTTGTAATTTTGGCATTTTATACTTTTTGATTCACCAAAATCAGCACTAAATTCAAACGTTTTTGAATCTATTGGATTAATTTCAATGAGTTTATCCAATACCTGGAGAGAATCTTTTACAATATTTACCTTAAAGGGTGGTTGACCATAAATATCTAATAGATGATATTCCCCTTGTTTTAAGTACTGAGTATAAAATTCAAGTGAATCAACCACAAACTCATTATGTGTTCGGGTATTTATTTCTGTGATAATTTTACCTACTTTACCAGATACTCCTCCCCAATTAAAAGAAATGCTTGTATTTGCGGTAAAAAATGGGTTTTGATCGTTTTCTATTGATATTAAACTCTCAATACGGTAAATATTCTGTTTTCTAACATTAATATAATGAGCTATACCAAGAGCAATGGCTACAGAGATTAATATAAGCGGCCAATAGCTTAATATTTTAAAAAACAAGCCCTTTATGTCAAAACTTATTTGACTTGATTCATTTTCTTCTAAATCATATTCAAACTCGCTCATAATTTATAATCGGTCTATTAAAAGAATAGTCGTTGTAACGAAACCAAGTATTGTTACTAAAGTTGTAAACGTTTCCCTTCCTGTAACACCTGTTCCCCAAGTTTTTTGTTTTAGGGGCTTAACATAAATCATGTCATTATGCTGTATATAATAGTAAGGGGATTTCATAACATCTACGTCAGTTAAATCTAGTTTATGAATTTTTTGTCCTTGTGGATATTGCCTAATTACCATTACCTCTTTTCGGTTACCTGTTTGAGCAATCTCGCCAGAATTGGCTATAGCTTCAAAAATATTAACTCGATCCTGAAACAAAGTTACACTACCAGGATTACCAACTTCACCAGTAGCTACAAAACGTAAACCAGCAAGTTTCACCGTAACAAAAAGATAAGCAGCCTCAGTAAATTCTTCATCTAATAGCTTTTTTTTAAGCATTGTCCGTATCTCTTCAGTTGTATAACCAAGCACATTGATTTCGCCCAAAACAGGAATTCTAATATTTCCATGCAAATCTACCGTAAAGCCATCAAAATAAGCTCGTTCTTCACTATTAGCATTTAAGTTTTCATCTCCTGCAGGATTATAGATGGTATTCTTTTTTTGATCTAGAGATTTAATCCTAATATTCAAAATATCTCCAATTTGAATGCGATATGGTTTTTGAACCTCGTTAACATTTACAAGAGTGTCTAAGGCTTTATCCTTATTTTGAAGGTAAACCAAATCTTTATGAGGAATGCAAGATGATAAGCTAACAAGAAGCGCCAATCCAAAAAACAAAACGCTATGCTTCATTAAATGCTATTAGTTAGGTGTTTCACAAATATAATCTAACGAGACTAATAACAAAACTATTGCTTTTGTTTTTGCTTTATTTACGTTCTTTGTAAAAAATTTTAGTTTGAATTATCTCAACGTAGAAAACATATCAAAATCTTACGGAGAGCTTGTGCTCTTTAAAGACCTCTCTTTCAGCATTCATAAAGACCAAAAAATTGCTTTTGTTGCAAAAAACGGCAGTGGTAAAACTTCTATTCTCAATATTTTATCCGGAAAAGAATCTCCTGATGAAGGACAAATAGTGATTAGAAACGGTTTGCGTTTGGCTTTTTTAGACCAAGAACCAGATTTAGATTCTAAACTAACAGTTGAAGAAACCATATTCGCATCAGACATTCCTATTTTAAAAACAATTGAAGCTTACGAAAAAGCGTTAAAAAATCCAGAAGACACCGAAGCTTACCAAAAGGCTTTTGAAGCCATGGATAGAAATAACGCTTGGGAGTTTGAAACACAATACCAACAAACACTTTCGCAACTAAAACTTGATGACCTGTCCATGAAAGTTAGCATACTTTCTGGTGGACAAAAGAAACGTTTGGCATTGGCCCAAGCTTTACTTAGCAAACCTGACATCTTAATATTGGATGAGCCCACAAACCACTTGGATTTAGAAATGATCGAATGGCTAGAAGATTATTTTGCAAAAACACAACAAACCCTCTTTATGGTGACGCACGATCGTTATTTTCTTGAACGTGTTTGTAACGAAATAATAGAGCTAGATCATGGCCAACTCTATACGTATAAAGGCAATTATTCTTATTATTTAGAAAAGAAAGAAGCACGAATTGAAAATGAAACAACTGAGGTTGGAAAAGCGAAACAGTTATACAAAAAAGAACTCGATTGGATGCGTCGCCAACCCAAAGCGCGTACCACAAAATCCAAAAGTAGAATTGATGATTTTTCTGAAATAAAGTCTAAAGCACATAAACGTAGAAAAGACCACCAAGTTCAGTTAGAAATTAACATGGAGCGCTTGGGCAGTAAGATTATTGAGTTTCACAATGTATCAAAATCCTTTAAGGATAAAACTATTTTAGATGGTTTTGAATATACTTTTAAAAAAGGAGAGCGAATTGGCATCATTGGTAAAAACGGAACAGGTAAATCTTCCTTTCTTAATCTTTTAACAGGAAGTCTAAATCCCGATGGCGGCAAAGTAGTTATTGGAGAAACAGTAAAAATAGGCTATTACACCCAAAGTGGAATAACGGTAAAACCAAATCAAAAAGTTATTGACGTCATAAAAGAATTTGGCGATTATATACCGCTGGCAAAAGGAAGACAAATAAGCGCACAACAATTGTTAGAACGCTTTTTATTTAACCGAAAAAAACAATGGGATTTTGTTGAAAAACTAAGTGGTGGAGAACAAAAGCGATTGTATTTGTGTACGGTTTTAATTCAAAATCCAAATGTTTTAATTCTCGATGAGCCAACAAATGACTTAGACATTGTAACCTTAAATGTACTAGAGAGTTTTCTAATGGATTTTCCAGGTGTACTTTTAGTTGTGTCTCACGACCGTTACTTTATGGACAAAATAGTAGACCACTTATTTGTTTTTAGAGGCGAAGGTGTTGTTGACGGTTTTCCTGGCAACTACTCGGATTTTAGAGCTTATGACAAAAGCCAACCAAAAATTGAAACCAAACCCGAAAAGACTGAAAACAAAACAGCAATAAAAGAAAACGAAGCCAATAAATTATCTTTTAATGAACAGAAAGAATACAGAAATTTAGAATCTAAAATAAGAGCATTAGAGTTAGATAAGAAATCTATGGAAGCTAAATTTACAAACCCAGATTTATCTCAAGATGACATTAATAAATTATCCCTAAAACTTCAAGACATTATAGATGAGATCGAAGAAAAAGAAATGCGATGGTTTGAGTTATCTGAGAAGTTGGAAAGTTAATTTCAACAGTTAAAATAATGTACCAATTAGTAGCATATATAAAGTTCCTTTTTACTTCTACAAATCAGCATGGAGTTCACTCTCCATTTGTCTATAACTTTGTAACTAAATGTCTCTATGACAAAACAAATCATGATGCTTATAAAAAACTGAGAAACTACCGTAAATCACTTCAAAATTCAAAAATATTTTTACAAATTACGGAATTAGGGGAAGGTTCTAAAAAACTAAATAAACAGCAACGCAAAGTCAGTGAAATGGCAAGCATCTCTAGCAGTTCTGTAAAAAATACAAAGTTGCTTTATCGCGTCTCAAAATATTTTAAATTTAATTCAATTTTAGAATTAGGCACATCTTTGGGCTTGGGCACTTACGCTTTAGCATTGGCTAATAAAAATTCGAAAATCACAACTATTGAGGGCTGCCCAAATACGTCTAACTTCACGAAATCTAGACTGACAGAATTAAAAGTTAACGACACCACTTTTCTCAATGGCGAATTCAAAAATTTAATTCCAACATTAAAAGAAAAAAAATTCGATTTTATATTCTTTGACGGACACCATAACAAATCTGCAACAATTAAGTATTTCGAGTCGCTTTTACCAAAAACCCATAATGAAACCGTTTTTGTTTTTGACGATATTTATTGGTCCAGAGGGATGACTGAGGCTTGGGAGTTTATAAAAGCTCATCAGTCCGTAACAGTAAGCGTAGATTGCTTTCATTTAGGGTTTATTTTCTTTAGAAAGGAACAAGCCAAAGAACATTTTAAAATTAGAGTGTAACAACCTAGCAACTTTAACGTCTTATTAAAAAAAATACTGTAAAATCAATTATCTTGCGGTATTGATGAGCAACCAAGATCAGTTAACCATGAGTGACAACGTCATAGAGATTAGAAATATTATCAGGGATTTTAAATTAGGGCAAGAAATTGTTCACGTTTTAAAAGGTATCGATTTAGATATAAAGCGTGGAGAGTATGTTGCTATAATGGGACCATCTGGTTCTGGTAAATCTACGTTAATGAATTTGTTGGGCTGCTTAGACACTCCAACAGGAGGTTCTTACAATTTAAATGGCAAAGACGTTAGCAAAATGACCGATGATGAATTGGCAGATATTAGAAATACTGAAATAGGTTTTGTATTTCAAACGTTTAACCTATTACCAAGAACTACTGCTTTAGATAATGTAGCACTTCCAATGATTTATGCAGGCAAATCTAAAAAAGATAGAGATGAACGTGCTTCCGAGGTACTTTCGGACGTAGGTTTGGCAGATCGAATGGATCACAAACCCAATCAACTTTCTGGTGGTCAGCGTCAACGTGTTGCTGTTGGTAGAGCTTTAGTAAACAAACCTTCTATTATTCTTGCCGATGAACCAACTGGTAACTTAGATTCTAAAACAGGTACAGAAATAATGGCTCTTTTTGATGAAATCCATGCCGCAGGAAATACTGTAATTATGGTAACTCACGAGGAGGAAATTGCTGCGCACGCCAAACGTGTGATTCGTTTACGTGATGGTGTAATTGAGAGCGACACCTTCAATGACTAACTACCAAATTTAAAAACTTTTAACTTTTAACGTTTTACTTTTAAATCATAACTTTTAACTTTGAGTTATGAAAGTATATACCAAAACAGGAGATAAGGGTACCACAGCCTTATTCGGTGGTACAAGAGTACCTAAACACCATATCAGAATAGAAAGCTACGGCACTATAGATGAGCTCAACTCATACATTGGGTTAATTAGAGATCAAGATATTGATAAACTGTACAAAAATACTCTGATGGATATCCAGGATAAGTTATTTACCGTTGGTGCAATTTTGGCCACAGACCCTGAAAAAGCCACTTTAAAAAACGGCGAGCAACGACTTAAAATTCCGAAAATAGCTAACGAGGATATTGAGCAATTGGAAAAAGAAATGGATCAAATGGAAAACAGCTTACCACCAATGACCCACTTTGTCTTACCTGGTGGTCACCAAACCGTGTCATTCTGTCACATAGCACGTACAGTATGCCGCAGAGCTGAGCGTTTAGCATCGCATCTTAATGATTTAGAGCCGTTTCAACCCGAAACATTAATGTATATCAATCGCCTTTCTGACTATCTTTTTGTATTGGCACGGAAGTTGTCAAATGAGTTAGAGGCAGAAGAGATTAAATGGATTCCTCAGAAAAATTCTTAAGTTTTTGCCGTCAAACTAAGATAATGCAATATCCTAGTTTGGAAATGTTGAAGATTACACGTTCTTTTTATTAATGATGAATTAATTTGATTTTTTCTTGAATATTTCAACTAAAAAATTATTTTTGCAAAAATTAAAATTACAACGCAAATGTATTGGACATTAGAATTAGCATCGTATTTAAGTGATGCACCTTGGCCAGCAACCAAAGATGAGCTTATTGACTATGCAATTAGAACAGGAGCTCCTTTAGAAGTTGTGGAAAATTTACAAGCAATTGAAGACGAAGGCGATTCGTACGACTCAATTGAAGAAATTTGGCCAGACTATCCAACTGACGAAGATTACCTCTGGAATGAGGATGAATATTAACATATAAATTTACACAATTAAAGTCTCTTGCGTTATCTTAACTGAGAGACTTTTTTTATTTTCGGACGTTTTTAATCCGAAGCAATGCTTGGCTTAAAAAGCGAGATTTACTGAAACCAAAAACAAAGTATTGATACATTATCAATCACATTCAAAATATAAACTATGGGCTTATTAGATAAAGTACTTAAGGTTTTTGTTGGAGACAAATCCAAACAAGACGTAAGTGCCATAAAACCAATTGTTGACAAAGTAAAAACATTTGAAAGTGCTCTCGAAGCCCTGTCACATGATGAACTTAGAGCAAAAACCGCAGAATTTAAAGCAAAAATTGCTGAGGCCAGACAACCTCTAAATACAAAAAGAGAAGAACTGCTTACAAAAGCAGAAGCTACTGAAGACATTGACGAACGCGAAGACATCTACCTCGAAGTTGATAAAATTGACGACGAGATATATAATGTTATTGAAGATGTATTAAACGATATTCTACCAGAAGCATTCGCTGTAGTTAAAGAAACTGCCAAACGCTTTGTTCATAATACAGAAATACCAGTAACAGCAAACGCTTTTGACCGTGAAGTTTCTGGTGACAAAGATTATGTAACCTTAGATGGTGACAAAGCTGTATGGGCAAATTCTTGGGATGCTGCAGGCAAGCCAATCACTTGGGATATGATTCATTACGATGTTCAGCTTATTGGTGGTGTCGCTATGCACCAAGGTAAAATTGCTGAAATGCAAACTGGTGAAGGTAAAACGCTTGTGGCTACGCTTCCTGTTTATTTAAATGCACTTGCAGAAAAAGGAGTTCATTTAGTAACTGTAAACGATTATTTAGCAAAACGAGATAGTGCATGGATGGCACCCATATTTGAGTTCCATGGTATGAGCGTAGATTGTATTGATTACCACAAACCAAACTCAGACGCACGTCGCAAAGCCTATAATGCTGATATCACTTATGGAACAAACAACGAGTTTGGTTTCGATTACTTGCGTGATAACATGGCGCATTCGCCAGAAGATTTAGTGCAACGCCCACATCATTATGCAATTGTTGATGAGGTAGATTCTGTTTTAGTAGATGATGCACGTACTCCCTTAATTATTTCAGGACCAGTTCCTAAAGGAGACGAACACGAGTTTGATGCGCTTAAACCAAAAGTTCAACAAATTGAAGATGCACAACGTAAATATTTAGTTGGTGTTTTGGCTGAAGCTAAAAAACTGATTGCAGAAGGAGATACTAAGGAAGGTGGTTTCCAGTTATTGAGAGCCTACAGAGGTATTCCAAAGAATAAAGCGTTAATTAAGTTTTTGAGTGAAGAAGGAATTAAGCAATTACTTCAAAAAACCGAAAATCATTACATGCAAGATAACAATAGGGAAATGCCTAAAGTAGATGCTGAGCTCTACTACGTTATCGATGAAAAAAACAATCAGGTTGAATTGACCGATAAAGGTGTTGAATACCTTTCTGGCGAAGATGATCCTAATTTCTTTGTAATGCCAGAAATGGGAACTGAGATTGCCAAGATTGAAGGCCAGAATTTATCCTCTGAGGAAGAAGCTAATCTTAAGGAAGATTTATTTAGAGACTTCGGAGTGAAATCTGAACGTATTCATACTTTAAATCAACTTTTAAAAGCTTACGCCTTGTTCGAAAAAGACAATCAATATGTTGTTATGGACAACAAAGTAATGATTGTAGATGAGCAAACGGGTCGTATTATGGATGGTCGTCGTTACAGCGACGGATTGCACCAAGCTATTGAAGCCAAGGAAAATGTAAAAATTGAAGCTGCTACACAAACATTTGCAACGGTAACTCTTCAAAATTACTTCAGAATGTATCGTAAGCTGTCTGGTATGACAGGTACAGCAGTAACAGAAGCTGGTGAATTTTGGGAAATCTATAAATTGGATGTAGTTGAAATTCCAACTAACAGACCAATAGCAAGAGATGACAAAGATGATTTGGTATATAAAACCAAGCGCGAAAAATACAATGCGGTAATTGACCAGGTTACAGAATTATCAAATGCAGGAAGACCAATATTAATTGGTACAACAAATGTTGAAATTTCCGAACTTTTGGGAAAAATGCTTAGCATCCGAAAAATTCCACACAACGTTTTAAATGCAAAACAGCATAAAAAAGAGGCAGATATTGTAGCGCAAGCTGGTAATGCTGGGCAAGTGACCATTGCTACCAATATGGCTGGTCGTGGTACTGACATTAAGTTAAGTGACGAGGTGAAGAAAGCTGGTGGTCTTGCCATTGTTGGTACGGAACGTCACGATTCGAGACGTGTGGATAGACAGTTACGTGGTCGTTCTGGTCGTCAAGGAGATCCAGGAAGTTCGCAGTTTTATGTGTCTTTAGAAGATAATTTAATGCGTTTGTTTGGTAGTGAACGTATTGCCAAAATGATGGATAGAATGGGCTTAAAGGAAGGTGAAGTAATTCAGCATTCCATGATTTCAAAATCTATTGAGCGTGCCCAGAAAAAAGTAGAGGAAAACAACTTTGGTGTTCGTAAACGTCTTTTAGAATATGATGATGTAATGAACGCTCAAAGAGAAGTGGTTTACAAACGTCGTCGTCATGCCTTACACGGAGAACGCTTGCGCGTGGATTTGGCAAATATGATCTATGATACTTCTGAAGGTATTGCATTAAGCAACAAGGAAGCTAATGATTATAAGAATTTTGAATTTGAATTAATCCGTTATTTCTCTATGCCATCTCCAATTTCTGAAACTGAATTCGGAAAAATGGGAGCTCAGGAAATTGCGGGCAAAATTTATAAAGCTGCATTTCAACATTACAGAGACAAAATGCAACGCAACGCAGATTTAGCATTCCCAGTAATTGAAAATGTTTATAATACGCAACGCGATAGATTTAAGCGAATTGTAGTGCCATTTACCGATGGCGTTAAAAACCTTCAGGTAGTAACGGATTTGGAAAAAGCATACGAATCTAAAGGAAAGCAATTAATCAATGATTTTGAAAAGAATATTACGCTTGCCATTGTAGATGATGCTTGGAAAACACATTTGCGTAAAATGGATGAACTGAAACAATCAGTTCAGTTAGCTGTACACGAACAAAAAGATCCGTTGTTAATTTATAAATTTGAAGCGTTTGAGCTTTTTAAAGTTATGATTGACCAAGTGAATAAAGATGTTATTTCGTTTTTATTTAAAGGCGAAATTCCTCAAGAAACAGCAGATACCATCCAAGAGGCTAAAAAGCGTAAAGAAGAAAAGTTAGAAACGCAAAAAGAGGATATTCCAAATTTAGATGAACGTTCTGCTCAAAACAGAGCTGCTGGTCAAGGAGCTTCAGGTCAACAGCAACAGGTTACAGAAACCATTGTTAGGGAACAGCCAAAAATTGGACGTAACGATAAAGTAACCATTAAGCATGTAATGAGTGGAGAAAATAAAACCGTAAAATACAAACAAGCTATTCCTTTAATTGATAAAGGAGAATGGATTTTGGTTAATGATTAACAAAATATTCTGCGTAAGCAGAAATCTCTCAAATAGAATTTAAATCCTGATGCAATGTATCAGGATTTTTTTTGTTGGTATCAATATATTTTCATAATATTAAATTGGGGCATACTCTAAATTTTTACTTCCTTAGTTAAAGAATTTATACCGTAATATTTTCAATAAATATATTCTTCTTAATTTCCCATAAAATTAAACTTTGAAAACCCCTAAATCCAACAGAAAAGATTCGACATATCATAAATGGAGGAAAAAAATTATTTCTGCCTTTTTGATAATTGTTCTCTTTCCAACTATTCTGTTTACGATTGGCTGGTTTAACAGAGATACCTTAATTAATTATTTACAAGATTGGTATAACGAAAATAACTCTGGCACATTAACCATTGGAAAGATAAATACCAGTTTTATAAGCGAGTTTCCAAAAGTTGGTTTTACGTTAAAGAACATTAAACAAACCAATACAGATACAATAGCTAAAAAATTCTCTACTTCGCAAATAGAAGAAGCTAAAGTTACCATAAGCGCAACAAACCTATTGAGTGGTAATATTAAATTTGATAAAATTAAGATTAAAAATGCCGTCATTACTTCAGAGGTTAAATCAAACAAGTCTTTAGCATATCACAAACAATTAAAACAGAATAAAAATACTAGGGAAGGTAAAGGTTTTACGATGCCAGAATGGACAAGCTCTAAAGGAGTAAGCTTCTTAGTTGAGAATGTAAAATACATCTCTAGAGATACAATTCTCAACAAAAATTTCAATTTGGATATTCATAAAATCGAAGGTTATTACAAAGGAAACACACGTATGCTTAATGGCAACCTAACAATGAATATTACCGTTAATAAACTGGGTTTCAATACAGAAAAAGGAAGTTATTTTAATGGCGCAAGTATAACTGGAAACCCTGATTTTACAATTGATTTAGAACACGATAACATTTCAGTACCAGAATTTTTGTTCAATGTAGATGCACAAACCTTTAATCTAAGTGCAAATTTTGATTTACATAAATCTGATAATTATCAATTTAAACTTCAAAACTCCAATACCGATTTTAAAGCGCTTAAATCTTTATTGCCAAATAACATAAGTTCTAAAATTCAAATTTATAATTTAAAAGACCCTATTAAAACCAAACTTAATCTTTCAGGTAAATTCGCTTATGGAAATAGCCCAAATATTGAAGTTGATTTTTCAACAGTTGGTAATAACATACAAATTGGGAAAAAATTAAACCTTAAAAACGTATCCCTTCAAGGACACTTAACAAATGACTTGTATAAAATGGATAGTTTAAGAAATGTTAGAAAATCTGACAAGGACCTAAAGATTATTTTCAACAATATATCTGCTGACCTAGACCAAATAAAAGTGGACATAAGCAATGCTTACTTTCGCAGTACTCCAGAGGCATTAAACTATGTTAATGCAGATATTCGATTAGAAGGTAGTAATGAGGCGCTGGCTAACCTAATTGAGACTGATAATTTTGATTTTAAAGGAGGCACATTTTTACTTAATGCTTCAGTTTCTGGTGACCTTCCCAATGCTTATCAATTTGTAAATAAAGCTACAGGTAATTTCAAATTAAACAATACACGTGTTATCCTAAAAAAGAACGGCTTACAATTACCAATTCAAACCATTTCTCTTTCTTTAGAAAGAGAAAATTCCACCTTAAATAAATTGCTTGTTAATTTTCCAAACGGTGAAGATTTGGTACTTAGAGGTAAACTCAAAAACATCTCTGCACTTTTGTCTAAAAACCCTAATACCTCAACAACAAGTAACATCCTGCTCGATTCTAAAAAACTGAACATTAGCGATATCATTGAATTGGCAAAAAAATTCGTTCCGGAGAATAAAAAAAATATTGACGATCGTAAAAACCTACACGAAACACTTGAAACCGTGTATAACCAATTTCACCCAAGTTTCGATATTAATGTTGAAGCTTTGACATACAATGATGTAACTATTAGTAACTTAAAGTCAAAAATTGATTTGGTTAACTCTAAAACCATCCTATTTCGCAATTTTGATTTTAATTATTCAAATACACTAACAAAATTAAAAGGTAACCTGGTAATACCAGAACCTGAAAGTAACTTCAGAAATGCCATTTATATAGATGCTGAGGCAAAATCGAATGGCTCTATAACCGTTTTCGAAAAATTATTTGACATTCAATTATTTGCAATCAACTCTGGTGAATATCAGTTTAACGGAAATGTAAAGGGCAATTTGCAGAAATTCAATGAAATTCTAAAAAATACGAAAGGGGATTTAACATTAAACAACACCAAGCTCTACTATGATTCCGCAAAAATGGAAATAAATATAGATTCCCTGGCGCTCTATGTTAATAATTCCGATTTATTTCTAAATAAATTTAATTTAAAAATTGGAGAACTCAACCCGATAAACTTAAGCGGAAACATCAAAAAATTCCCTAGTTTTTTAATTGACAAAACACCAAATAATGGTTCTGTATTTCTAAAAATCACATCTTCGTTTATTGATGGTAATTCTACATTAAACGCTATAAACTCATTAAAAGATGAGGACAAACTAAAAATTACAAAAAACAAAAATGCTTTACACCAAATATTTAAGGACATTAATAAATTTAATCCAGAAATTGAATTGGCTATTGACTCACTTAAGTATCAAAATTTAATTACAGAAAATGTAAAGGCACGTGTATTTTTTATAAATGATTCTATTTTAAAATTGAATCATCTCAATTTTAATTACAAACAAACCGTAGCAAATATTAACGGAGAAATTAATGCACATACAAGTCAATTAGATTCCATAAATAATAATCCTTTTGATTTGGATTTTAGGGTTAATGTAAAAGGTAAATCCAAGGATTTAAATGATTACTTAAAGACAAAAAACTTTATTTTTCAATCTGGTGATTTTGAATTTACAGGACAATACAAAGCGCAGGCAAAAAACCTTAAGATATTAAATTCCAAAGGGTTTGGCGACTTAAAGATAAGTAAATCGCTTGTAAACTATAACGCTGCAGGTCTACAAATTCCTATGGATAGCTTGCATATAGAAATTAATAATGATGTGGCAACTCTAAAAACGTTAGACATTAATTTGCCTGGCAAAAGTTCAGTGTTTTTTTCAGGCTCCATTAATCGGTTTTCAGATTTTATAAACAACACCTCCAATGATGAGCCTCGTAGCTCTAACTTTTCTATCTATTCACCATTTATAGACTCTTCGGATATTGTAAAGTTCTTAGCAAACTCAACTTCAAATAAAGTAGAATCGGATAAAAAAGAATTTAGCCTTAAGCAATTTAAAGAAGCCATGGTTGGTATTAATACATCTTTTTATCCTATTGCCAATATTTCCATTGATACACTCAGTCATAACGATTTGAATTTAACCAATTTTGGAATCAACCTATGGTTTGATGACAATGCAAATTTTAAAATTGAAGACACACATCTAAACTTTTATGGCGGATCAATAGACATGAGTGCAGATGTTGGCCTTACTGAAGAATATAACACACCAGTTAAAATTAAGATGACCGTAACTGACATCAATATCCATGAACTAATTACAAGATTAGATTATTTTGATGATGAGGCATTGAGAAATACTGATAGAATTGAGGGCAATCTTAATTTTAATATTGAAACAACAGGAACAGTAAACAATGATGGAAAACTCAATTTAAGTTCTTTAAATGGAAAGCTAGAACTCAATTTATCAAATTTAGAGCTTTTTAATTATAAGCCAATTATGGAAAATTCTATATTGATGAAGGACGAACGTTTTAAAAATCTGAGTTTTAGACCCATTAAACAAACTTTTGAAATTATAAATGGTGAACTCATTATACCTAGAACGGAAATTCAGTCTACCGCACTTCATTTATTTGCAGAAGGTCGCTTAAAATTTAATGATTATGTGAATATATGGCTTTCACTTCCTTGGAAAAATTTAAAAAGTAATGACGGGTTAACTTTACCTAAAAAAACCACATATGCCAATGCTGGTTCTAAATTCTATTTACAATTGTTAAAAGATAAAACCGAGAAAAAAGAAAAAAACCAAAAATTGAAAGTAAAATTTAGACTAAGTAATCGAAAACTAAGGAAAATGAAAAAAGAAAGAAAATAGTTGTTTAGAATTGATGTCACCAACTAAAAATCAAATTAATAAAACCACAAAACTTGTAATTATATTTATACTATTATTCTTTTTTTGAAATTTATACAATTCAATATGAATTAAACCCAATGTTTATCTAATAGGTATTTCCCAAATTAAATGGTCAACACTCTATAAAAGCGATAATTCACTAATAAACGTAAGTCTTCAATTTTTTTTTATAAATTAGAATAACTAACTAATCAAAAAACAGAATGAGAAACGTTTTAGCTACATTTATTGGATTTTTATTTGCGTCTGCCGTAGTCTTTTTATTCGAAACTTTAATTGGCCATAATCTTTTTCCCTTACCTGAAGGTGCAGATGCCATGAATATGGACTGGATAAAGGATAATATGGACAAAATTCCGTTGGGTTCTAAAATTTTTGTCGTTGTTGCTCATTTTATGGGCATAATATCCGGAATGTTTTTGGCCGCCAAAATTTCTAAGAAAAGTATGTCTCCATCTTATATTGTAGGAGCGTTAATGCTCATAGCCACCTTTTTTGTCATTTTTGCTCTTCCAAAAGAATTGTGGTTTGCCATTACTGATGGAGTATTAGTTATAATTGGCTTTTTTATTGGTAAATATTGGGCTAAGAAGCAAATTACAGCACCTAAAACGTAAACCCAATACGGATTCCTCCCCATTTTGCAGAGCTACCAGTTTTAAACTCTCGTGTTATGGCACTCCTTGTATATTCAAAATATAAAGTTTTGGTTTTTACAACTAATCCTAAGTTATACTGTGCTGTTAAACGTTCAACGCCACTTGTTGAAATAGTATATGGGCTATCATTGCTAATTAGTCCACCTTGTAAAGTTGCATCATAACCAACAACACTGATTATAGGTTGTGCATAAGCATAAATCTGAAATCCCTTTTTATTCCCCTCATTTTCAAATACGGAGTTTAATATTCCGAATAAAGCATTAGCTCCTATTGAAACGTTGGTAAATAATGTGCCTATTTGTAATGATCCATTTGCATTTAAAGCCAAAGCATTTTTATATTTAAGCAACTGCTTTTCATAAGCAATACGATAGTTTAAAACCACATCATTTTTAATTTGATTATCCCATCCCTTAGGAATTTTATTTCCCGTGGCTTTATGTATCCCTACTTGCATCTCTTTGCCAAATGCACCAGGACCAATCAATCCTAAACTTAAGGATTGTGACAATCTACTTTTATTTTTAGTATCAGTTTCAATTATAAAACTCTTCAGCATTATAGCAGCTGAAAAAGGTCTGTCTCCATATTGAATAGCCTCACTCACATAATCATTTGGAGTAAACCCAATATGTTCAATGGAAAGTCCATATTGAGTTTTTACATTATCTAACTTGAAGAAAAGCCAGTTTACAGGATTCTTTTTTAAAGTTGGCGTAACCAATTCAAAATTATAGCCTTGAGTATAATTTTCGTCTGTTGCAGCGAAGTAATCATTATCATAATGAAACCGGAAATAGTTGTTGTTTTCAATATTTTTATAAGAAACAGTATTGTCTATTTTTTGAGCTAATAATAGACCTGTCTCTTATACACATCTGACGCTGCCGACGAATAGAGAGG
>OLHK01000163.1_pt1 | contig 20484 bp, 17 predicted proteins | sample 1609371 | NCBI WGS metagenome assembly OLHK01 (sample SAMN05416779, study PRJEB24817) | seawater metagenome | isolation source: Sea water | place: Canada:Atlantic | collected 2013-11
CACCTCTCTATTCGTCCGCAGCGTCAGATGTGTATAAGAGACAGGTTGGTAGAAGTCTGCAAGCGCCTGCTCCTGCTCTTTTTGGTAACCGGAGTTCACCAGTGCACGAAGGGCGCCCATGCGATCGGTCATGTTATCGGACTCGCTAAACTGGCTTGTTGCCAGCGCCCGGCCCTCTTCGTCATCTATGTGCAGGAGCCAAGCCAGGGCAGTATTCCGCAGGCTGCGACGTGCCACAGCTTCCGGCGTCACCTCGTAATGACCACTCAGGGTATTGCGATGGTAGCAGGCCAGAAGCTCATCCCTTAGCGCTCTCGCCAAATGCTCAAGCACGCGTTCACGGGCCCTGTGGATGGCCGGTACATTGGGCTGATCAGCCAGTTCGATCAGATAGGCTTCGGATGGCAGTTGCAACATTTTGGCAACCAGCGCCTGATCCAGGGACGAATCCGCCAACAGGCTGCGATACGCCTCAATCAGGCCGGCGTCCACATCCTCACCTGCTGATGCTACCCGGGAGTTAATAACGTCCACCGCCAGTCGCTGTCCCGCGTCCCAGCGATTGAAACCGTCGGAATCGTGGCTCATCAGGAAGGTGAGCTGCTCCCGCGTCCACGGGTAGAACACTCGCACCGGCGCCGAGAACCCCCTCAACAATGAAGGGACTGGCCGCTCTGACATGCCGTGGAATTCGAAGGTATGACTGGCATCAGTCAACTCCAGGACCCTATCCATTGGCGCCTCGGCATCGTCCGCGGTCAGCTTCAGTGGCAACGACTGACCATCGGCACCCAGCAGTCCGATGGAAAACGGAATGTGCTGTGGCTTCTTATTGGTCTGGCCCGGTGTATCCGGAATAGACTGGCTGATGGTCAAACGATAGATGCCGGCGGCATCATCAAACTCATCCCGCACCGTCAGCTCCGGCGTGCCAGACTGCTCGTACCAGAGACGGAACTGCGACAGGTCACGACCACTGGCATCCTCCATAGCGCGGACAAAATCGTCTGTTGTCACCGCCTGACCGTCATGCCGTTCAAAATAAAGGTCACTGCCCTTGCGGAACAGGTCGGGCCCCAGCAGTGTATGGATCATGCCCACTACTTCCGAACCTTTCTCGTAGATGGTCAGCGTGTAGAAGTTCGTGATCTCCATGTAGGATTCCGGGCGAACCGGGTGCGCCATTGGCCCCGCATCCTCGGCGAACTGAGCGGTGCGAAGCATGGTCGCATCCTCAATCCGCTTGACAGTGGGCGAACCCACATCGGCAGAAAAACAGGAATCCCGAAACACCGTGAAGCCTTCTTTCAGGCTAAGCTGGAACCAGTCGCGACAGGTCACGCGGTTACCGGACCAGTTGTGGAAATACTCGTGGGCCACGATCGACTCGATGCGTTGGAACGCCATGTCCGTCGCGGTTTCCTGGCTGGCCAGTACGCACGAGGAGTTGAAAATGTTCAGCCCCTTGTTCTCCATGGCGCCCATGTTGAAGTCATCCACCGCGACGATCATGAAAATATCCAGATCGTACTCGCGGCCATACACCTCCTCGTCCCAGCGCATGGCGCGTTTCAGGGAGTCCATCGCGTGGTCACACTTCTCGGCATTGCGGGGCTCAACGTACATGCGCAGATCAATGTCACGACCTGACATAGTGTTAAAGCTGTCCCGCTTCTCCACGAGGTCACCGGCCACCAGGGCAAACAGGTAGCAGGGCTTCGGAAATGGGTCTTCCCAAGTGACAAAATGCCGGCCGTCGGCCAGATCGCCCTTTTCAACATCGTTGCCGTTGGACAACAGGATGGGATAGCGGGATTTATCCGCCTCGACGCGGGTGCGGAAACGGGCCATCACATCGGGCCGGTCAGGGAAGTACGTAATACAGCGGAAGCCTTCGGCTTCACACTGGGTACAGAACATGCCCGACGATTTGTACAGACCTTCCAGCCGCGTGTTGTTCTGGGGCTCAATCCAGGTCACGATCCCCAGATTAAACTGATCGGGCACTTCATGAAGGGTGAGCTTGTCGTCACGGTCTTCGTAGGCACTGCCCTCCAACGGGTTGCCATCCAGACTCACCGACTCAAGTGTGGTCAGGCTGTCGCCGTCGAGCTCAAGGCTCTTGTCAGAGGAATCGCTGTCGGGATTCCGGCGCATGGCCAGGGTACAGTGAACCCTGGCCCCATCTTCAAACAGTTCAAAACGCAGATCCACATGGTCCACCAGAAAGGCGGGCACGCGGTAATCCTTGAGGAAAATGGTCTGTGGCTGACTGGTACGCATTCACTTTCTCCAGAATTCGTTGGGCCGGGCTCAGTGGTTTGGGAAGACCCGGAAGCGGACTTCATAACCGGTGTATTTACGGATATTGATAACACCGGTATCCAGGATCAGGTATTGGCCCTTGATCCCCTGGAGCACGCCGTCCGCCGAGGGCGACTTGTCCAGATTATGAGTTTTTACCGTCCGGGGCCATACCTCGACCGGATAGCTTAGAGCCAACCCGTCTTCATCGACAGCCCGGATACTGTTCTCACCGTGGGCTGCGCGCAATTCCGACAAATCGTCGGCGACCAGCTCCAGCATGCGGCGACGCTCTTCAACCAGATCCAGGTCCGGCACGTCGCCTTTAAGCATGGCCCGCCAGTTGGTTCGGTCCGCAACGTACTTCTTGCACGCAACTTCCACAAAACCCGCTAGCTGGCGGGTAGCCACCCTGACCATTGGGATGGCATCGACGGCACCCTGGTCGATCCAGCGGGTTGGTACCTGGGAGCCACGGGTTATGCCCACCTTGAGGCCGGACGAGTTGGCCAGGTAGACCACATGCTCAATCATGCAGTGAGCTTCTCCCCACTCCGGCTCACGGCAGGTACCTTCATGGTAATGGCATTTTTCCGGGCTCATGATGCAGCTGTCACAGGCGGCCAGCTTGCGAAAACAGGGATAGCAGTAACCCTGACTGAAACTTTTATTGGTCTTACGGTCACAGTTGATGCAACGTATCACGCCATCAAAATCAAACTGCAGCGGATACCCCACCATCTCGTTAAGGGGTATGAGGGTATCGCCCACCCGTATGGTATAACTGACCGGTTCACCGGCTTCTGCAGGCATCTTGCGCAGGCGACCGGTCACATCAACCAATGCGGTCAAGACTTCACCTCAAAATACTGATCTGAGCCGGCCGCACCATTTGACGATTTCCCTGCCGTGCGCGAGACGCTGGGATCACACGCAGTCCCCGCCTTTTCACCGCGGTCGAGGTAACCGACACGCTCTTCCATCGGCGTATTGTGGTGATCTTCGTAATAAATAACGGCCTCCATGCAAATCGACCGCTGCTCGTCACTCAGATTACGACCATCCGGCCACTTGCCCAGCTCAAGAGCGCGCTTGAGGCTCTGATAAACAGCCGGATCCAGCCGTTTGATCAGCTCTTCGTAGGTCATTTCATTCTCCAATCATTTGCTAGCAAAAAATGTGAGGAAACCCGTTGACAACAATAAACGATAATGATTATCATTAACTCACCAAATGACGAAGGTCGTGTTCATTTGGTCTCTCTCATCAGGAGCTATACGCTCTTTTCATGCCCCGCGGTTTCGCGGGGCTTTTTTTGGTACCGGCAAAATGGCCGCCAGGGCAAGCCCAGCCACAAAGCCTCCCAGGTGGGCTTCGTTTGCCATCTGCCCTAATCCCACCATTTCGGTAAATGGCGTAAAGCCAATCACCATCCAGGCCACGGCAAACGTCACCAGTGCAGGCGGGAACTGGAAACGGGGCACGCGCCGCTGGCTCAACCAGCAATAACCCAGAATGCCGTACACAACGCCAGACAGACCGCCAAACAGAGGCCCACTCACGATGTACTGCAATCCGTTGGACAGCAGGCTGGTCACTACGAACAGGGCAAGTAACCGCGCACGGCCATCGAACCACTCAACCTGACTGCCCAGGAACCACAACATGACGGAATTAAAGATGATATGGGTCCAGCTGAAATGCAGGAAATCCGGCGTGATCAGTCGCCAGACCTGGCCACCAGCCAAAGTAGAAGACAGCGCCTGGATTCGATCCGCCATGGTGCCAACATCGTAGAAACGGGGATCAACGAACATCAACAGGGTGGATAGCTGATTCTGTCCCATGGCCGTCACCCAGGCCATCAATACGGCCAGGGCAATCATAGCGAGCACCATGGGTGCGTGGCGTGGCGACGGCTGCCAGCGCCCCCCGACAAACACCGGCGATTGCGCTGTCGTATTGACAGCTTCCTGCACCTCGGGTTCCTTCAGGAAGCGCTCAAGGGCCTGTAACACCGGCTCCGTGTGCTCGGGGTTCTCGAGCCACAGCACCTGTGAGCCACCCTCCTCGGTAATTCGGTGCGCCACCCCCTGCTCTTTCAGCCAACGACTGAAACCAGCCAGGTTTGTGTCGGTATCAATCTGCTTTACGCGATACACAAGCTACCTCGCCACACTGTCTTCGCTGGTGGGGTAGTCCGGCTGTTCCGGCCGCTCCACATCCACCCAAACGAACTTGTCACGGGACAGGGTACGTTCGCCATCCAGGCGATAGGCCACTAGCTTGCCGTATTTGACCGCACTGAAGTCGATGCAGGCCACATTGTGTTTCAGTGGTGCCGGCTCGCCTTCCATCCAGTAATGGCCCACGAACACCGGTGGCGCTGAAGCGGGATAGCTGATCAGCTGGCCTCGCTCAGCGTCCGTCAGCTCACGGCAGGCGACGTCCTCCGGCAAGGGGTCGGGCTGGAACACCACGTCGGCGTAGGTTTTCGGGTTATCAGCCCAGAACTTGGTGCGGAAAAACTCCCTGACGTAGCCGTCTTTACCGGTAATCTTCACGCCCGGCGGCAAGCGAAGATCCGTGCCGCGCAGCAAGGTATCCATGACCTGGCCGGCGAAGGACTCAATCGCCGCCGATGCATGGAGGAACTCGTCATCGATACAGGCACTCCCCTGATTTTCCTTGAATTTGGTGATCAGGTCGCTGTCCCAACACGCATGTACTGCCCGGAAATCCGGCTCATCGATAAACAGGGGAATGGTGTAGAACCACTCCAGAAACTCGTTCCATTCGTGGGGGTAATGCTCGAACTGTTCGAGGGTTTCTCGGATCAACCGGTCGTGCCGGGCATTGTGCTCCCGCAGGAACGTCTTGCCACTGCCGGGGCGGGCACGGGTGCAGTAGCCCAGGGCGTTGTACTCGTGATTTCCCATTACGATGCGGGCGGAACCGTGCTCGACCATGTCCCTGACCAGATGCAGTGCCTCACGGATACGAGGTCCGCGGTCAATGATGTCACCAATGAATATGGCCTGGCGCCGGGGGTGTTCATAGACACCGTTAACCTTGCGATAGCCCATCTGGTCCAGTAGCCGCACCAGGGTATGAGCGCATCCGTGAATATCGCCGATAATGTCGTAGCCGCGGCTCGCGGATCTTTCCTGTCCTGGCATGTTGTTAGCTCGCTGCAATCTCACTGGCCCAGCCCAGCTTGTCCCGGCATGTGGCGTAAAAATTATGATCCGCGGGGTGAATCAGGCGAATCTTGAAGGGTTTCTTGGTGATTCGGATGATGTCGCCGGGGGCACAGGCAATGTTCATCTGCCCGTCGAAACTGATCTGCGGATAGGTTTCGTTGGTTTCACCGATCACCAGCTTGATCTCGCTCTTGCCGTCCACCACGATCGGGCGACTGCTCAACGTGTGCGGGAACATGGGCACCAGCACGACGGCATCGAGTTTCGGATGCATGATCGGCCCGCCCGCCGATAACGAATAGGCGGTCGACCCGGTCGGCGTAGCCACGATAAGCCCATCCGAGCGTTGGCTGTATACGAAATGTCCGTCGATGTAGAGGTCGAACCCGATCATCCGGGTCGATTTGCCGGGATGCAGCACCACGTCATTCAGGGCGGTTCCAAAGCCCAGGGGCTGGCCGTTTCGCTCCACGTGTCCGTCCAGCAGGAAGCGTGTCTCTTCGATGTACTTTCCCTGCAGAACCTTGCCCAGTCGTTCCTCCAGGTCAGACGGAGAAATATCGGTCAGGAAACCAAGGCGGCCACGGTTCACACCCAGCAGCGGAATCTTGGATTTGGCCAGTTCCCTGGCAGCGCCCAGTAGGCTGCCATCGCCACCCACCACAATGACCAGGTCACATATTTCCCCCAGCAGCTTCTTGCTGGCTACCTGAAGACCATGGCCAGGCAGCATACTGGCAGTGTCTTCCTCAATAATCACGTGATAGTTGTTGCTCACCAGATACTGCTTGAGCTGACGCAGCGATTCGACCACCTTTACGCTGCCCATGCGGCCAATCACGCCAATGTTTCTGAATTGATCCATGTAGCTTCCTGTGGGTGTCTGTGTTGGGCCGGGGCGGAGCTGATTCATCACCCGGGGGCGTTTCAGCAACCATAGTAACGAAATACGGCCCGATTCTGAAAAAAGATCCCGCAGGAAACCGCTAGAGCTGGGTCAACTGGAACCTTTCGGCTGATGCTGCTCACAGCGATCATCCACATCCGCCCGGAACTCAGCCGGCTGACTGACGCGCATGACGGGCTCACCACACGTTTTACCGTTGGTAAGCTTATGATGGCAGACCGGGCGTTCGTAGTGGTCAAGCCATTGCCGGTAGGCGGGCTCATTGAGCCCACAACGTTCAGCGGCGTAGGCCACAGGATTGAGGAAATAGCCCTCAATATCATCGTAAGGCAGGGTAATATGGCCTACCCCGGCGTGGTAGGCCACCAGGAAGACCGAATGGTTTTGCAGGTGATCCATGACTGAATTTTCGGTTGGCGGCTGGTGTCGCAAGTCGTAATTTTCCTGCTCCAGCACCACGATCTTTTCGTCCCTCAGTTCCAGTTCCCGCTGACGACGCTCCAGTTGCTCCCGGAGCAACACCACCTCGGCATCCGCCGTGGCACCCTCGCGTTCATTACGGGCCTCACCACTGACAATCTGCTCCTGCATCATCAGGTACTGCTCATTGCGCTCAGCAAGGCGTTTTTTCAGCTGTTCATTGCTGAGTTTCTGGCGCTCATACTTCTGCTGGAGTTCCGCGGTTTCATTACGCAGGGCCTGCATTTCATGACGGTTTTCACGCTGCAGATCAGACAACGCATCGCGATGAACGCTTTGCAGGGTCTTGATGCGAAGCCGCTGCTCCCGGATAACGCGGGCAAGCCGCACGCGGTCTGCAGAGACCTCAGGTTCCTCTTCAGAACGGGACTCGGCACCCAATACAGGAATATCTTCGTCCGGTGTGCGCTCCACCTTGCGGAACTTCAGTTTGTTCGCATCCACGGCGCGCCGAATTGCCTGGAAGTGGTTACTTCCCGGGGTCATATCCGGATCCCAGAAATCCTCGGCACTGGCAGACTTCGGACACTGACTGCGACACACCAAACGAATCGGTCCCGCGCCCATATCCGGTCCCTTGGCGCCTTTTCGGGCAAGTTTTTCTATAGGCAGGTTCCAATGGCTGTCGGCCCTGCCTTCCTCATCGAAATAGATTCGGAAAAAAACCAGCGAACGTACCAGGAGGTCACTGCCAAGCAACGCGTAAACGGCCTTTACATCGGTATCTGCCAGGTCGGACAGGCCAACGTAGCCATCAAGAAAGGCCCCGAACTCAGACGCACGCATCTGGCGCGACACGTCGCTGCCGTCCATGAAAAACACCGCCGAATAACCATCGTTTGCCTGGTCGGCAGACCCCATTGCTAGCTCCCCACTCTCCGAAAACCCGACCGCTACACGACAAACACACCAAAAGTGTTCCGTTTTTTTCGTCAGACACCAGAAACCGGCCCTGCACAGTGCGCGGGGCCGGCTTCAAACTGACAGACTTCCGGATAATAGTCTAGCGGGTCAAACCTCTGAAGGTAGAGTAAAACTGCAACGTTTTGTGATCAGGGCCCGCACGCCCGTGGCACTCAGAGCTCCGCTGCCAGGCGGCTGCCCTGATTGATCGCGCGCTTGGCATCCAGTTCCGCAGCCACGTCGGCGCCACCGATCAGGTGAACCGTCATTCCAGCGGCCTCAAGCCCACTCTGCAACTCCCGCAAAGGCTCCTGGCCGGCACAGATCACAATGGTATCGACTGGCAACACTTTATCCTCTCCCTGCTCGGCACCTTTCGGGGTCACCGTTATGTGCAGCCCGTCATCATCAATCTTGCGGTAGCTCACGCCCGGAACCATCTGCACCTGGCGATTCTTCAGTGAAGTGCGGTGAATCCAGCCTGTGGTCTTGCCCAGGTTTTTACCGACTTTCGATGCCTTGCGCTGCAACAGGTACACCTCGCGGGCCGGCTCCGGCACCTCCGGCTCCATGCCCTGAATGCCGCCACGATGACCAACGCTCAGGTCCACCCCCCACTCACGCATGAAGTGTTGTGGATCCAGTGCAGCCGAGGTGCCCTTGTGGACGATGAATTCCGAAACGTCGAAGCCGATGCCACCGGCACCAATCACCGCCACTCTCTGCCCTACGGGCTTGCGACCCAACAGCGCATCGAGGTAACCAATCACACTGGGGTGATCCACTCCCTCAATGTCCGGCGTGCGCGGGCTGACGCCGCTGGCCAGAACCACATGGTCGTATCCACCAGCCTTAAGGGCATCGACATCCACACGGGTATTCAGGCGTACGTCTACCCCGTGCTTGTCCAGCATGACCCGGAAATAACGCAGGGTTTCGTAGAATTCCTCCTTGCCCGGTATCCGCTTGGCCACGTTGAACTGGCCACCCACTTCGCTACCGGCGTCAAACAGCGTTACTCTGTGACCACGTTCCGCCGCAACCGTGGCAAACGCCAGGCCTGCAGGGCCAGCCCCAACCACCGCGATCGTTTTGGGCTCGGCGGTTTTGACGTAGGTCAGTTCAGTTTCGTGACAGGCACGGGGGTTAACCAGACAGGAGGTCAGCTTTCCACTGAAGGTATGATCCAGGCAGGCCTGGTTGCAACCGATGCAGGTGTTGATTTCGTCCGCGCGGTCTTCGGCAGACTTCAGAACAAGGTCCGCATCCGCCAGGAACGGACGGGCCATGGATACCATATCAGCATCGCCTTCCGCGAGGATCTTCTCGGCAACATCCGGCATGTTGATGCGGTTGGTGGTCACCAGGGGGATGCTGACCTCGTCTTTCAGGCGCGCCGTTACCTTGGTAAACGCGCCCCGAGGCACAGAGGTAGCAATGGTCGGTACACGGGCTTCATGCCAGCCGATGCCGGTGTTGATAATGGTTGCGCCGGCTTTCTCGATTTCTTTCGCCAATTGCACCACTTCATCCCAGGTACTGCCATCTTCGATAAGATCCAGCATCGACAAACGGTATATAAGGATGAAATCGCTGCCCACGCGCTCGCGAACCCGGCGAACAATCTCGATCGGCAGTCGAATGCGGTTCTCGTAGCTGCCACCCCACTGGTCAGTACGATGGTTTGTATGGGCCACGATGAACTGGTTGATGAAGTAACCTTCCGAACCCATGATCTCCACACCGTCGTACCCGGCTTCCCGAGCCAGCGCCGTGCAGTTGACGTAATCCTCAATCTGCTTTTCGATACCCTCTTCGTCCAGCTCTCTCGGCTTCAGCGGGTTAATGGGTGCCTGAATCGCAGACGGAGCCACCAACTCCGGATGATAAGCATAGCGACCGGCATGGAGAATCTGCATACAGATCTTGCCGTCGGCCTCATGCACGGCGCGAGTGATCACCCGGTGTTTGTCCGCTTCTTCCTGAGTGTTCATCTTGGCCGCATGCTGGAACACAGCGCCTTCCACATTGGGGGAAATACCACCGGTCACAATCAAACCCGCACCGCCAAGAGCACGCTCGGCATAGAAAGCGGCAAGCCGATCAAAACCATTTTTTGCCTCTTCCAGGCCGGTATGCATGGACCCCATCAGTGTGCGATTGCGAAGACGCGTGAACCCGAGATCCAACGGCTCCAGCAAATTGGGGTAACGTTTAACGCCCGGTGTCGATTCGGTCATGATCTCTCTCCTCTTATTGGATCGGCGATGCCGTAATATGGGCTATAAATTAGCCACCCAGCCCTTCCCAAACAATATCCCGAAACAACAATTTGATATCCTGTAACAACTTGTCGGACAATACTGGCACCATGAAACCCAACACCAGACACAAGAACCCCCTCGGCGATATCAGCGTGCTGTACGTTGCCGTCATGGCTCGCGCACTCCGGGCCGAAGGCCGAGACCCTACAGACCTGCTAAGCCGGTTCGGGCTTGACGAACAGGCACTGGGAGCGCCGGCGGCACGGATCAGCATCCCGCGATTCATGAGAATGGGGCAGGCAGCCATTGCCCTCACCGGCAATTCCACGCTCGGCCTGACAATGGGCCAGCTGTCTCGCCCCGTGGACGCTGGTATCGCAGGGCTTGCCGCCCAATCCGCCGCCACAGCTGGCGAAGCCATCAGCACCCTGGTTCATTATTCCCTACTCACCAGCCGCAACAGCAGGGGTGCTCCCTGGACAACCAGCCAGGGGCGTGAAGCGCATTTTTACTCCATCAAACCCTATAACGTGTTTAATTTTTTCGTGGTGGATTCGGTCCTTGCCGCCTGGGTTCAATTCCTGAGGGACATTACTGGCCACAACCGGGTCGTTGAACGGGTCAGCATTGAGTACCCTTCCCAGGGTTACGACGAGGTGTTTGAACAGTGGTTTGGGTGCCCGGTGAGGTTCGGTGCCGATGGCAACAGCCTCAGATTGGCCCCGGGAATAGTGGAAGCCGCTTCGCTACAGTCGCAGGCCGCCATGTTCGAGTCACTGTCAGGACGATGCGCGTTGGAACTGTCGCGTATTCGTGCCGGTTGGAGCACGGCCGACCGGGTGAAAGACCAGATCCCGCCCCTGCTACAGGGTGGCACCCCTACCCTGGTGGCCGTCGCTCATAAGCTGGGCATCGCACCCTGGACACTTCAAAGACAACTGGCAGAGGAGACCACCGGTTTCCGGGAACTGGTGGACGACACCCGCAGGGAGCTGGCTGTCGAGTACATACGGGAAACACGGGTATCGCTGTCAGAAATTGCATGGCTACTGGGCTTTGCCAATCCAGCGGCATTTCACAAGGCGTGGCGTCGCTGGTTCAACACCAGCCCGGGGGAACATCGAAAACAGTACCTAGCGGAGCAGGCTGCCAAAGGCATTCTCTAAAAACCTGAAAGCACCACTACAACTCAGTGGCATCGTCCAGAGTATCGTCATCATCATAGTCTTCAAACTGACAATCCATCAGCTCTTCTTCGTAATCGGACATTATTCGTCTCCCCAGTTTCAAACAGGAGAACGATAGCATGGACAATATTACAGAGAGATGAATCGGGAATGACAACAAAAAGAGATAATCAAAGAAGGGAAAATGGCGGAGCGGACGGGACTCGAACCCGCGACCCCCGGCGTGACAGGCCGGTATTCTAACCAGCTGAACTACCGCTCCGCGTGAGCCGCCACCTCGGGCGCAATCAAGGGTGTGACTGCTCGGTGACAACGAGGGCGCATTATAAAGAGGCCGCCCTGCATGTCAACGTTTTTCATGAAAAAAGTTCGGTTTTCGGAAGGCTCTTACATGGCATCAACCATGGCATCCTTTCCCTGTGCGGTCTTTCGGTATTCGATAGGCGTCATGCTCGACCAACGCTTGAACGCCCGGTAGAAAGTACTGGGTTCCGAGAAGCCGGTGAGATATACGATTTCGTCAATGGATTCGTCGGTGGTTGCCAGCAACTGCCGCGCCAGGCGATAACGGAAATCGGCCAACACCTGGTTGAAGCTGGTTTCTGCTTCGGTCAGGCGGGTACGCAGGGTTCGGGGTTTGATGCCCAGACGCTCGGCCACGGCATCCAGGGTGACCTCTCCGCTGTCCAGCAGTTCCGCGACAATTCGCTCGACCTGTCCAACGATGTCTTTCTTCTCAAGACGGGCCACCTGCTCACTGGCAAACCGTTCATGGAGATCCAGCAATTCCGGTTCCGCATGAGGCGAAGCATGGGACAGCAGGGTGGCAGGGAAATACAGCCGGTTTTCCTTGGCGCCAAACACAACATCGCAACCGAGCACGTCGATCACATGCTCCCGGCCATGCTCACGCTGATGTTCAAACTCGATACGCGATGGGTAGAAGCGGTCATCGGTGATCGATTTGAAAAAGGTTATCAGACCCTGTACGAAGCATTCGTTGAAATGCCGCAGACGGCTGACTTCGCTGGACGCGGCATCCAGCACCATGCAGGCCTCGTCACCCTCGATCAAGAAGTCGGTATTGGCAGCATCACTCAACAGGCGCTGATAGTTTTGAGCCCGCCGAAGGCCCTCGCCAAACGTTGGACTGCTCAGAAACAGGTATTCCAGAACCTGCCCCTTGTAGGCCGGTAACAACTGGCCCAGGTGGAGGCCGGCGTCAGGATCGCCCGAGACATCCTCAACCACCTGCCAGAAATACAACTGGGCACTGTGAGGTGTTCTTAGCTGCTCGGTGTAGACATAGTCTTCATCCACTCCCAGCCGGACAAAAATGGCATCGGTATCAATCCCTTTGCGTTTCATGGCCTGATAAATCAAGCGCAACATCACACCCGCATCGCGAAGTTCCTGCATAAAATCCCGCTTTGTAGTTGTTTATCAATTGGCTTGGCCGGCCGGACAACCCTTGCTGGCAAGCCAGGTCAATGCTCATACTGGCCGGGTTTGCCAGACTCTGAGACCTTAGTCTTACATTAGAGCATATCAGGCCAGAGACGCACAGGTGTACCAGGAGATAAAGCAATATGACAGATACTTCAATCTACTACAGTCACCCGCCCGGCCTATGGTCGCTTTACAGCAAGGCCCTACTCCCGAAAAACAAGCCATCCGGCGACGACCTACGGATACCTGGTCTGTCCGCCCGATTAATCGGCGTCAGTACGGCCAACCATAACCTGAAACGCTACCAGAGGGTATGTGGTTTCGATACACAGGCTACCGTGCCCATCACCTGGCCCCACATCCTTGCGTTTCCGTTGCATCTGAAACTGCTGACCGAAAAGGCCTTCCCGCTGCCTCTGCTCGGGCTCGTCCACCTTCGCAACAACATCACGCAGCACCGCGCAATAGGCACGGGGGAAACATTGGACATCGCCGTACGGCTGGACGATCAGAACAATACATCGAGGGGACTGGAATTCGATCTGGTTACTGAAGCCTGGTCCGCAGGAAAGCTGGTGTGGGAGGAGACCAGCACTAATCTGTTCCGGCAGCCGGATAAAAGCAAAAAGGCCTCGGGCGATAAACCTCCCGAACTGCCCCACTACCCTGAGACCACCGACATCAGTGCCGCGGAATCCATTGGCCGGCAATACGCGGGGGTGTCCGGTGACAGAAACCCGATACACCTTCACGCGCTGACCGCAAAGGCCTTCGGTTTCCCCCGGGCGATTGCCCATGGCATGTGGAGCAAGGCCCGAGTGCTGGCGTTGCTTGAACAGCAAAGCGGCTGGCGCCCGGACGCGATATCCGTCTCCTGCCAGTTCAAGAAGCCGCTGTTCCTTCCCGGAACCGCACAACTCAACTGGCAGGCGGGGCAAGACGGCTGGGACTATCAGCTACTGAACGCGTCCGGAAACGCACCTCACCTGAGCGGCCAGATACATTGGGAAAGTTAAGTGGGGAGAGAGGTTACTCTGTCGGCTCTCCGGAGCCGTCAGTGGACGCACAGGGCGAACCCACAGCACCGGCGACCGGCAGGGTAAAGAAGAAACACGCACCACCGTGCTCGGGCCGCTCAAACCCGATATCACCGCCCTGCGCCTGGATCAGGGATCGACACATGGGCAAGCCAATCCCCATGCCTTCTTCCTTGGTGGTGTAGAACGGCAGGAACAGCTTTTCTTCCGCATCGTCCTGCAGGCCAACACCATGATCGGTGACCGCCACACGGACACAGCCCGTGCCTGACATCGCCACGGTTACCTCCACAGGCTTTTCCGATTGGGCGCTACGAGTGGACTCCAAGGCATTACGAATCAGGTTCAACGCAACCTGTTGTACCTGAATCGGGTCCGCTATGACATCCGGCACGTTGTCGGCCACCGAGATTTCCACACCGCCCTCATTGTTGCGGATATCCACTTCTGCGAACTGGCGGGTATCTTCCAACAGCGCCGCAATCGACAACACATCCTTTCCGGCAGCCGGCTTCTTCATAAACCGCCGGATACGGCGAATCACCTCACTGGCGCGGTGTGACTGGGCTTCGATCTTCTCCAGCGTTTCCTCGAGCAACTCGCGATCTGGCGCTTCCTTGGCCAATACGCGCTTGGCAACGCGGGCGTAGTTGGTGATGGCCGTCAACGGCTGGTTAACCTCATGCGCCACACCGGCCGCCATCTCCCCCATGGTGGTCAGGCGGGAGAAGTGAGCCAGTTGCTCACGCTGTTCCTGAACCATGTGCCGTGCGTCGTCCAGGGCGAGTTCACTTTCAAGTTCCGCAGTTATGTCACGGAAGACCACCACCGCCCCATGCAGTTCATCACCATCCAGTTTCGGTGTCGCTCGATACTCCACCGGAAACGGTGAACCATCGGCACGTAACATCTCGATATCACGCTGATTTTCCGCGACACCCCTGGTGCAGGTGGCATAGACCGGAAGCGACTCACATCCGTGGCCGGCAGTGCGGAAATGGAGATCGAAAAAACCCTGACCAATCAGCTCTTCAACAGGTCTACGCATGATCAGCGCCGCCGCCGGATTGGCGAACACGATGGTGCCCCTGGCGTCGAGACCATAAATACCTTCGCTGATGGAATTGAGTATGCGGGCCTGATCGTTTTCAAGCTGGCGGTTACGGGCCTGAAGTGCCCGTTCAAGGCGGATTACCCTGGCGTGGGTTTTCACCCGGGCAATCACCTCCTGAGCCTGAAAAGGCTTGGAAATGTAGTCTGCACCTCCGAGGGCGAACCCCCGGACTTTCGCTTGCAGGTCATCCAGTGCGGATAGAAACACCACAGCGCTGTCTGACGTAACGGGGTCTGCCTTTAGGCGCTCACACACCTGATAGCCGTCGAGTTCCGGCATCATGATGTCCAGAAGGATCACTTCCGGCTGATGGCGGTGGGCAAGGTCCAGCGCTTTTTCACCATCGTTGGCAATGAGCAGGCGATAACCCTTGTCTTTCAGGGTCTCATAGAGAACCTTGAGGTTCTGCGGGTTGTCGTCAACGAGCAGAACCGTTACGTCTGTTGTCTCAAGGACAGCATCTGTCATAGAAGTACGGCCGGTTACGATGATACATGCATGATGCCGGCCAAATCAGCGCGCGTCGATAAGGTCCTTTACGGACAGAACCATACGGACCAGGTGTGCCAGTGAATGAGTACCCATCTTATGCATCACCCGTGAGCGATGAATTTCCACGGTACGCTGGCTGATCTCCAGTTCGATGGCAATGACCTTGTTCGCCTGCCCGGCAATCATCCGATCCATGATTTCATGTTCCCGGGGCGTCAGGCTTTTCACGCGGCGCAGGATTTCCTGCTTCTCACCGAGGGTTTTGCGTTGCTCTTTGTCCTGCTCCAGGGCGGCCTCAATCTTCTGGAGCAGGGCCTCTTCACGATAGGGTTTCTGGATAAAATCGACAGCCCCCTCTTTCATGGCATCCACGGCCATGGGAACATCGCCGTGCCCCGTGACGAAGATAATTGGCAGGATGGAGTGCTTTTCATTCAGTTTCTTCTGTAGCTCCATACCATCCATGCCCGGCATACGGATATCCAGTACGATGCAGCCGGCCATTGTTTCGGAGTAATCCTTGAGAAATGCGTTGGCATTGTCATAGGTCTTGACCGGCTTGCCATCGGATTTCAGCAGCAGTTCCAGGGAATCACGAACCGCCTCATCGTCCTCAACTACGTAGACCGTTTGCTGGGTATCAGTCATGTGCCTTGTCTCTCCTTTCAATGTCCGCCGTGGCTCTCAGTGAATCGACGGATCTTTATGGTCGTCCCGGGCATGCTCCTGGCGCTCATGCTCGCGCATTTTTTCCAGACGTTGCTGGATAATGCCAAAAACGGTCTGCTTAGGGTACCTACCTTTGTCGTCAGCCTTGCCTGCCGGTTTACCGAGCAACAGCGTAATCGCCTCCTCAGCACGACTGACCGAATGCACGGCAAACTGTCCGTTGCGAACGGCCTGAACAACCTCCTGCTCAAGCATCAGGTTCTGGACGTTGGTGGAGGGCACGATCACCCCCTGGGTACCAGTAAGCTCGCCGGTCAGCCTGCAAGTGCTGAAGTAGCCTTCAACCTTCTCGTTCACGCCACCAATGGGCTGGACCTCTCCGAACTGGTTCACCGACCCGGTGATCGCCAGGTCCTGCCTCACCGGCAGCCCCGACAAAGCAGATACCAGGGCACACAATTCCGCCAGCGAGGCGCTGTCGCCATCCACTTCCCCGTAGTTCTGCTCGAAGGTCAGACTGGCTGAAAGGTGCATGGGATCGGTAACGGCGAAATGGGAGGACAGCCAGGAACTGAGTATCATCACCCCTTTGGAATGAATATTACCGCCAAGCTTGACGTCCCGCTCGATATCCATCACACCGCCATCTCCATAATAGCAGGTCGCGGTGATGCGATTGGACAAACCAAATTCAAAACCACCGGTGGACAGCACCGAAAGCGCGTTCACCTGTCCAATGCAGGTGCCCGTTGTGGACACCAGCGTGGTGCCATCGCGGATGGAGTCGTAAAACTGATCACGGATACGGCTGCTGCGATATTGGGCGCTCTCCAATGCCTGATCCACATGGGAGTTCTGGATCAGCTTTGCCCCCGCCTGCCTCGCCCAGTAGTCGGACTCTCTCAGCAGATTGGCGATATCCGCCGCATGCAGAGACAGCCGATCCTGGTGTTCCGCCATGCGCGAACTGTGTTCAATCACACGAGCCACGGCTTTGTTACTGCAGTGCAGTAGCTTCTTCTCATTCACCAGGCTGGCGATGAACTTGGCGTACAAGAGCTGGCTCTCGTCCGTACGCATCATCTCGTTTTCAAAGTCTGCGGTGACCCGAAACAACTCAGCGAACTCGGGGTCGTATTCCTGCAACAGCATCCAGGTTTCCCGATCGCCGAACAGCACGATTTTTACGTCCAGCGGAATCGCTTCGGGTTCCAATGAAATCGTGCCTGACAGGGTCAGCTCGCGTTCCAGCGAGTTGATCTGGATGGACTTGGACCGCAGGGCACGCTTCAGCCCGTCCCAGACAAATGGCTGCTCAAGCACCTTGATCGCATCCATTAGCAGATATCCACCGTTGGCACGGTGAATACTGCCAGGACGTATGAGCGAGAAGTCGGTAAACACCGAGCCCTTGAAGGTCACACTCTCAACATAGCCAAACAGGTTGTGGTAGGTCGGATTGTCCTCCACCACAACCGGCACTTCATCGGTTTTCTGGTGGACCAGCACATTGACCAGATAGCGCCGGGGCATTTTCTTATCCAGCGACGCGTAGGCGATCGCCGCCTGCTCTTCATTGTCTTCCAGAAAAATTTCCAGGCTCTCGGAAAGGTCCTTACGCACTTCCTCGAAATACGAAACCACCTCCGGCATATCCCTGTATTTCTCAATCAATTCGTCGATCTGGTGGCCGGAGATGCTTTCCAGGGTCTCCTCGTTGAGCGCCTGCTGGCTTTCGGCGTATTCCTGCTCCCAATCCGCCAGTTTGCGCAGTGCCTGACGCAGCTTCTTCTCAAGTTTGTTGATGTCGTTTTCAAACTTGTCCCGTTGCGCTTCGGTCAGTGCCTGGAAGGATTCAGCGGTATGGGGCTCCTCGCCATTCATCGCCACCAGTCGATAGCCACCGGGCGTCGTAATATTCAGGCTGACCTTCTTTCGCTTGGCCTGAGCTGCCACCTTCTCCAGCTCGTCTTCCTGCTTCTTGGCGTACCCATTCTTCAGCTGTTCAGCACGTTCAAGGAAACTGTCGCTGTCGAACGTCTGGGGGATCATCTTCATCAGACGCCCCATCAACTTTTCCATATCCTGTTTGAGCTCGGTGCCCTTACCGGCGGGCAACTGAAGAACACGGGGAATTCGCGGTTCCTCGAAGTTGGCGACATAACACCAGTCGTGGCTCTGGTTCTCAGTGTCCACATGATGCTCCAGGTAACGGAGCATCATTGTGCGCTTGCCTAACCCGTTACGTCCCACGGCATAGACGTTGTAACCACCATGGGGCATGGCCAGGGCAAAGCGCACCGCCGCCTGGGCTCGGTTCTGGCCGACAATTTCCGCCAACGGCTCGAGCTGTCGCGTGGTCTTGAACGGTAGATCTTTTAAAACACAGGCTTTGTAGAGCTGGTTCAGGGACAGTGACTTCAAGGTTCGGTCCTGTAACGGTATGAAAGCATTTTGGTATTGGCCGCTCATTGTAGAATCTGGGGCTCTCCCTGTCGCGCTCTCGCTAAAGATTTAGCCCAACTTGTCGATAAATTGATCAATCGGGCATAATAACAGAGGCCTCAACCTCAGGGCGGGACACTCATTCAATGGATATTTATCGAAATCAGTCACAACCGTTGACGGTGCTGGAGTCACTGCGGAAACGCAAAACCTTTACCGCACCGCAACTACAACAGGCGTCATCGACGCCGGAAAAGCCGCAGGGCGACCGACGTGTACAACCAGACCGGCGCCGGGCGCAGGTGGCCTTTGAAGGGCCAGACCGCCGCAAGAAACGGTCCAGGCGCAGCCCACGATTACTGAACCCGAAAACCGGCAAGGCCGCGCCCACCGAGGACCGCAGGGGGCGGCTGGTCAGCACCCAGGCCTGAATGCGTTGTCATCAGGGGCATAATTTTCATGTCTGCACACTGCGACCCCATTTTGATAACCCGGTCACAGTTCTTGGCCTGGTCATTTTTCAGCCACCCTCTCGGGTACTAGACTTCAACGTCCCGACGGAAGAACGGGCCAATAACAATCACAAGATACGCAACGGATGCCAACGTATGATGAGTGATTCCGCAGACCGCAGAATCAAGGACCGCTACCCTGCCATGTGCCTGAAGGTACAGCTGCAGGAGCGTGGTTTTTTTGGTCGGGGGAAGAATTCAACCGCTGTCACCTGCCTGGACCTGAATCGTTATGGCATGGCGGTGCTTTGCCCAAGGCCAGTGGAGTCTGGCGCTCACCTTTATATGGACTTTGCTGGCAAGTACATCCGCGAATCCCGTGTCGCCGCCCAAGTGATCAGCTGCCAGCCCTATCAGACCGGTTACCGGGTAAGCATCCAGTTCAGCTACTGTTTCGACAAAAAGGGGTATTCACGAACCGTGGACAATGCCCTTTCCCGCATTGAAGGCCTGTACAATCGCTACGCCAGCTAAAGCTTCCTAGAACAGTCCGGCATCCAGGCTGGCGGCCATGTAGAGCCCCAGTTCCCGGCACTGATCCTCGAATTCGTCCCGATAGTCGCCATGACAGAGCAATGGCTCCTGCACCAGCCGCCAACGCAGGCCCGTGGTGATGGAATCGATAGCGCGATGGGTGCCGGTACCGTCGAGACCGGCGCGGATGTAGAAGGTGAAGGGCAAACCCTGGGTTTTCTCAAGGCAGGGGTAGTAACTGCGGTCAAAGAAATCCTTCAAAGCACCACTCATGTAGCCGAGGTTTTCAGTGGTACCAAGGATAATGGCATCGCAAGCCAAAACATCTTCCGGGCCGGCTTCCAATGGCGGAAGAACGATAACTTCGACGTTTTCAATATCCTGGTGTTTTGCACCCTGCTCCACAGCTTCCCGTAGCTTGAGAGTATTCCGGGAGGGCGCGTGGGCTACGATTAAAAGCTTTTTAGAGTCCATGATAGCCCCTTTAATAGGAAAAAATCAGTGTTTAGAAAAGTTCTCCGTTAACGTCTCCAGTTGCCTCGTCAGCCGGTTATTGTTTTTGGCTCGGAGGCGTCTATATAACTACGGTGATTCACGCTTGGCACCAGAACACCGTCATCCAATGGCTCTGGTCGCTCCGACAGTCTCCATTACAAAGTTCGCAAGCTTATCGGGATCAAACTTCTCAAGAAACCCATCGGCCCCGACTTTTTCCACCAAGGCCTTGTTGAACCCACCAGTAAGGGAGCTGTGCAAAACGACGGGGATACCAGACATGGCTGGATTAGCCTTTACGTTTGAAACAAACGTGTAACCATCCATCCTTGGCATTTCGATGTCTGAAATAATGGCCTGATAGACATCCGAAATCGATTTTCCCTCAGAGACAACCTGTTCCAGATGAAGGTACGCTTGCTCGCCGTCATTAAAGGTTTCGATTTTTAGCCCCATATCGGTAAGAACGCGAGTCAGTTGCCGTCGTGCTACTGCGGAGTCTGTCTCTTATACACATCTCCGAGCCCACGAGACAGGCAGAAATCTCGT
>OLHK01000164.1_pt1 | contig 20343 bp, 18 predicted proteins | sample 1609371 | NCBI WGS metagenome assembly OLHK01 (sample SAMN05416779, study PRJEB24817) | seawater metagenome | isolation source: Sea water | place: Canada:Atlantic | collected 2013-11
CCTGTCTCGTGGGCTCGGAGATGTGTATAAGAGACAGGTGCTATTAACGTAAGAATTGAAGATGTTTTAGATCCTAAATTAGATTGGAAAACATTCATACCAATGTCTTCAAGTCATGATTATCGTGTTGAGATAACAAATGAAAATAAGGTCGCCTTTATTTATGATGATATTAATTTAGCATCACAGTCTGATGATGAAGAGTTATCTCAAGGTTTTATTGCTTTTAAGATTAAGCCAAAATCAGATGTTCAGGTAGGTGATATTATTAATGGAACAGCAGACATTTTTTTCGACTTTAATCCACCAATTACAACTAATTCGGTAAATACTGAAATAGTTGCTCCATTAAGTATTAACGAATACGACTTTCAAAACGTAAAACTATTTCCAAATCCTGCAAAAGATCAATTGGAAATAACATCACCTCAAATCATTGATAGATTAACTGTAACTGATATGAATGGTCGTTTGCTGAAGGATATCAAACTTTCAAATTCAGATTATATTCTGGATGTTTCAAGCTTACTGAATGGAATTTACTTCTTGGAAATCAAATCAGGAGAAACTAAATCGGTCAAAAAGTTTATAAAAAACTAAATCTGATTATAACGCAAAAAAAAGCAGCTCAAAAGAGCTGCTTTTTTACTTTATGTTATAAAAGGATTACTTTCCAAATAAACCTCCAAGCAATCCGCCAAGACCTTTTTTCTTGTTGCTTCCACCCAAAATCATACCTGCAACATCATCAACTACACTACCATCACCATCTGCATCTAGTATTTTTTCTAAGAAACTCTGCTCGTTTGAAGAAGAACTTCCTCCCAATAAGCCACCTAATAAACCAGAGATATCACTCTGTGAGCTAACATTATTTTGTTTGGCTTGCTTACCAAGTACACCCATTAGTATTGGTGCTGCTACTTTTAGGATATCACCAACAGAACCAGAGTCTAAACCTGCCTTTTGTCCAAGAATTTGTTGTACTCCTTGTTGTTTACTTCCTAATATGTGACCTAAAATCTTATCACCATCATTTTTTACTGAATCGTCAACTCCACCACCAAAAAGGCCTCCAAGATTATCTAATATACTGCCATCATGCTTGTTATTAATGGCATTCATTAAACCTTGAGCTCCTTCTGGAGTAGAAGCGTTACGTTCCATGGCTTTCATAAGTACTGGCATTGCCATGGTAAGGACACTGCTTGTTTTGTTCTGGTCTGTTCCTGTTGAGCCCGAAACACCGCTGATGATGTTTTTTCCTAAGTCGCTATTTAATAAATCTAAAATTCCTGACATAATATGTTTAGTTTGTGGTTAAAATTATTTCCTTTTCAAGGTACAACAAAAGTCCTAAAGCTATACTTTTCCGAGTATAGCAATTATCTGATCGGCTAATTCAGTACCAATTCTATCTTGTGCTTCATTTGTTGCTGCACCTGTGTGTGGTGTTAATGATAGTGCAGGATTCATTAAAAGTTGAATCTCTGGTTGTGGTTCCTTTTCAAACACGTCTAATGCTGCTCTGGCAACTTTACCGCTTTCAATCGCTTTTACTAAAGCTATTTCGTTAACCACTCCGCCACGTGCTGCGTTGGCTATGATAACACCATCCTTCATTTGTTCAAAATCTTTGGTGTCTATCACATAATCCTTTTGTGCAGGAACGTGAAGTGTAATAAAATCGGACTGTTTTAAAACATCTTCTTTTGAAATGGTTTCTATCTCAAACTTCACTTTCTGTCCATCAAAAAACTCTAGTTCTAAATCTGCTTTTTCCATAAATGGATCATAGGCAACAACTTTCATCCCTAATCCCAAAGCTACTTTTGCGGTTGCTTGGCCAATACGACCAAAACCTAAAACACCCAACGTTTTACCTCTAAGTTCGGTGCCTTTTGCATAAGCTTTTTTAAGGTTCTTAAATTTAGAATCACCTTCTAAAGGCATATCTCTATTAGAGTTATGTAAAAATCTAGCCAAACCAAAGAAATGACTAAAAACCAACTCTGCAACAGAATGCGATGATGCTGCTGGAGTATTTATTACTTTCAATCCTTTTGAGCGTGCATATTCCACATCAATATTATCCATACCAACACCACCACGACCAATAACTTTTAGGCAAGGGCAATTGTCAATAAGATCTTTGCGCACAGTGGTTGCACTTCTTACCAAAAGTACATTGATATTATTTTGATTGATGAAGTTTTGAAGTTGCTCTTGGGCTACTTTAGTAGTTATTACCTCATAACCAGCAGCTTCCAAAGCGTCTATTCCCGTTTGGGAAACTCCGTCGTTTGCTAATACTTTCATTATCTTATGTTTTGCCGTTTAAAATGGCTGTTACTATTTATGCTTTGCTTTCTAAATCACTCATTACTTCAACCAATGCTTTTACACTGTCTAATGATAACGCATTGTACATTGAAGCTCTGTAGCCTCCAACACTTCTGTGTCCGTTTAATCCGTTAATGCCAGCTTCTTTTACCATGGCTTCAAATGTTTCTTTAAGGTTTTCGTTTTCGAGTGTGAAGGTTGCGTTCATCAATGAACGATCTTCTTTTACAGAGTAACCCTTAAATAATGGGTTTAGATCAATTTCAGAATAAATTAATCGTGCTTTTTTATCGTTTTCTTCTTCAATGGCTTTTATACCGCCTAAATCCTTTAGCCACTGCATAGTTAGCATCGAAACATACACTGCAAAAACAGGAGGTGTGTTAAACATACTTCCTTTCCCAATGTGTACTTTATAGTCCATCATTGAAGGGATTTTTCGGGATACCTTACCTAAAATATCTTCTTTAACAACAACAAGAGTCGTACCTGCAGGTCCCATATTCTTTTGGGCTCCGGCATAAATTAAATCGAATTTTGAAAAGTCTAAAGTGCGTGAAAAGATATCACTACTCATGTCGCAAACCATTGGTATTGGTGAGTTAGGAAAACTTTTCATTTGTGTGCCAAAAATTGTATTGTTAGATGTACAGTGAAAATAATCGTAATCTTCTGGGATATCATAACCCTTTGGAATGTAGTTAAAGCCTGCACTTTCAGACGAAGCAACTTCGTAAATATCATCATATATTTTTGCTTCCTTAATGGCTTTGCTACTCCAGGTACCTGTATTTAAATAACCTGCTCTTTTTTCAAGAAGGTTTAAAGCCACCATTAAAAACTGAGTGCTGGCACCACCTTGCAAGAATAAGGCTTTATAGCCTTTTCCTTCCAAACCTAATAATTCTAATGCTAAAGCTCTTGCGTTTTCCATTACATCTACAAATGGTTTGCTACGATGCGAAATCTCTAAAAGGGAAAGTCCGTCATCAAAGTTTAATACAGCTTCAGAAGCTTTTTCCATTACTGTTTTTGGTAAGATGCAAGGGCCTGCACTAAAATTATGTTTTTTCATTTTATACTAGAGTTTAATTTTTAACGGTTACAAAGGTGCTAATTAATAAGGTATTATCTGTTACGAAAATGATAATTTTTGGGCTATCTTTTTAACAGGAATTCAACAGTATCCACATTATCTGCATAATCCCAAAGCTGTGGTTTCTGGGTGTTGCCAAAGGCTATTTCGTCTTTAGAAAACTGGTCTGCAACTACACATTGAATTTTGTCTGCTTCTGTATTTAGCTTTTGTTTAAGGCTTTCGAGTGTATCGTAATATTCATAAAATAGAGTAGCAATAGGTGAGGAGTAGCTTTCGTCTTCCTTTATCATAAGAAAGCCATTTTCAAGCATATTGAACTCGCTCATTAAATAGACTGCTTTGTTGTAATCGTAATTATTGGCATATTTTGCCTGATTGATTATTGGATGCCAATGGTACATAGCATTAAAAAAGGCATCAAAATTATAATCCTTTGGCACGAATAGTTTTGAGACATTACGGCAGCCTAAACCGTAGTATCTAAAGATATCCTCGGATAAGAGCTTTAACTGTTGCTCTGTTTCATTGCCAGTTAAAACAGCTACGGAGTTTCTGTTTTTTCTTATAATTGAGGGTTTGTCCTTGAAATAGTATTCAAAATAACGAGCTGTATTATCGCTTCCTGTGGCGATGACGGCATCAAAATCCTCAAGTTTACCTTCTTTGAATGTTATTTTTCCTTTGAATTGTGGTTCTACCACTTCAAGATATTTCGCTAAAAAGGGCAGTAGGTGTTTATCGTTTGAAGATTGTTTAACCAAAACTTTATGTCCTGAAATAAGCACACTAAGAAAGTCGTGAAAGCCAACCAAAGGAATGTTTCCTGCCATAATAATGGCTACGGTTTTAGGGTGTTCTATATTAAAGTTATAGTTGCTTGTCCATTTGTTAATATTTCTGCCTGTGAGTGCATTAGCCCAAGATTCTAAAGCAAACAATATATTGGTTTTTGTAAACCATCCGTTATGTTCTTGTGCTAATTTTATTTGGTGGTTAAAACCTTCAAAAAATAAGTCGTTGGCTTCAATATTATCTGTTTTTGTAATGTTATCTTGTTTGAATTGCCCAATAAACTTGCCGAGCTTAACAAAAGCGTTAATTCTTTGTTGTAAATCCATACTGTGTTTGGTTATGCGCCATTAAGGCTTTATTTTTGCCTTTGCAAATTTACACAAACCTAAAGAGAAACAAATTGCTATGGCCATTATAATAACAGACGAATGTATAAACTGTGGAGCCTGTGAACCCGAATGCCCAAATACGGCTATTTATGAAGGTGCTGACGATTGGCGTTACAAGGATGGTACAAGTTTAGAGGGTAATGTTGTATTGCCTAGTGGCAAACAAGTTGATGCAGAAGAGCCACAAGAGCCTATAAGCGACGAAGTATATTATATAGCGCCAGATAAGTGCACTGAGTGTTTAGGGTTCCATGAAGAGCCACAGTGTGCAGCAGTTTGCCCTGTGGATTGCTGTGTGCCTGATGAAGATATTGTGGAAACTGAGGGAGAATTACTGGCGAAACAGCGTTTTATGCATCCTGATGGGTAATTTTATCCCAAGTCCTTTTCTATAGGGAAGGACTTAAAAAAGAATAATAATCCTGAGTCTATGGCTTGGGATTTTTTTTGATTTTAACTTAATGTGCTATGGAGTTAAGTTGATATAAAGTCGGTATATAGTCGGCATATAGTTGGTATATATATGGCATACCCTGTATTTTTTTGCAGTTATTTTGGTTGGTTAATTGTTTGATTATGTGATTTTTAGTGTGTGAAGTATTGTGGTGGGTCTTTTTTGGATCGCTTTAATTGGTATATGTTATACTATATGGTATGCTTTAATGAGTGATTTGCTTTGACTTATGATAATAAAAGGTTGAGAAAAACGGTTGTTTTTGGCTGTATAGCCTTAAAAAGGACTGCGTATTGAAACTTTAACTTTAAAAAACTAACTTCGCTTATCGGTGGATATGGATTATTGAAACGGATTTATATTCTTAAAGTTGTGAAACATTATGACAAAAAAACGCGAAAGAACTATTGAACTAATGAAAAATGCTCAAGAAGAGTTTGCGTCAGAATATGAACTGATAATTGTTCCAGAGATTATGTCAAAAAAAGTTGTTGCTTATGGAGCAATGAGATATGATTTAGAATTGATTTTACAATACCTTGAGTTGCTTAAACAAAAGAATGATGACATATATGCTTCCGCTCTGACTTATTCTATCATAGCACTGTATGGTAAATGTTTTACCGATGCAACAGAAGGAAAATATCCAAAGCTTGAACCGAACAGTATATTTGAAGATAGACCTGATTTACGAAAGCAACACGATTATTTTATGGATTTGAGACATAAATTTATTGCGCATAGAGGAAAAACTGATGATGAGATTGGCATTTCCTATATTGCTGTTTCAAAAAATGAACCGAATAAGGCCAAATTAAAATATCGACAATTAAAGCTTTCAGGCTTTGCAAAGGATAAATTAGAAAAGTTTGAAGAACTTTTCACTTTTGTTTTTGAAACTTTGAATAAAAAATTTGCGAAAGCTGGTAATAAAGTCTATGACGGAATGTTAAATACTTTTTCAAAGGAAGATTTGAATAACTTCACATTTACCAATTTAAAAAAATAACTTTGCCTAACAATGGCTATAATTCATTGCGGTTGAATTCCTAATCGGAATTCAACGCAAATTTGCTATATTTCGGCTATGGCGGAAAGAATCCTGGGGATTTTTCCGCAACGAAATCATAGCGGAGACAGATACCAACAATTATTCAAAACATTGAACCATGATTAATTTGAAGTTTTTGACAACTAGTTTGATAATATTTGCCATCACATCTTCATGTGGACAAACTAAAGAAGTATTTGAATGGCCAAATGGAGCACAATCTGCCATGTCATTGACTTACGACGATGGTTTGCCCAGCCATATTAACACTGTAGGACCTATACTAGAAAAGTATAATTTCAAGGCCACATTTTACCCAACGTTATCTTCACCATCACTTTATGACGATATGGACAAATGGAAAAAACTAGCAATAGATGGACATGAATTGGGAAATCATACTGTTTACCATCCTTGTCAGAAATCGGGAATAGGTATGGAATGGGTAAAGGATTACCATGACCTGGATAAATATACTTCTGAAGAAATTGCGGAAGAAATCAGCTTAGCCAATACGTTTCTATTTGCAATGGACGGAAAGAAAACACGGACTTTTGCTTATCCTTGCTCACATTATTTTGCAGGAGGAAAAAGCTATGTGGATTTTGTTTCGTCTCAATTTCTATCTGCAAGAGGCAGTTCTGGGGAACAAAATGAATTACTAAAACTTTCCGATATTGATTTATACAATGTGCCGTCATGGGCGCCTAACAACCATGGAGCAGATGACCTTATATTATATATTGAAAAAATCATGGAACTTAAAACTTTTAGCACGATAACTTTTCATGGAATTGGGGCAGAACATATGACTGTTTCAAAAGAGGCTCATGAAAAAATGCTACAGTTTTTGGATTCCAATCGTGATAAAATTTGGGTAGGGACTTTAGAAGAAATTACGGCATATTTGAAATCGAAAAGAATGAACGAGGGGAAATGACTACTAGTAGTTATGGCCATAGTAGATAGGGGGAAATGCTATTTACATTGGCTTTGGAGTGTTTGTGAAGTCCGCCAAATCTATTGATTTGGCTTTTAGCCTATTTAAGATAAAGTGAAAAGCTTTAGCTGCGGGCTTGGGGAATTTTATGTAGGTCCCGCTGCCCTAATTGCTATAGCCGAACTGATAAACGCCAGAGATGGTAGACTCTCCATCTATAGCATTTTTTAAAACCCTTCTCAGGGATAAGGCGACTGTTGTTTTGATTTGTCCTGTTTATTTAAAATTGTTGCGTTATCCTTCCCCTCAATGACTAGAATAGAGGCTTTTTGGTTGAGAGACCATTAAAATACTTAGAGGCTTTAATTTAAAAAATAATTTCGCTTATCGGTGGATGTTTCTCATACAAAAATCTTATCAATTGTTCAAAATGCGAGAGAGATGGTAAAAATTTAAGCATCTAAATCACTTTATAGCCATCCGTTTTTTAAATAAAAGTTTTTTTTATTTAATTAAATAAGTTAAATTCGGATGTCCCAAATGCTTAATTACTAATCATTTACTAATTTAAAGTGTAGCAATTATGAAAAAACAATTACTTTTATTATTGTTTCTTGTTACTGTAACATTTGGTTACGCACAAGAATTGGTGGTCGTGGATTTGACGACACCAAACGAGATTACGATCTCTGCAACAACTAACGCGTCAGCCGCCACGGTCAGTGGTGGTACAACTACAGGTTTCTACCTTGAGAATTTCTTTGCCAATGCAAACGATCAGGCGTTAGTAAATATGCTCATTACCGGCACACTGACAGCGGCTTCGACAACTACAGATAATAGTCCGTCGATATTCAGAGGTACTGGAGGTACTGATCCAGGTCTGAATGTTTGGAGTTACACTGCTGAAACAACAACATCTTTTACCGCTGGACAGTTGGCGTTTACCGGCCAGGGAACATGGAGTCTTACTACAGATGAGTATAATGCGATGTTGACTGCTCCAACCAGTGGTGATATCTATTTCCCTGCTGATACCGTGGACGACCTTACCTCAGCCACACCGGCCACATTTATTGGCACATACAGCGTGACTTTGCCCAACTTAGGCGTGTCTGATTTGGAATTCTACGACTTTGAGTACTATCCGAATCCTGTGAGAGATGTCTTGAACATTTCTTCACAACAAGTGATAGCGCAAGTAGATATTTACAATATGCTAGGCCAGAATGTAAGTGTTCAAAAACTTAACGCTTTAGAAGGAACGGTAAATACTACTTCTCTTTCAACAGGAACGTATTTTCTCAGAACCACCTTTAAAGATGGTACAACCGGAACTTTTAAATTGGTAAAAGAGTAATTTTGACTTTTGTAAAGTTCTAAAATAGATAAACCAGAGAAATTAGTTTCTCTGGTTTATTTGTTGGCCTTATAATGTCCTTCTACTGCTCTATAATACAATAGAGGTAGAGTTGTCAGTTAGGGGTTATTTATTCTTTACGAACATAATACGTAGAAGTACGTAAAGTTACGTATTGAAAGTGTCATTAAAAAAAAGTAAATTAGCCTACTAAAAACCTGCTAATATCAACCCATAAAATATTAATTATGAAAACCCGTATTTTTTATTTATTACTATTACTAACACCTATAATGGTTTTTAACAGTTGTAAAGAAGATGATGATAATCCTCCTGCAGATCTGAGAACAGCTGATTATTCTTCGGACGTCGTTTTATCTTGGATTGAGCTCACCTTAAAGCTAACGGAAGAAACTCCGGGCTTTTCTCCACCTGTTGCAGCTAGAGTATATGGATATTCTGGTTTAGCGCTTTATGAAAGTGTAAGACAAGGTATGCCTGGTTATCAATCGCTAGAAGGCCAGTTAAATGATTTTAATATAGGAGCCATTCCTATGGTAGATAGCACTGTGGATTATCATTGGGGAGCTGTAGCTAATGCTACACTAGGAGCATTTTTAGAGAATTGCTTTCAAACAACTTCGGCTGCAAACCTCACTTTAATCCACAATTTAAAAGAAGATTATGTTGCTCAATTTAGAACTGAAGCCAATGACGCTATAGTTGATCGATCTATTGCCTTTGGAGAGGCTGTAGGCAATGCCATACTTGCTTACGCAGATAGTGACGGACAAGCAGAATGCTACAACTCTAATTTTCCATCATCTTATACAGTACCAGTTGGTACTGGTTTATGGGAGCCAACGAGTACAGCAAACCCAATTCCATTACAACCGTATTGGGGAGATGTTAGACCTTTTATGGAGACGAATGTAGCAGACTTGCTTCCTGTACCTCCGCCATCTTATTCCACTGATCCCAACTCAGATTTTTATTTAGAGGCTATGGAAGTCTATGACGCTGTTAATAATTTAACCAGTGAACAACAAGTCATTGCTGAATTTTGGAGTGATGATCCCGGAAATACCGCTACTCCGCCAGGACACTCTTATTCTATTATGATGCAAATCCTTTCTGAGGAAGGAGCTGACTTGGCACGCGCTGCAGAAGTGTATGCTAAGCTTGGCATGGGAGTCCATGATGCGTTTGTATCATGTTGGTATGCAAAGTATCATTATAATTTAGTGAGACCCATTACATTTATTCACGCTAACATTGATGACACATGGTCCATACCTTTAGCAACTCCACCTTTTCCTGAATATACTTCAGGACATTCAGTCCAATCGGGTGCTACCGCTCAGATTTTGACAGATTTATTTGGTGATGATTATGGTTTTGTTGATAGAACGCATGTTAACCGTACCGATATAGATGGTTCTCCAAGAGCATTTACATCTTTTTATGATTTTGCTGAAGAAGCTGCTATTAGCAGACTTTATGGAGGTATACATTATCGTGCTGCAATAGACATAGGAGTAGAGCAAGGCATTGCTATTGGAAACAACATAGGTACTTTACAATTTCACTAATCCTATTCTTTAAATTATTGAATTTTGGATTGTGAGAATGTGATTTTTGCTGAAGTAATACTTTCAAATTTAGCATCACCTTAAATTTTTTTAATTTCCTTAACAGTGGGTATCATTATTTTTTAGTTAATTATTAAAAAACCACAAACATGAAACTAAAAAATAAAATAGCAGTTGTTACAGGAGCAAGTGGAGGAATAGGCAGTGCAATAGCCAAACATTTAGACAAAGAAGGTTGTAAGGTAGTATTGGCAGCACGGAGTATTGACACTTTACAATCTCTACAAAACGAATTAAAAAATCCTTCTTTGGTTGTTGAAATGAACGTATCGAGTACTGAAAGTGTTGCTAAAGCTTTTTCACAAGTATTACAGAAATTTAAAACTATTGATGTGTTGGTAAATGTCGCTGGTGTAATGCCATTGACCTACCTTAAAAACTTACATTTAGAAGAATGGTTAGAAACTATTGAAGTAAATGTTAAAGGCATTTTACGTACGCTTCACGGAGTACTTCCTTCCATGAAGGAAAACAATAAAGGTCATATTGTGAATATAGCCTCTGTTGACGGAAAAGAACTTTACAAAGGCGGAGCTGTTTATGGAGCTTCAAAATCAGCTATAATAGCGCTTTCTAGAGCAATGCGCATGGAGCTTTCACCAGAATTTAATATTAAAGTTACTTCCATTGAGCCAGGCACAGTTGATACAGATTTACGAGAGGATATTAGTGATAAAGAACTCTTGAAAGATAAAGATTATGGAGGCGATGAGCCCCAATTAAATGCAGAAGATATAGCCAGAGCTGTCTTATATGCAGTTTCAGAACCAGACCAAGTCAATGTTAATGAAATTCTAATTAAACCTACTGGTAAATCCTGATTTAAATAAGTTTTAAAAGTAACCTTACTTAAAACGAATCTCTCACAATAAGCACAAATTATTCAGAAATAAGAAGATATAGCTAAGTCTTTTATGTATTGTATTCTTTTAATCAAAACTGTTAAGGTTATATTAAGAAATTTATTGAGTTAAAAAATTTCTAATGAATCTTTTAATTTTAAGGAAAACACAATTTTATGAAAGCAATTAATTACTTAGCACTATTTATTTTACTAATATCATTAACTTCTTGTAAAACAAACAAGGAGAAAAAAATGGAAGTCTCTGAAGAAAAAAAAGAGAGGATTGCCCAAAAGCCTGCGGATACAGTGCAAACGGCAGTTGGCGAATTAATTTTGCCCAAACCATACACCACAGAATCTGTTAGAAATGAAAATAAACTAGTTGATTGGCCAGAAGGTAAAATGCCAGTGGCTCCAACTGGGTTTACAGTGACAAAATTAGCAGACGGCTTTGATAACCCTCGTTGGACATATGTTGCACCAAACGGAGATATGTTTGTTGCAGAATCCAATACAAGAAATAGCGCCAACCGTATTACCATTTTGCGAGACAAAAATAACGACGGCACATTTGAAGTACGAAAAACTTTTATTGATGGACTCAACCAACCATTTGGTATGTTAGTAGTTGATAATCATTTTTACTTGGCCAATACCGATGGACTTTATAAATATCCTTATAAAACCGGTCAAACCTCATTATCAAATTCTGAAGGAGAAAAAATAGTGGACCTTCCGGCTGGTGGTTATAATAACCATTGGACACGTAACATTATTACCAATGACGCAAAAGATAAGATTTATATTTCCGTAGGATCTGCCAGCAATATTGGTGAATACGGATTGGATAAAGAAATTCGCCGTGCAAATATCCTTGAAGTAGATTTAAACGGTGAAAATGAGAAAATCTATGCCAGTGGACTTCGAAATCCTGTTGGTATGGATTGGAATCCTGTAAACGGAGAACTTTGGACTGCTGTAAACGAGCGCGATAAACTGGGAGATAATTTAGTGCCAGATTACATTACCAGTGTTAAAGAAGGTGGTTTTTACGGTTGGCCTTATGCTTATTTTGGCCCAATAGAAGATCCTAGATTAAAAGGTGAAGCACCAGAACTTGTTGAAAAAACCATAGTGCCAGACGTCCCTGTAGGTTCCCATACAGCTTCTTTAGGTTATACATTTTATGATGCCGAAAATTTTCCTGCCAAATATCAAAATGGAGCATTTGTGGGTCAGCATGGGTCTTGGAATCGTTCTGAGCTTTCAGGTTATGCCGTTGTATTTGTGCCTTTTGAAAACGGAAAGCCATCAGGAAAACCACAAGATTTTCTTACTGGTTTTATTGCAGACAATAATGACACAGATGTCTATGGCAGACCTGTTTGCGTAGCTGTTACTCCAAGAGGAGACTTGTTGGTAAATGATGATTCTGGCAACACTATTTGGAAAGTGAGTTACGATAAATAAGTCATTCAACAGCTAAAATCATCTATACTACTTCATGAAATTTACACTATTAAAAATAATGGTGGTTATCTGTTTAACCACCATTACAAATCTATTATACGCCCAAACTATCAGCGGTCGCGTCAATAATTATGCTGACACTGGTATTTTGGGTGTTACTATTCTTATAAATAATGAAGTTATTGCAGAAACAAATGCCCAAGGTTTTTTTACGTTACCTACAACCTATGAGATACCCATAGAAATCACTTTAAAGCATCCCTATTATTATATTAGGACGGTTACTTTTTCAGAAAACAATAATGTTTTCAAGTTATATGCTTTAGAAAAAACACAAGATCTGGATGAGATCATTATTTCTTCAACCTATCAAAAGGAAAGCAAAGTTATCATTCCCACTAAAAAAATAACAGCACAGAAGTTTGAACAATACAGTCCTGTGGATTTGGTTTCTGCAATTAACGAAACGCCTGGTGTTTATATTCAAAGTGGAGCATTAAATACAAACAGAATCGTAATTAGAGGAGTAGGTTCTCGTACATTGTACGGCACCAATAAAATACGTGCCTATTTCAACGGAATTCCGATTACAAATGGCACAGGAGAAACTGCCATTGATGCTTTAGATCCAGAGGACATAGAAAATCTTGAAATTGTAAAGGGCCCAAAAGCCACGCAATACGGCACAAATTTGGGAGGCACCTTATTGCTTAACTCAAAACAGGCGTTGCCAGGTGAAACGTATGCTAAAAGTAATCTTACCGTTGGAAGTTTTGGATTGCTAAAAAATAATGTTTCGCTAGCTACCGCAAATGAAAAACTCTCACTTAACCTTAATTACGACCATTTAGAATCGGATGGCTTTCGTGATAACAGTACTTATAATAGAAATGCGGTTTTGTTGACGTCCAATTATAGCATTAATTCAAAAAATAACATCGGACTTTTAGTAAACTATACCGATTACTTTGCGCAAATACCAAGTTCCATAAGTAAAACAGCTTTTGAAGAAAACCCTTCCCAAGCAGCTTTTACCTGGAATGCAGCCCAAGGTTATGAGGATAATGAGCAGATTTTGGTAGGACTTAATTATACACATCGTTTTTCCGACACCTTCAGTAATACCACGTCAATTTTCTATACATACTTAGATCACTATGAGCCACGTCCATTTAATATTTTAGATGAATATACCAATGGTTATGGAGCCAGAACCTTGTTTGCTAAGGATTTTAAATTTCAGGATCATAAAGCCAATCTTAGTTTTGGTGGTGAGATATATAAAGACGAATACAATTGGAAAACCATTGAAAATCTATATGAACAAAACAATGGCAATGGAAGTTTAGAAGGGCAGTTGTTAAGTGACAATAAAGAAAAACGAAACAACCTAAATGTTTTTGCTACCACAACATTACCAATTACCAAAAAGTTAAAAGCACAAGTTGGCTTAAATATTAATAAAACCGATTACACATTTATAGATAAATTTAATGTTGGAGAAAACAATAAAACCGCAGATCGGGATTTTGATCCCATTTTCGCACCCAATGTAAATGTATTGTATCAGTTTATACCTAAGGCTAATGTTTATGCTAATTTTAGCAGAGGCTTTAATTATCCATCTATTGAGGAAACCTTAACACCGGAAGGAGTAGTAAATCCGGATCTCGGTCCAGAAACAGGTTTTAATTATGAAGTTGGTAGCGAATTATATGTATTTAAAAGACAATTGAAAATTCAACTTTCAGCCTATCTGCTGGATATTGATAATTTATTGGTCGCAGAGCGCGTAGGAGAAGACCAATTTATTGGTCGTAACGCAGGTAAAACAGAACATAAAGGGATTGAACTTTCTGTTTTATATACAAAGGTAATCAACAACGGTATATCATTTATTCCATATTTTAATGCTGAAATTACAGATAATAAATTCATTGATTTTGTAGATGATGACACAGATTACTCTGGCAATGAACTTACAGGTGTACCCAACAGAAAAATAAATGGAGGCATCGATTTTGGTTTAAAGAATTTTAGTTTAAATACTAATTTTCTTCATATTGGAGACATGCCATTAAACGATGGCAATACATTATATTCTGATGCTTATACGGTGTTTAACGCTAAAGTAGTTTACAAAAACAGACTTACTGAGCATCTTTCTATTGAAATCAACGGAGGCGTAAACAATTTTACAGATAAAACTTATGCATCGTCTGTACTCATCAATGCCATTGGATTCGGCAATTCTCAACCACGCTATTATTATCCTGGTGCGCCACGTAATTGGTTTGGAGGTTTTAAAATAGGGTATTCCATTTAGATGCATCTGCATTAAAAAATGATTGATAATTAAAACGTAATATTATGAAAAATAACATATTGGCAATTCTAACTTTAGTAGTTGCTTTTCAATTTGCAACAGCTCAAAAAGATAGTTTGCAATTACTAGATACTGAATTGGCAAATTACAAATATCCTTATTCGGTATCTACCATAGAACTAAATATACAAGAGCAAAAATTAACCATGGCTTATATGGATGTTAAGCCAGAAAATCACAATGGAAAGAACATCGTATTATTTCATGGAAAAAATTTTAATGGAGCCTATTGGGAGACTGCAATTGATGCATTGACCAAAGAAGGATTTCGTGTGATAGTACCAGATCAGATCGGATTTGGGAAATCCTCAAAACCAGAACATTTCCATTATACCTTTCAGCAATTGGCACAAAACACCAAAACACTTCTCGATACTTTAAGCGTAAAAAGAACAGCTATTTTGGGCCATTCCATGGGAGGCATGCTTGCAACACGTTTTACCTTGATGTATCCTGATACAACTGAAAAACTGATATTGGAAAATCCTATAGGACTAGAAGATTGGAAACTAAAAGTACCTTACAAACCTGTAGAATGGTGGTATAAAAATGAACTTAAAAAAGATTACGAAAGCATAAAAAAATACCAATTAGAAAATTACTACGACAACAAGTGGAAACCAGAATACAATGAATGGGTAAATCTTTTGGCAGGTTGGACTCTAAATTCAGATTACGAAACCATTGCATGGAATGCGGCATTGACGTATGATATGATTTTCACCCAACCCGTTGTTTACGAATTTAAAAACATCACGTCTCCCACACTTTTAATTATTGGTACAAGAGATAGAACTGCACTGGGAAAACCCTTGGTTTCTAAGGAGGTAAGAAAAACAATGGGATTGTACGATCAATTGGGTAAAAACACCCAAAATAAAATCCCTAATGCACAATTAGTTGAAATAGAAAACGTAGGACATTTGCCGCATATTGAAAAATTCGACAGTTTTATTCAACCATTGATTCAGTTTTTGAAAGAGTAACACGTATAATATAGATAATATTTAAAAATCAATAAGAAATAAATTATGAAACATATAGTCTTAAATGATAATACTAAATTGCCCATTGTAGGTTTTGGAACCTACAAAGCAACTGAGCAAGAAGGCATTGAATCGGTAAAACACGCACTACAAAGCGGTTATGGGTTAATAGATACAGCAGCCGCTTACGAAAACGAAAAAGCCGTTGGTAAAGGCATAAAAGCCAGTGGTGTCAATAGGGAAGAGGTTAAAGTGACAACTAAGCTCTGGCGCGAGAATTTAGGTTACGAGTCCACTAAAAAAGAACTTGAGAATTCACTTAATAGACTAAACTTGGACTATATTGATTTGTACCTCATTCATTGGCCAGCAAATTCAAAAAACTATGACAATTGGCAAAAGACCAATGCAGAGACCTGGAGAGCCATGGAAGAATTACAATCAGAAGGAAAAATAAAATCCATAGGTGTCAGCAATTTTTTTGAAGAACATCTTAAAGCATTGTTTAAAACTGCCAATGTTGTTCCTGCTGTTAACCAAATAGAATTCCATCCAGGTTACTGGCAACCCAAATTGGTGGAGTATTGTAAAACTTATAACATTGCTGTTGAGTCTTGGTCACCCCTTGCAAGAGGTAAGGTGTTTGAAAATGAAACCTTAAAAAATATTGCAGAAGCCCATAATACAAGTGTTGCTAAAATCTGTCTTCGTTGGATCGTTCAGCATAACGTGATTGTAATTCCTAAATCAACAACAAAAGAGCGTATAGAGGAGAATTTAAAACTTTTTGATTTTGAACTCACGAATGCAGAAATGCACCAAATAAATGAGTTACCTCAAATGGGTTTTAGTGGAGAATTGCCCAATCTTTGGCCAGATAAGGTTTAAAAAGCTAACATCTTATTGTAAAATTTACGTAGAACTACGTATTGATATCCTGTTTTAAAAATGCTATATTCGTTTAACGGTGGATATAATAAACTTGTACAGAGCTTGTCAAAGTATTTAAAACGGGTTCATCCAATACCTTTTAGCACATTAAAAGCGAAGCAATAAAATGGGAAAATTGATATTAAATCGAAATTCCGAATGGAATAACAAAGGACGAAACTTCAGATTATTTATTGACGGAACTGAAATCGGAAAAATTGCTGATGGAGAAACTCAAGAATTTGAACTGGAATCTGGAAAATATCAATTCTATGCAAAAATTGACTGGTGCAAGAGTAAAACGATTGATTTTAAGCTTTCTGAAAACGAAGTAACAGCAATCGAACTTACTGGATTTAAATATGGAAATTTAGTTGTATCAATCTCACTTGGAGTATTACTGGTTTACTACATATCTAAATATGCTCTCAAAATTGAAATGGACTTTTTAGCGGCAATCGTATGTTTAGGGTTTCTATACCCAATCTACTATTTGACATTCGGAAAAAACCAATATATTAAGGCACACGAAATAAATAATAAATAGTTGCGTAACCAAAAACATCCCATCAATCATTTCAAAAAATATAATTCAACTATTCCACTAATTAACTACATTTTGCACTCGCAAAAATTAATATTTCATGAAAGCCGGAATTGTAGGATTACCAAATGTAGGAAAATCAACCTTATTTAACTGTTTATCTAATGCCAAAGCGCAAAGTGCCAACTTTCCGTTTTGTACTATTGAGCCCAATATTGGTGTGGTAAATGTACCAGATCCAAGATTGGCTAAATTAGAAGAACTTGTAAATCCTGAGCGTGCAATGCCAGCAACTGTAGAGATTGTTGATATTGCAGGTTTGGTGAAAGGAGCGAGTAAAGGTGAAGGACTCGGTAATCAGTTTTTGGCAAACATAAGAGAACGGATGCTATTTTGCATGTGTTACGTTGTTTTGATAATGATATATTGTGCACGTTGATGATAACATAGATTCTGTAAGCCATTGATATTGAGTTGCACAGAAAGATCTTGAAACTGCTGAGAAGAAGTTAAACGAACTGCCATCTTCTAAACTAGAAGGTTTAGGCTCAATGATATTGTCTATAATTAGGAATAGAGGAAATGTATCGAAAGGAGAAATTCAAAAATTTTATGATGCTGGATTTACCCAAAGACATTTGTTAGAAATTATTCTAAGTCTTTCTCTTACATTAATCATATTGTCAAAACAACTTTAGATAAAGGCTTTGCAAAATATGCTTGGAAAAAATAATTGTAATAGGTACAAATTAGTATCGTTTACAAACTCATCCAATGCAGGCGTAAAAAACAATTTGAGAGCGCAGGATTAACAGTGTATTTTGAAAATAGATTTAGAGTGGAGGATATTGGAAAAATTTACACCTTTTAGAGAAACTTATGAATGGTGAGCAATAAAAATGGGAATTAAATCAAATGAAGCTATGTTAATTGCTGTTCACGGATGGGATGTAGGAGGTGCTTTGTGGGCTTTTTGGAGAGCAGCTTTTATAAGTAGACCTGAACAACAAATGTTTCCCCTAGCCCCATAAAGTGAAATCGTGAAGCCTGATTTACAAAAAATAGCAGATATTTTAATTACTTACAAATAGAAAATGGAGAGTATGCTTCATTTATTAGAGAGAAGAAAGTATTGGACTTAATTGTTTTTTAAATTTAAAGAACAAAAATTTCGGATGTGTGCAATTAATAGTTTAGAAATTGTGCTTCAACGAAATTATGATGTGATTTTTAACTGGATCCTTTTCTTTTTCTATTTTCGATTATAGACAACAATAATGACATTAACAATCAATTTAGTTTCACGCAATTACTAAAAAAAATTATGGCAAAGAATATTTGGATATACTCGAAAAAAAAATTATCTGATATAGTAACTCATAGGATTTCTGAAATTTGCGATAAGATTGCGCCTGATAATATAACTGTTACAGAGCCAAAAGTGGTAATTAATGATAATTTAGCTTATGGTATTATGAATCCTACAAGCACACTATTAATTAAAGATAATAGCTTATTAATGGGACAACTTATAGGTGATCAAAGTAATTGGGATGTTCCTAATGAAAAATTCCCTGATGGTTCATATGCTTTATTTAGAGAGGGAAAAGACTACTGTGAATTAGTTACTGACGCAGTGGCTTCGAGGACTATTTGGTATTACAAAGACGAGGAGTACTTTATTGGATCAAGTTCCCAACGCGCTATAATACTATTTATTGGTAATTTTAAATTTAACGAAAAAGTAATTCCGTGGATGACCGCTTCTGGTTGTTTAGGGCCTGGAAATGCGTGGGATAAAAGAATCAATATGGTACCACCAGATTCTTCTGTCCTGCTAGATAAAAATGATTGGTCAATAAGGATTAAATCTAATCCTATAGAGTTTAAAGAAACTAAAACATCAGATGAAAATCATAAAAAAAATTTAATAGACATTCTTAATTCAACTTTTAAGACAATAAAATATAATTATTCTGAGTGGGTGTTACCATTGTCTGGCGGTTATGATAGTAGAGGGATTCTTTGTTTTTTAAAATCTAATCACAATACAAATAAGGATTTGAGGACAATTACATGGGGTTTAGAATCTTCATTGACTGAAGAAGGTAATGATGCTTATGTTGCAAAAGAACTGGCAGAGACATTAAAAATATCCCATAAATATTATCATACTGATTTATCTAATGAATCCGTAGAAACATTATTTAATAGATTTCTGAATAACGGAGAAGGTCGTATAGATCATATTGCTGGTTATATGGATGGATTTGAAATATGGAAAAATTTACACGAAGATGGGGTACAAGGTGTTATTAGAGGTGATGAAAGTTTTGGTTGGCTTAGTAGATCATCTGAACTAGGCGTAAAATTATTACTTGGCTTAGGTTTATGCGAAAATTTTTCTAACTTAAATCCATATACAAAAAAAGGTTATTTTCAACATGAAATTCCTGAACAATTAGAACAGCGAGATGGGGAATCTTTTAGCGCGTGGAGAGATCGATTATATCAGCAACATCGTGCACCAACGGGCTTATCTGCTTTGTCCGAATTAAAATTAGGTTATGTAGAGATATCAAACCCTTTATTGGCTAAAAGTGTTATAAAAGAAGCACGTAAGTTACCAGATCATCTCAGAACAGAAAAAAAGCTTTTTAAAGAAATAGTTGAAGACTTAAGTCCTAAGATACCATTCTCACAAATTAACGCGACAGCCTCACTTAAGGGTATTCTTAAACAAAAGAAAATTGTAGATTTATTAAGTAAGGAGTTATCATCAAATACTGCCAATGAGTTATTTCCAGCAGAATTTTTAAATGATGTTTTAATAAAAATTAATAACACGAACAGTGTAACTAAAAATAAAAAGAAAGTATCCTCTCCCAAAGCATTCATAAAACGTTTTATACCACGAAATCTAAAAAGTTTATTGAGGAATAGTGTACCGTCATTGACACTTCCCCCAGTTGACTATAATGTTTTAGCATTTAGAACATACATGGTGGTTAGAATGAATCAAATCTTAAAAGAGGAATTATGAATAAATACAATCTTTGTCCTGTCTCTTATACACATCTGACGCTGCCGACGAATAGAGAGG